>ERZ1740062.780-NODE-780-length-14693-cov-4.020768_pt1 | contig 14693 bp, 11 predicted proteins | sample MGYA00581741_ERZ1740062 | MGnify/ENA primary metagenome ERZ1740062 (study PRJEB43018, sample SAMN04849747) | marine metagenome | isolation source: floating plastic debris | place: Pacific Ocean | collected 2008-09-01 | study: EMG produced TPA metagenomics assembly...
ATTTGATGACTATTATGCGATTGATCGCGGCGCTCGCGCTGCTGTTCGTCAGTGGGACGGCTGCGGCCGACACGGCACCGTTACGTAAAGACTACAGCCAGGCCGAGATCATCGGTATGCTGCGCGCCGAAGGCTACAGCGCCGTACGTGACACGACCTCTGATGACGGCGAGAGGTCATTGGAAATCAAAGTGAACGGCATCACGTACTCGATGCGCGTATTCAATGACGGCGATCTATTGCTGTATTTCGGCATGACTGGCTTCGATGTCGATGTTGCCGATATCAATGACTGGAACCGTCGCCAACGATTGACGCGCGCGTATCTCGACCACGAAAACGACCCGATACTCGAGGCGGATCTGCTGGCGAATGCGGGTTACAACGCAAAGCATCTCACCGAGTTTCTCGCCGTGTTTATCGAAATGTCGTTGCGCTATCGCGATCATCTGCGCGAAGTGGATCGTGCGCCAATAGTGCCAGCAGAAGACACTGGCGACACGCATGAGACGGTGACGTAACCGACTTAGCGGCTCACCTGCTCACTGAAGCTGCCACCGAGCGCCTTGTACAGCGCAGCCAGCGCCGTGGCTTGATCGATCGAAGCCACGATTCGCTGGGTGCGCAGTTCAAGATCGGTGCGTTCGGCATCCAACACCTGCAGGAAACTGTCAGCGCCATTATCAAATCGAAGCGCGGCCAGTTCGACGGCCGCCGCACTGTGGGCGATGCCCTCGTCGAGAATCGCGACCGTTTCGCTGGTCGTGCGATAGGTCATCAGCGCATTTTCGGTTTCTTCGATGGCGCCACGCCAGGTTTGCTCGAAGACTGCCAGCGCATTGGCGGCGCGGGCTTCTGCCGCAGCGATTTCCTGGCGCACGCGCCCATAATCCAGGATGCGCCATGACAATGCCGGCGCAAACCGGAATCGGTCCGCGTCATTATCCCCGAGGTCGCTAGCTGTTCGCCCTGTCCAGCCAAAATCGCCGATCAGGTTCAGTCGCGGATATAGCTCCGCCGTCGCGACGCCGATTTTCGCGGTCGTGAAAGCGAGTTGCCGTTCGGCCGCCAATAGATCCGGGCGCCGCGCCAACCAGTCCGCGGGGTCACCTGACGGCAGGAAAGCGGGCATGGTTGGCATGGACGTGGCCGGTGTCAGCTGTGTCAGCACGTCGGCGGGTGACTGGCCGGTCAACACAGCGAGTCGCTGCACCGCCGCGAGACGTTGGGCCCGCGTCGCTGGCAGTGCCGCCGCGATCGAGCGCTCCTGCGCACCCGCCTGGGCAACGTCCAATGCGGTGGCACCGCCGGCGTCGAGTGAGGCTTGCAACAGCTCGTAGCGGCGTTGCTGCACGGCGATTTGCTTGACGAGCAACTGTTCCTGCAGAACCGCACCCTGCCATTGAAAATAGGTTTGCGCTGTTTCGGCAACGACACTGACCTCGACGGCGTACAGGCGCGCCAGATCGGCTTCCGTCTGGTACACAATCGCTTCGGCATCGCGACGCAGCGAGCCAAAGAGGTCGATCTCCCACACCGCATCGAAGCCGGCGCGATAGCGCTCGACGACATCGGTACCGAAACCGAACGGATCCTGCGCGCTTTGACGCGTGCGCTCGGGATCAACGTTGATCGTCACTGTCGGGAACAAACTAAAAATACGCAGGCCACTCAGTGCGCGCGACTCGGCCAGTACCGCAGCAGCCTGACCGAGCTCTGCGTTGTTCTTGCGAGCCCGCTCGAGTAATGCCGATAGCTCGGGATCTTCAAACAGTTGCCAGAGTGCTTCGGGCGGCAGCGCTTCCGCGGTCGCCGGCAGTGCAACAAACGTATCCGGCAACGCGAGCTCCGGGCGTTGATAATCCGGGCCAACATTGCACCCAGCCAGCACCAACGTCCCGACAAACATCGCAAGACGACTACGCATCAGCTGCCTCCCCGCGCGTCGCCCAGCCACGAATCAGCACGTACAGGACCGGTGTGAAAATGAGCCCAAAGAAGGTGACGCCGAGCATGCCGAAAAACACAGCAACACCGAGGACGTGACGAATCTCGGCGCCCGCACCACTGGCAAACACGAGGGGCAACACACCGGCAATGAATGCGAAACTCGTCATCAAAATCGGTCGTAAGCGAATGCGCGAGGCCTCTACCGCCGCATCGACGATACTGCGCCCCTGACGTTCCAGGTCGCGCGCGAACTCGACAATCAAAATCGCGTTCTTGCAGGCGAGCCCCATCAACACAACCAGCCCGATCTGTGTAAACAGGTTGTTGTCGAGAAACGTTGGCGGCACCGAAACCGGTGGTGGGGGAATCATGCCCGCGCCAATTTGCAGCCCGAAGATCAAACCCTTGATTGTATTCAGACACCAGATACCGCCAATCGCTGACAGCAGACAAAGCGGCACGATCAGGATGACTGACAGCGGCAGCAACCAGCTTTCATACAACGCCGCAAGAATCAGGTAGACAAATAGAATGCACAGCGGAAAGACGAACACCGCTGTGTTTCCCTGCGTGGCTTCCTGGAACGTCAGTCCGGTCCACGCGAAACCGATGCCCTGTGGCAACTGCTGCGACGCGAGTTCAGAAAACACTCCAAGCGCCTCGGAGGACGACATTTCCGCCGGAATAATACCGGCAGACAGGTCGGCCGCCGGATAGCCGTTGAAGCGAATCACCGGGTCCGGGCCAAACGTCTCGCGCATTGTCAGAACGCTGGAGATCGGCACCATACGGCCAAGGCTGTCCCTGACCTTGATACGCGACACATCCGACACTTCATCGCGGAAATCGGCATCGCCTTGCACGTAGACACTGAACGTGCGCCCAAAGCGATTGAAGTCATTGACGTAGGTTGACCCGAGATAGGCCTGCAGCGCTTCAAAGACGTCCGTCAACGCGAGGTTTTGTTCCTTGACCTGACGACGATCGATATCGGCCTCGAGTTGCGGCACATTCGCCTGAAAACTGCTCAACACTGAGTAAGGATCAAAACCGGGAGTTTGACGTAGCGCGCCGGACATCATCTGCGTCGCCTGATTCAACGCACCAAAACCGAGCCCTTGTCGATCCTGAATGAATGACTCGATACCGGATGAGTTGCCGAGCCCGAGCACCGGCGGTGGCATCAAAGCGAACGCGAGACCTTCCTCGATTTGCCCGAACGCGCCGGTCAGCGCAGCGGACAGCTCCAGTGCAGTGGCATCGCGATCGTGTGCCGGATCGATTCCGATGAACATTGTGCCGATATTCGACGTGTTGACGAAGTGCACACCGTTCAGGCCGGGGAACGCGACGGCGTTGTCGACACCGGGGGTAGCCAGCGCCACATCGGCCATCTCGCGCAACATATCTTCGGTGCGCTCGATGGTCGCGCCCTCCGGCAGCAGCGCAACACCAAACAGGTATTGCTTGTCCTGCACCGGGATAAACCCGCCTGGTACGGCACGAAACGCGACCAATGCAACACCGATCAACACGCCGTAAATCAGCATCAGCCGACGACTGCGACGAATGTAACCACCAACCCGTCGGCCATAGCTGGTCGCACCGCGTTCAAAAATCCGATTGAACGGCCGGAATACCCAACCCAACAACAGGTTGATGCCCCGCCCTGTGGTTTGCGTCGGTGCCCCTTTGGGTTTCAACAGCACAGCAGCCAACGCTGGCGACAGCGTTAGCGAGTTGAAAGCGGAGATAGTGACCGATGCCGCGATCGTCACCGCGAACTGTCGATAAAACTCACCGGTCACACCGCTCAGAAACGCCAGCGGCACAAAGACCGCTGCCAGCACCAGCGATATCGCAACGATCGGCCCTGAAACTTCGGCCATCGCGGCATGCGCTGCCTCCTTCGGCGACTTGTCCATCTCAATATGGCGCTCGACATTTTCGACCACAACGATCGCGTCATCGACGACGATGCCAATCGCCACCACCAACCCGAATAGCGTCAGCACGTTGATCGAAAAGCCGAGTAACAGCAGGACCGCAAAGGTACCAACCACCGAAACCGGCACAGCCAGCAACGGAATAATGGTGGCACGCCAAGTCTGCAGGAAAATAACGACGACCAGCACGACCAGTAGTACGGCCTCCAGCAGTGTCTCGATCACCGATGCGATCGACTCGCGCACAAACACCGTCGGGTCGTAGGCGACCTCCCAACTGACGCCCGGCGGAAAGTCTTCTGACAACTCCGTCATCTTCGCCCGTACTGCGGCCGAGAGTTCGATGGAATTGGCGCCGGGACTTTCAAAAATGGGAATCGCAGCAGCCTGTTGATTGTCGAGCAACGAGCGCAACGAATAACTGTCGCCGCCAAGCTCTACGCGCGCTACGTCGCGCAACAGCGTCACGGCGCCATCACCATCGGTTTTCAGGACGATGTCACTGAACTCCTCGGCCGTGACCAGGCGACCACGTACGCTGATCGACAGTTGCACAGCGCTGTCCGGCTGCGGGGGTCCGCCGATCAGCCCGGCCGACGCCTGAATGTTCTGCTCGCGAATGGCGGCAACAATATCTCCGACCGTTAACGAACGGGCGGCAACTTTGTCAGGATCCAGCCACACGCGCATCGCGTAGACACCTTCGCCGAATACAATTGCCTGACCAACCCCAGGCAAGCGTGCGATTTCGTCCTTGATGCGCAGATTGACGTAATTGGCGAGGTAGGCGCCGTCATACTTTCCGTTGGGCGATGTCAGATGCACGACCATCGTCAGCGTCGGCGAGGTCTTGTTGGTCGAGACACCCAGCGCTCGCACTGTCTCGGGCAAGCGCGGCAGCGCCCGCGACACTCGGTTTTGCACCTTCACGGTCGCCAGATCGATATCGATACCACTGGCGAACGTCACATCGAGCGCCATCGTGCCATCGGAGCTCGCGACCGACTTCATGTACAACATGCCTTCGACGCCGTTGATCGCCTCTTCGAGGGGCGCAGCGACCGTTTCCGAGATCGTCTGCGGGTTAGCGCCCGGATAGGCAGCCGTGACCTGCACGGTCGGCGGCACCACGTCGGGATACTCGCTCACCGGCAAGTTGGGGATCGCGATAGCGCCGCAAATCAGAATAAACAGCGACAGAACAGCCGCGAAAATCGGTCGATCGACAAAGGACCTGGCAAGATTCATCGTCTATTGCTCGGCCGCTTTAAATGGCTCCCGCATCGGCACCTCACGCGTTGTCACCGGGGCACCCGAGAAAAAGATCTTCCGTACGCCATTCACAACCACTTGCTCGCCACCGGTGAGTCCCGCTGTGACGACGCGCAGCCCATCCGTAGCGCGCCCCAGCTTCACATCTCTGCGCACTGCGCGGTCTTCCTCAACGACGTAAACATATTTGCGATCCTGGTCAGTCAGAACCGCCGTTTCATTGATCAACACGGCATCCTCGCTGCTGATGCCAACCAGCTTGACGCGTGCAAAAAGACCGGGAATCAGAAACCCATCGGGGTTCGGCAATACTGCGCGGCCCTGTATCGTGCCGGTGGCCGGGTTGATCGCATTGTCGACGAAATTCATGACGCCTTGATACGGGAAGTCCTTATCCGACGCGAGCCCGACCTGCACCGGATTGGCCGCGGTACGCGAGCTCGGGCGACCGCCCTCGAGTGCGGTCGCCTGGTATTTCAGATAGATGCGCTCGTCTCCTTCAAACACGACGTGAATCGGATCCATCGACACGACCGTGGTTAGCAGGGTCTCACCGGTAGATACGAGATTGCCCTCACGCACGTTGGCGGCGCCCACGCGTCCAGCGATCGGCGCGTCAATTTGCGTGAAGCTGAGATTGAGCGCCGCGCTTTCGGTACGAGCTCGCGCAGCCGCGAGATCGGCCGTCGCGGTGCGTACTTCGCTGATTCTGCGTTGGAGCTGTTCGGCAGAAATCGCGCGCGCCTCGCGCAGGGTCTCACCGCGCTGCAGCTCGTCTTTGGCGAGCCCCAGACGGGTTTCCGCTGCGGCGACCTCCGCTTCGGCGACAGCCACAGCGGCTTGGTATTCACGGTCATCAATCGAGAACAGCGGATCGCCGACCTCGACCAACGCGCCCTCCTGAAAATGAACTTTGTCGAGATACCCGGACACTCGAGGCCGCACCTCGACACGATTGACAGCCTCGATGCGCCCACTGAACTCGTCCCACTCAGTCACGCTTTCCACAACGACTGTCGCGACGCTGACGCCGGCCGGCGGCGGACCACCTGCTGGACCAGCCTCACCGCCGCCACCGCAGCCAACCACGACCAGCGACAATCCGAGAGTCACAAGAAACGATCGCAACACGGTCATCAGAAGTCCTTTCCACAGAGGTGGCGCGACTCAGCACGAGTATCTGAGTGGCGCAGAATGACAGACTGTCGTCACCAACTGATGACGATTTTGACTGTCAGCGACGGTTGGCGATTGATAGCACTAAGGAGACCGTCGCGGCATCGGGTCCACACCAGTCTGCATCTGTTGTCCGCTCGCCGACGAACAGCATGAAGCACGCCATGCGACCAGAACAATCATGATAGAGACGCACAAGCTCACGCGCCGATTCAAGGTCGGCGACACCGAGGTCCGAGCACTGGACGCCGTCGACCTGCGGATCGAATCAGGCGAGTTTGTCGCCGTCATGGGTCCGTCAGGCTCGGGCAAGTCCACGTTAATGAATATTCTCGGCTGCCTCGATACGCCGGATGACGGCGAATACGCGCTGCTCGGGCAAGCCGTCGGCCAGATGCAGGACGCCGATCTGTCACGGATTCGCAATCAACACATCGGCTTTGTGTTTCAGAGCTTCCACCTGTTGCCGCGTATGACCGCACTCGACAACGTCTTGCTGCCGTTCCGATTCAGCCCGGCGCCGCCCGCCGGTGCAACGGAAAATGCGGTGGCCTTGCTCGGTGATCTCGGACTCAGCGACCGGCTGGACCATCGGCCGAATCAACTCTCCGGCGGGCAGCGCCAGCGCGTCGCTATCGCACGGGCGCTGGTCAATACACCGCCGATGTTGCTGGCGGATGAACCGACCGGCAATCTGGACAGCAAGACCTCGGTGGAGATCATGCAGTTGTTCACACGACTCAATCAGAACGGACAGACCATCATGATGGTGACGCACGAAGAGGAAATCGCCGCGTACGCGAAGCGCGTGGTGCGCATGCGCGACGGCAGGATAGAAAAAGATGAACGCAATACGCATTAGCCTCATCTGGGTCGCGTTGTCTGGCTCCGCCGCCGCAGAGCCGCTGATTACCGGCATTATCGAGGACGTTGAGGCACAAACGATTGAGATGCCGTCGCTGCCAGGCGCGTGGCAACGCCGCATTGAATGGATGGCGCCCGAAGGCAGCCAGGTCAACGCCGGCGACCTGATTATAAGACTCGATCCCGGCAGTCTGATCTCCGAGGAAGAGAAGGCCCGCGTCGACCTTGAGAAAATGCAATTCAATGTCGACAAACGCATCAACGAGTTGCAGCTTGAAGTGTTACAAGCAGAACAAGACGTATTGCGTGCCGAGTCTGCCGTTAGACTGGCAGAGCTGGACGCAGTGATACCGGTGGAGACGATTCCGCGACTGGACTTTGAGCGCTACCAGCTCACTCTGGCAACCGCGCAACAGACACTCGCGAGAAGTCAGACCGATCTCAAGAACAAGCGAGCAGAGCTCGCCGACCAACGCCAACAAGCCGCGCTCGAGTTACGCCAGGCCGAGCTCAATTTCGCGCGCATGCGCGAAGCACTGGGCGGCACCGAGATTCGTGCGAATAACTCCGGCTATCAGAACAATGGCGAAATCTTCTTCACCGGTAAAAAGGTGTTTCCAGGCGACACCCTATACAGCGGTTTTCTAATCGCCTCCGTTGCCGGCCGTGAGGATCTCCGCGTCAAGTTCTGGCTACATGAAGCGGATTTCCTGAAAGTGCATGCCGGTCAAAGACTAACGGTCATCGCTGATGCCGAAGGCACCGAAGCATTTGACGTCGAAATCGAACGCCGCTCAACACAAGCCATCGACAAAGAGGATTGGAGCGACAGCGGCTACTTTGAAGCAATAGCGAAGCCGATCGGCACCATGCCGGCAGCGATCATGCCCGGCATGAGCGTTCTGGGTATTCCCGCTGATGCGAGGGAAGCATCATGATGCGCCGGCTGAGCATCGGTGTCTTGATCAGCGTCATCGCTACGAGCGCGTGGTCAGCGCAACAGTTGACGATGGTCGCTGAAGATCGACCGATCACTGTCACGGCGACAGGAATCGTCGCGGCACGCGACGCTTCACGCTTCGGTCCGCCGCCCAACCGCAACTGGCAGATCGCAATCACGAAGATCGCACGCGAAGGCCAGCGCGTTAAGCAAGGTGACGTGATTGCCGAATTCGACGGCTCCGCGACCGACGACCGCGTTAAACAAAAACAGGCCGAACTCGCCGCCAAACAATCGGAGCTCGAATCTGTACTGGAAACTCAAGCGCGAGAAGCGGAGGAAGACAAGGTTGCTCTCGCAGAAGCCGAGAGTGAGGCCCGCAAGGCTGCCCGCAAAGCCAACGTTGATGTCACGGTCTACGCCGGATTGGAGTATCGCAAGCTTATCGAAGAGAAACGCGTGAGCGCCGAACTGGCTGACTATGAACGCCGACGGGTCGCGCTGGCTGCCGATGTGCGGGCGCTGACACTAGCGGAATTACGCGCCGATGTGCGACGGCTTGAGAGCGAATTGACGGCGGCCAAAACCGAGCTGGCTTCGTTTACGATTCGCTCACCACGCGACGGGCTTGTGCTGGTGGGCACGATGCGCGATGGCTCCAAACTGGATGTCAGCGATACGGTTAATCCCGGCATGACGGTCGTCGAAGTGATCGATGATAACGACCTTATCGTTCAAGCCGATGTCCCTGAGTTTGCCGCTGCCAAACTCGCGGTTGGCCAGCAGGCGATCGTGTCTCTGGATGCTGCCGGTGGCGGTGACGTGACCGGCAAAGTAGTGTCAGTCGCGAGCATCGTGCGCCGCCAATCGCGATTCTCGCAGGCCGTTGTTCGCGGTATCGAGATCGAGCTGGACGAGACCTCCGATGCGCTGCGGCCTGGTATGTCCGCGAAAGTGACGTTGGTCGTCGATACGCAGGCGGATGCGCTGGCAGTGCCAGAGGAAGCGATCGCCTATCGCGAAGGGGTGCCCGGTGTCATCATCGCGGGTCGCGGCTGGACGCCGATAAAGTTGGGCAAAGCGAGTGCGGGTCAACGCATCGTCCAGAACGGCCTCGAGGCCGGTGAGGAAATCGAATGGCAATGAGAACCCTGACGGTAACCCTGTTGATTGGCGCTCTGCTGGTCGCTTGCGGCGGCACGGATTCGAACGAAAGCGGCATTGTCGTGAACCGGCAGTCGACCGATTTGGTTGTACCGGCGGAAGGCGAGATCATCGCGGCAGAATCACTACCGATCGCGCTGCCGCCCGGCATCCGGCTTGGCTTCAACATTGCCTGGCTGGCGCCAGAGTTCTCCGAGGTCAAGGCGGGTGATGTCGTCGCGCGCTTCGATGATCAGGAGATCATCCGCACGCAGCAGGAAACCGTGTTGAATGTGACCAAGTCCGATTTTCAACTAGCGGATATGAGTCGGTTGGCGCTGCTGGAAGAAGTGCGCATCGACCACGAAACAGGTCGGGTCGACGGCGAGCGCGATATTACTGAAGCGTTCGCCAGCATCGATGAGCGGCTGATGAGCCGCAATGAGATTATCGACGCGCTGTCGGATGTCGAGTATCTCGATGTGGAGGCCGGGTTTCTCGAATGGCAGTGGGAGACTTTCGACCAGCGCGTGCAAGCCGAGCAAAACATGATTCGTGCCGAACAGCAGGGCGAGATCGCGAAGCTGGAAAAACAGAAGTCAGCGCTGAATATGATGATTCTGCGTAGCCCTGCCGACGGCACGTTCGTCTATGCATCAACGCCGTGGGGCGAGAAGATCGCCAAGGGCAAGCGGGTGTTTCCGGGCATGCCAGTTGGCCTGTTGCCCGTACGCGGCAAGGTCAAGGCGAAACTGTTCATCGCAGAAAATGATGCCGTCGGTATTGCAGTCAATCAGTCTGTTCAGCTCGCACTCGACGTTGCACCGGACCAGGCGTTTCAGGCAACGGTGAGCTCTGTCTCTACCGTCGCCAGCCCGCGATCGAGAGAGGATCCGCAAAAGTTTTTTGTCGTCGAAGCCACGATCGAAGACATCGATGCAGAAGTCATGCGGGTCGGCACACAGCTGCGCGCAACCATCATCACGGGTCGGGTAGAGGATGGCATCGTCGTCCCGGCGCAGGCGGTGTACAGCGATGGTGACACCCACCACGTGTTTGTCACCGGTGGGACCGGCGGCAGTGAAAAGCGCGTCGTTGAGCTTGCCCAGCGCAGTCCCGACCTGATCGAGATCGCGGGTGGCCTTGAGGACGGTGATCGTCTGCTGCTGATTGCACCGGACGGCGGCGCGTGAACCAGAGCAAAACACTCTGGCTGGACATCCGCCAGGCGCTGGGGCAGCTCTCGCATCATCGGTTGCGCACTGCCCTGACGTTGCTCGGTATGGTGTTTGGTGTCGGCGCCGTGATCGCGATGCTCGCTGTCAGCGAAGGCGGTAAGCGACAGGCACTGGAGATGATCGAAGGCATGGGTCTGCGTAACATCATCGTCGAAAAACAGGATGCCGACGGCGAGGCGCTCAAAGAAGTGCGCAAGTACTCAGCGGGCTTGAACTTGCGTGATGCCGACGCCGCGGCACGGACGTTACCTTTCATTGACCGCTGGGCGGCATCGCGGGAATTCCAGACCTGGAGTCTGTTCAGTCGTTTTGGTGACAGTCGCGCGAAAGTTATGGCGGTCAGTCCGGACTATTTTGCGATGACCAGTCTGGACGCGGCGCGTGGCACGCTCTTCGGCGAGGATGATGACCGGCGTTTTGCCCAGGTTGCGGTGCTGGGCAGCGAGGCGGCACGCGCACTGTTTCCGAACGGTGATGCGCTTGGCGGCTTTGTCAAAATAAATCACCTGTGGGTCCGTGTCATCGGCGTGCTCGCTGACCGACAACTCTCCAACAGCGAGTTCCAGGGTCGCCAGGTCGGCGGTGAGAGCAATCAAGTGTTCATCCCATTACAGACCGGATTGTCACGGCTGCGCAAGGACGCATTGGGTGCGGAACTCGACGCCGTCAAGTTTGGACTGGCCAGTAGCGTGACTCCGGGCACTGGGTCAGCCGCAATCGATCATCTGTTGCGTCGGCGTCATAGCGAGCAGGATGACTATGAGATTACCGTCCCGGCGCGCCTGTTGGCGCAGCATCAACAAACGCAGCGTATTTTCACGATCGTCATGTCGGCGGTCGCCGGCATTTCATTGCTGGTAGGCGGCATCGGAATCATGAATATCATGCTGGCGAGCGTCATGGAGCGAAAGTCCGAGATCGGTCTGTTACGCGCATTGGGAGCCCGCGAAAACGATGTGGTGCGACAGTTCCTGATCGAGACGTTGGTCATTGCACTACTCGGCGCTGGCCTCGGCGTCGTACTGGGTGTTGTCATGGCGTATGTGATTGCCGCATTCGCCGGCTGGGCGGTCGCGTGGTCTATTGTCGTCATCCTGTTTGCGATCGTCACGTGCGTGCTGATCGCTGTCGGATTCGGTGTGTATCCCGCACTCTCGGCAGCACGACTCGATCCGGTGCTGGCACTGCAATCAGACTAAACGCAAAGACACTGCCGGGACGCGATGCCTACATCGTTTATAGCGTCTGGAAAGTGATGAGCAAGAGAATCGCGCGGTAGATGTTCGTGGCTACCATCATCAGCACGTAACCCAGGAATGCGGACAACAATGCACGCCAACGAGCGACGCCATAGACCCGTAGAAATGCGACATACAAATAGGGTACGACGATGGAGAGCGTAAGACCGACCTCTGATAAGAGTGAAACGAGCGGCGAAACCCACTCGGCGCCCTGCCCAGCGATGGCGTACAGCACACGCACTAACAGATCGACAATCGGTGGCCACAGGAATGCAGCCACCATGTGCAAAACCACCAACTCAAAAGCGACGACATGCAACGCGCAGACACAATGATCCACCGGCAATGCGCGCTGCCCGATCATCAGCAGTCCGACGAAAACTGCAAATAACGGTACGATAAACAACAGCAACGTGGGTGCCAACAGCTCGCTCTTGCTGTTAAAGACGATATGGAATGTCTCCTGATCCAGCCCCATGCGGCTTGCTGCACCATCGACCCATGCCTGCACCGGTAGCCAGTTGGAGTAGATCTGCTGAGTGAGGTGAGAATCCAGAGTCGTGTTGTAGCCATTGAATGCGGTCCATGGCTGCACGACGAAATAGACAAGGTTGATCAACAGAAACAATTGCACGGGCTGCAAATAGCCGACCCGTCTGCCCTGCGCGAAGGCGCTGGTTAGTTCACCCGGCTTGAATAACAAGGCGCGCAGGGTGCGCAAAAGTCGGGAGTCAAGATCGGACACCTCAAGCACCGCGCGTGCGAGAAACGCACTCAGTCGACGATCGTGTTGAAACCGGCGGCGCTCGCCACAGACAGAGCAAAAAGTGCCCGGCTGTGGCGCACCACAGCTGACACAGTCTCGGGTACCGGCGGGTTCCATGTTGGGCAGTTTACACGACTCGTAAAGACAGCCGCGAGACGCCGATGTTCGCTACAGCGAACAAAGCTCAATCGATTTCAGGGCGAGGTCAAAGTCGCCATCGACACCGTCAGCAATGAAGATGGATATCGTTCGTGAAACGGCCGGATCGAATGGTGCGCTACGCACACGGCGCCCAAGCACCGAGGCATGCAACTCTGAGAAACCAACCGATGGATCAACCCATTCTCCTGGTGCTGGATTGCGAATGTCGACGCGGTAAGCCACTGGACGACCCCACGACCGCTCACTGGTTTGAAAGCTGACTTGGTAGGTGCGATCGTCTGGGAGCATCGTGATTCGCACCGCATTTCCGCCAGCCAAAACGCCTTTGGGCAGCGCATGGCGAATCGAAGCAAACCCGCCTCCATTGGTATTGATAGCACCGCTGAAGCGCAATTGTCCGTCCTGAAACTCGGCTGCGCCGAGCGAGCGACCGCCCATGACATTGTCGTTCACACTGCGCCACCCGGCGGCAGACTCGCGGTCTGTCATTGTCAGCAACGGTCGACAGGTCGGGGATTCAGCTTCAGGAGACATCAGCGGGCTCGTTAGCAAGTGAACAACAACGGAAAGAACAGCAGATAGCATTCAGGCAACTCTATAGGAACTCGGCAACGGTTTCGATGGGTTGTCGGGAGTAGATGCAGTGCTACTACTCTTCTGCTTCTGGTTATCCATCGGCTCCGCGGCATAAGCACATGCCTGTTTCGCCGTTCTCGGACATCCTGTCCTTCACGGCATAAGCACGTCCCTGTCTCGCCGTTCCCGGACGCGCAACTAAAACGTCTTGCCAGCATCCACACGCCGCTCCCGCCCATCCATGGGCTCCGCGGCATAAGGCCATCCTTGGCCAAAAAAAGGCCAGCCCGGAAACCGGGCTGGCCTTCATTCGATCACAGACTGATGTGTCTGTTTAGAAGCGTACTTCCAGACCCATACGAATCGACCACAATGACCGGTTTTCGATCAGGTTGGTCAACGGACGATCAGTGAAGTCCGTGTAGACGTATTGGCCATCATCGTTGATGTCCGCATCGACAACGTCGATCGAGAAGAACTGTGCATCGTAGACCTTACCCCAGTCCTTGTTCAGGAAGTTGCCGAGGTTGTAGATCTTCAGGAATGCCGTACCCGTTACACCATCGATGAACGTGGGGATTTCCTGGTCGATACGCAAGTCCATGCGGTTCGTCCAACGCGCATGTGTCGAGTTGCGTCCGACAAACTGGCCTTGCGCCAGACCTTCGCGTGATACGAAGTTGAAGAACGCAGCCTGATCTTCCGGCGACATCGCGAACACGACGTGCGGAGCGTTGACACCGGTTGGCACGTACAACAAGTGACGACGTGAGCGGTTGCCCTCGAGACCGGTTGTATCCATCACATAGCTCTGCGGCTGCCCTTCCTGTGCGAACGCGTTCAGAGCGAAGCGTGTCTGGTAGTCGCCGAAGATGTTCGCCGTGTACAACGCACGCAACGTCAGACGATGCGGTACGACGTAGTTAGACGGGCCAACGCCAGGATTGTTGATGTCCAGCAATGCCGTGTTCGAGAAGTTCGAACCCGCTGTCGATGACGTCATCGGAGAGACGTCTTCCGCTTGCGTGTATGCGTAGCCCAACAGCAAGTCGAAGCCGTTGTCCCACTCTTTGCGCAGTACCAGAGACAACGAGGTTGACTCAGGATTCTCATCCGAGTTGGTCAACATCAGGTTATCTTCGCCACGACCGTCAATGTAGCCGTAGATCGGCGCGCCAGCGCGAGTGTTACCCACAATCTCTTGTGAAAGATCCACGTAGAACGCCGGGTTTTCTGCACGCGTGTACAAGAAGTCGATGTCGGCCTGCATGCCCCACCACGGTGTGTCGTAGGTGGCACCCAAGGCCAGTTTCCACTCAGCCGGTTGCTCATAGTCCGGATCAACGAGCGCCAGGTTGCTGTCGTTCGCATCGTTGGACGTCACCGAGCCGCCCAGGTCAAACAGTTACTGCGGTGTGC
>ERZ1740062.781-NODE-781-length-14686-cov-3.628802_pt1 | contig 14686 bp, 11 predicted proteins | sample MGYA00581741_ERZ1740062 | MGnify/ENA primary metagenome ERZ1740062 (study PRJEB43018, sample SAMN04849747) | marine metagenome | isolation source: floating plastic debris | place: Pacific Ocean | collected 2008-09-01 | study: EMG produced TPA metagenomics assembly...
TGAAGCGCTCAAACACCCAGATCGTTGACGGCCTGTCCGCCGAAGAAATCGGCGACATCCCGGCGCTGTCCATCGGTGAAGCGCTGGAGAACGTCACCGGCGTCGCCTCTCACCGTGAAAATGGCGGCGCGACAGAAGTTTCTATCCGTGGTCTTGGCCCCTATCTGTCATCGACCGTTGTGAACGGCCGTGCAGCCACCAATGGTTCCGGCGACCGTTCCGTCAACTTCTCCCAGTTCCCATCTGAGCTGATCAACAAGCTTGCCGTCTTCAAAACGCAGGATGCCAGCCAGATTGAAGGGGGCGTGGCGGGTCAGATCCAGCTCGAAACGCTTCGTCCGCTCGATTTCGGCAAACAGCGCTTCCAAGCCGAACTGAAGGGCAATTACAATCCAGATCAACAGAACATTGATGCCTCACTGGCGGGCGACCTCGGCTATCGCGGCACGATCAGCTATGTCGACCAATTTGAATTCGACGGCTTGGGCGAACTTGGTCTGTCTGTGGGTTTCCAACGCTCTGACATTTCACAACCCGAGGCCGAGAGCCGTCAGACCGGTCCAACGTCAAACTCGCGTCCCGCCTGTTTGATTACCAATGGTCTGGCCCAATATACCGACCAAACCTTTGGCGGAACCTTTACCGGCTTCTCAAACAATCCTGAGACAGAAGATCGTGGCGACGATGATTGTGATGATTTCAACGATCGTCGGAATGCAGAAAACCTGACAACGCGCGGGTCTGACACCGAAGGGTATGACACTTCGATCGATCCGAACACTGGATTGGCAATCGATGATGGAACACCGTTCGTGTTTGCGCCATCCCAACGCCATTACCGTCAGAATGACACCCGCGATCAGCGCGATGCGTTTTTCGGGCAGCTGCAATGGCAACCAAATAATCGCTGGGATATCAATCTTGACGTCCAATGGTCCGAACGCAGTCAGGAAGAGCTGCGTACCGACCTGACGTTTAATGGCGGACGTCGTAATGACACCTCGCTAAACGTCGCCGGCACGGACACAACAACCTTCGATTCTTTGGTGACGAACGGGAATGGCGGTATTTTGCGCGCAATTACCGACAACTCAATTGAAGTTCAGGGCGGTGACTTTGCTCGCGTCGAAACCTATCTCGGCGGTGGCTTGAATGCAGAATATGAAGTGAATGACAGACTGACGGTCTCAGCCGATTTCGCTCATTCGAACACAGAACGGACCGAGCGCGCCTGGGAGTTCCGAATTCAGTCGGATATCTCACCCGTCATCGAATATGACCTTCGCGGCCGCGACGTTCCTGTCTACCGTCTTTATGACGAAGAGTTCGATGTCAATGATCCAACCAATTTCGTTGATCGTTTGCGGGTTCGAATCGACAATGATGTCCTGCGTGAAAATACGATCAACTCGTTGCGCTTCGACGCGGACTACGAAATGGATGGGTTCATTACCAACATCCACACCGGCATTCGCTACGCTGAACAAGATTATCTGGAGCTACCAGGCGGCGGTGACTCTGGCGATCCGCTCGATCTAAATTCCGGCCGTATTTCTTTCGAAATTGAGAATGATGGTGAGCTGACGGTCAATAACCGCGAAGTCATCGACGACTCTGATGACGATCTGTATGACACCGCTGAATTCGCAACATTGCAGGACGACCTCGTTGGGATCATCGCGGCGACCAACACGGCTTGCTACCAACCCTTCAGAGAAGGCAACGAATTCCTCGACAACCTGCGCGATGGTGACCTCATCACCAATATCGATGATGATGGCAATGTGATCAGCTCGACCAATTCCTGGGCGACATTTGATGCCCGCTGTGTTGCTGAAACATCTGCCGGGTCTCTGAACAATCTGCTGACGACCATCAATGCGTTCCTCACCAATCCTGACGCAGAGGAAAACTCATTTCCTGAAGCTTTGAACGCCTTCAATGCGGGCATTCCGGGACTGATCGAGCAAAACACTCGGACGATCGATGTGACGGAAACGACCACGGCTTTCTACATGATGGCCAATTATGCGACCACGTTTAACAACATTCCGGTCTCGGGGAATTTTGGCGCCCGTCTGATTCAGACCGACGTAACCGCTACGGGTTATCGTCCTGACATCACCATCATTGATGAGGATGGCGATCTAACCGCTGCGTTTGGTGACCTTGTCGCCGTCTCAGCCGATCACGACTATACCGAAATCCTGCCTAGCGCGAACGCGATCTTCGAATTGTCCGAAGACAAGATCGTTCGCTTGGGGGTCTTCCGAGCGATGTCCAGGCCTGACCCTGCTGATATGGGATTTGGACGGACCTTCCAGTTTGCTGGCGCCGATGATGACGACAATCCTGTTTCTGGCGATATTCACTCTCGCATTTGGGGGAGGGGAGCGTTATGTGGGAGAGGTATCCTATGCGAACTTTCTGGCGCCGGGCCTGATCATGATGGCGGTGATACAGAATTCATTCGCGAATACTTCCTCCTCCATACTGATTTCAAAAATTCAGGGAAATATCGTCGATATCCTGATGCCGCCGCTCTCCGCCTCGGAGCTAACGCTGGCGTTCGTCCTCTCGGGTCTCGCACGGGGGTTGACGGTGGCGTTTGTGGTCGGCCTCGTTATGTGGATCGTTATCGATATTTCGATTTATTCCTGGGCAGCGGTTATTTATTATGTGATTGGGGCGGGTTTGATGCTCTCTCTGCTGGGAATGATCGCAGGGATCGTGTCGGAGAAGTTCGATCATATGGCGGCGATGACGAACTTTATCATCATGCCGCTATCGTTTCTCTCGGGCACTTTTTACTCCATCGACCGGCTGACCGGCGCCTGGTATCAGATCAGCCATCTCAACCCGTTTTTTTACATGATTGACGGCTTCCGATACGGCTTTATCGGAACCTCTGACAGCAGTATATGGGTCGGCGCTGTCTTGATCGCGGCGCTGGATATTCTGCTCTATGTTGCTGTCTGGGCACTCATAAAAAGCGGATATCGCCTGAAAGCCTGAAAATATTGTCCCAAGCACAAGAGTTTGATTGACAGGAACGGGTCTCCTGTCAATACTTCCGCGCTTTCTGGCTGCGGAAACTGGCCGGTTGTCCTTTTATTTCGTGGAGAAAGCATATGATTCCTGCGTTGTTATCTAATTATGCTCCTGCTGATCTTTCCTTTGAAAAAGGGGAAGGCATGTATCTCTATGGGAATGATGGACGACGATACCTGGATTTTATGGCTGGTATCGCGGTAAGCGCGCTTGGACATGCGCATCCGAAGATGATTGGCGCGCTGACGGAGCAGGCCCATAAAGTCTGGCATGTTTCCAATATTTTCCGTATCCCGGGGCAGGAAGAGCTGGCGCAAAAGCTGGTTGACGCCACTTTTGCGGACGCGGTTTATTTCTGCAATTCAGGGGCAGAGGCCAATGAGTGCGGCCTCAAGATGGTGCGGAAATATTTTTCCGCGAATGGGCATCCGGAAAAATACCGGGTCATTGCCTTTGAAAACTCCTTTCACGGGCGGACGCTTGCAACCATCGCTGCGGCCGGTCAGCAGAAACTTCTGGACGGATTTGGTCCGGTTGTTGAAGGCTTTGATCATGTCCCTGTTGGTGATATCGAAAAGGTCAAGTCGGCGATCACCGATGAGACTGCTGCCATCCTCATTGAGCCCGTGCTCGGTGAGGGCGGTATTCAGGTCGTTCAGCCAGAGTTTATGCGTGCCCTTCGTGAGCTGTGTGACGAGCGTGGCCTGCTGTTGATGCTGGATGAAATCCAGACTGGCATGGGACGGACGGGCAAGCTATTTGCCTATGAACATGCGGGAATTACGCCGGATATCCTGACGTCTGCAAAAGCGCTCGGCGGGGGATTCCCGGTGGGTGCCTGCCTGGCGGTCGAAAAGGTCGCGAAGACTATGACCGTTGGCAGCCATGGTTCCACCTATGGCGGCAATCCTCTTGCCATGGCTGTGGCGGGAGCCGTTGTTGAGGTGATAACAGAGGAAGGCTTCCTTGATCATGTGACTCAAATGGGAAATCATCTTAAGCAGGGGCATGCCGGGGTTGTTGACCGCCACCCCGAAATTCTCGAGGAGATCCGCGGTGTCGGTCTGCATATCGGGCTGAAATGCAAAGTGGAGAATACACAGGTCAGTAATAAACTGCTGGAACTCGGCGTTCTGACGGCGAAGGGGGGAGACTATGTGGTTCGCCTGCTGCCGCCGCTCATTGTTGAGGATACACAGATATCTGAATTCATTAATCTTCTGGATGAGGCCTGTACGGAGCTTGAAAATGGCTAAACCACGACATTTTCTGGATTTGAATGAGTTATCAAAGGCTGATTTGCGGCATATTATTGACGACGGGATTTCGCTTAAACAAGAACGCGTAGGTTTGCCGAAAGGTACGGAAGATAAGGAAACGCCGCTCGCAGGGCTGACGCTTGCGGCGATTTTTGAGTTTCCCTCAACCCGGACCCGTGTTTCATTCGATATGGCGATGCGTCAGCTTGGCGGTCATACAATCGTTCTCAATGGAAATGATATGCAGCTTGGGCGCGGGGAAACGATCGCTGATACGGCGCGCGTGCTGTCGCGCTATGTCGATGCGATCATGCTCCGTACGGATGAGCATTCCAAGCTGCTTGAGCTTGCGGAATATGCGGCTGTGCCGGTCATCAACGGCCTGACCAACGGCAGCCATCCCTGTCAGTTGATGGCCGATGTCATGACGTTCGAAGAAGTGCGCGGGCCGATCAAGGACAAGATTGTCACCTGGTGTGGCGATGGCAACAATATGGTGACCTCCTGGATTCATGCATCCGGCTTGTTTGATTTCGAGTTCCGTATTGCCTGCCCGGAGGAATTATCGCCAGATCCGAAGGCGCTTGCCTGGGCAAAAGATGTTGGCGCCAATGTTCATGTTACCCGCGATGCGTCAGAAGCGGCGGCGGGTGCCCATTGCGTTGTCGCGGATACCTGGGTTTCCATGGGGGATGATGTTGCAAATCGCCATAACCTCCTAATGCCTTATCAGGTGGATGAGCGTCTGATGGCGCGCGCCAAGCCCGATGCCGTCTTTATGCATTGCCTGCCTGCCCATCGCGGGGAGGAAGCAACGGCAGAAGTTATGGACGGCCCCCAATCTGTGATTTTCGATGAAGCGGAAAACCGATTGCACGCCCAAAAAGCGGTACTTCGTTGGTGCCTCGGCGCCTGAACTCTTGTGAATTTTTGAGAGAAGAGAAATGGCCCCAGACGGTCAAAAAATAATTACCGACGATCTTATTCAGCCCTTCCAGATGGCGAAGGCCGGCGTGCGCGGACGGATTGTGCGGATGGGAAGTGTCGTTGATACAATCCTAAACCGGCACGGCTATCCGGATTCGGTGGCCCAGTTCTTGGGGGAGGGGATCGTGCTTGCCGCGATGCTTGGCGGTGCGCTCAAGTTCGATGGTATTTTCACTGTCCAGACCAAAGGCGACGGGGCTATTTCCATGATTGCGGCGGATATGACGACACCAGGAAATATGCGCGGCTATGCGTCCTTCGATCAGAAGAAGCTTGATCTCGTCACTTCAAAGAGCGTCGCGATGAACGTCGAAAATTATCTGGGCAAGGGCTATGCCGCCTTTACCATCGACGCGGGCGAGGAACATAGAAGGTATCAGGGAATCGTCGACCTGGAAGGCGATAGCCTTGCCGCCTGTATGGAAAATTATTTTGACAAGTCAGAACAGATCGACACGCTCTTGCGCGTTGCGGTAGACAAGATTGACGGAAAATGGCGCGCGGGCGGCCTGATGATCCAGCGGTTGCCAGACGAAAACGCAACCGAACTTAATCAGGATCAGGAAGAAGAAAACTGGCGTAATGCCCAGGCTCTTGCGGGCACGATTATGCCTGAAGAACTGACAAGCTCACGCCTTAAATCGGCGGAATTGCTCTACAAACTGTTCCATGAAGACGGGGTCTGGCTCTATGATCCGCAGGAGCTTGTTGATCAGTGCAGCTGCAGCGCAGAGCGGGTAATGAATACCCTAAAAACATTCGCCGGAGAAGATCTCGACGACATGGCGGAAGACGGTGTAATTACTGCGGATTGCCAATTCTGCTCTAGTAAATATGAAATTCGTGTTGAGGATATCAGCTAGCGGCAGAATACGCTGTTAGCCCTAAACATAGGGTTGAATTTCGTCCAAGGACCGTAATAGAGTGGGGCCGGTCCAATCCTTCGCAAAGGTGAGATTAACATGGCAGGCCTCCGTCGTTTTCTGGCAACCCTATCCCTTCTCATGACAACCGCTCTCCTGGGTTGTGTGGATGCTCCGCCGAACCCGGTGTATCCCGAAATCACCTTTTAGCATTTAAACCCGCTGTACTTAAATGTCGGTGAGATAAAGATTGTCGACGAGTTTACGCCGCCACTCAAGCATCCGCATGTAGAGCACGAACTGCCCGCCTCGATTGATCAATCGGTGCGCAATTGGGTGCGTGACCGGCTGCGGACAACGGGAAACAGTGGCGCGGTTGCGACGATCACCATCAAGGATGCCAGCGCGGTTGAAAAAGGCCTGGAAAAGGAGACTGGCCTTAAAGGCATGATCACAAAAGATCAGTCAGAGCTTTATGTCTTTCACCTTCTAGTGGAGCTAAAAATCACTGAAATTTCTGGCTCTTCTGCCTTCGTGACTGCGGAAGCGACGCGGACGAAGTCAGTGCCCGAAGGGATCACGCTCAATCAGCGGGAAAAAACCTATTTCACGCAGGTCGAGGCCCTGATGCAGGCCTTTGACAAGGAAATGGAAAAGAATATCCGAACCTTTATGGCGGATTACCTTCGCTAGGGCACGGCAGTTAGTTTCTGACGCTCTTCTGCTATTAGCCATCTATGGTGGATCACTCTTGTGCCCACGCGCAAATTAACGTAGCATTTCAAACAGTTCAAACGATTGACCTAATCTAATGCCTGAAACAAAACAATCAGCATCTGAAAGGATGATAGAGGCAGCGGGACGGCTCTTTGCAGAAAAGCCATTCGATGCTGTCTCGACGCGGGAGATTGCCACTGCGGCGGGGGTAAACCTCTCTGCCATCTCTTATCACTTTGAAAACAAGGAAGGGCTTTATCGCGCCGTCTTCAAAAAAATTATCCAGGACTTGAAGCCTTCCCGGGTTGGGCTGGCCGTCTTGCTGGAGAACCAACTGACAGCGGCCCGCGATGACCGAAAGGCCTATGCCGACTTTATAGCTATTTTTGTTTCCCGCGTTGTCGACAGTGCATTTTCACCATCCACAAGATGGAAAATGCGCTTGCTTAAGCGGGAGACGGAAATGCCGACGGAGTGCTTCCAGATTCTTATGGAGGGGCATGTCGATGTTATCCACGACCTGTTGGGGATTCTGATCGCCAAGATTTCTGGGGACTCGCCCACAAGTGAAAAAATCAAGCTTGAAGCCAATGCAATTCTGTCTCTCTGCTTGCGATATGCGCTGAACGAAGAGCTAGTGAAGGCACGCATGGGCTGGCCGTCCGTGGGGCCGCCCGAAATTCAGAAAATTAAGAAAATAACGACGGAAATGATATTGCGATCCGTTAATCTTGGGGAATACTGCGGCCTTACAAAAGAAGGATAAAATACGTGAAGCTTGTACTCAAGGTACTGTTGCCGCTTGTTATTTTGGGTGCGGGAGCTGCGTTGACAGCTTATCTCATGGCGACAAAACCGGTGATAGAGCCGGAGGTCGTGGAGGAGCGGATCTGGACCGTTGCGGCGGTTCCGGTCGAGTTAAGGGACCAATCCGTCGACCTGAACCTTTTTGGCTCCTTGAAGGCTGTGCGAGATGTCGAATTAAGATCGCTTGTCGGCGGCGAGGTGATCGAGGTTGGTGATAATTTTCGTGAAGGCGGACTTTTGGGCGAGAGAGACTTGCTGGTCCGTGTTGATCCTTTTGAATTCGAGGCCCAGCTCAATGAGAACAAGGCGTCCTTGCTCGAAGCGCGTGCGCGACTGGATGAACTGGTGGCGACGCAAAAATCAGAAGGGGTAGCACTGGAGCGCGAACGTGAGGTGCTGGAGCGGGAAATTAGTAACGTCGAAAGATCGGAAAGTCTCGCGAAGCGGGGCAATATCTCGGTTAAATCCCTCGATGATGCCAGATCGGCTCTCAGCCGACAGCGCCAGACCGTTGAGGCACGCGAAGCACAGCTTGATATCCTGAAAACCCGCATTGGTCAGCAGCGCGCCGTCATTGATCGACTTGAAGTGGGGGGCAGTCGCGCTGAACGTGACCTGAAAAATACCAGCCTTCGTGCCCCCTTTAGAGGTTATGTGACCGAGGTCAGTGCAGAATTCGGCAAGAATATCGGGGCAAGTGATAAGGTGGCACGTTTGATTGATGCAACACAGATGGAGGCGCGCTTTCTTCTCTCTGACAGTCAGTATGGCCTTCTTCTCGGCAGCAGTGTTGGCATTGTCGGCCGTCCGGTTATTGTTTCCTGGCAATCCGGAGATACGGAGCTTGTCTTCAACGGGCGGGTAGCCCGTCTCAGCCCGGAAATCAGCTCCGCCACCGGCGGCGTGGAGGTTTTTGCTGTTCTGGACGCGAGCGAATATATTCCGCTTCTGCGCCCGGGAGCTTTTGTTGAGGTGATTTTGTCCGGCAATCGCTATTCCGATGTGGCCAAGCTTCCCGACAGCAGCATTTATGAGAACTCAAAAGTTTATGTTGTGACGGAAGGGCGACTGGAATCCCGCATGATCGAAATCGCGGCGCGAAACGGCGGCGAGATATTTGTCCGCGGGAATATCAAGGAAGGAGAGTTGGTTGTAACAAGCCGACTGCCTGAGATTGGTCCTAACCTGAAGGTGGAAGTACGCTGATGGATCTCAGCCGCCTCGTTAAAATATTTGTCCGGCACAAGCACGCGGCCAATCTCCTGATGATCATGATGATCGTTGTCGGGATAGCGTCAATCTATCGGCTTAACACCCAGTTCTTTCCGGACTTTGGAACTGAGGTGATCACGACCAGCATCATCTGGCCGGGCGCAAGCGCAGAAGATGTCGATAGTAATATTACGACGGCGATCCTGCCGGAGGTTCGCTTCCTCAATGGAGTCAAGCGCGTCACCTCCTATTCCGTGGAGGGCAGCAGCACAATTGTTGTGGAGTTTGAGCCCGGAACCGACATGCAGGCAGCACTTTCCGATGTCGAGCAGGGGGTTACGCAAATCACGACCTTCCCCGAAACCATCGAGACACCCATCATAAAGCGGGTTGTAATTTATGATCCGATCGCTCGTTTATCGGTTTCCGGTCCTTATTCGGAGGAGGCTCTCAAGCAGATTGCCAAAACAATGCGTGATGATCTGCTGAATCTCGGGATCGACAAGATTACCCTCTTTGGTGCGCGGGATGAGGAAATCTGGGTCGATGTCGATAAGCGGGACTTGCGACGCCTAAATCTCAGCCTTACCGATATTGCCGCGAGCATTCGCGATAATTCCCAGGACGTGCCGCTCGGTACCGTGTCCGGCAGTTTCGAGCGTCAGTTAAGATCGCTTGAACAAAAGACCAATGCGAAATCCCTCGGAGCGTTGGAGATCAAGTCTTTCGACGACGGGCAGAAAATATACCTGCGCGATATAGCTAACGTCCGTGACCAGTTTGTCGAAAAAGGGTCGACAGGGCTACATCACGGCCGTGCGGCGATCGAAATTAGTATTCAGCGAGCCCAGTCTACGGATGCACTAAAAGCGGCGAAAATAGTTTCCGACTATTTCGAACGGGAAAAGGGGCGCTGGCCGCCCGAGCTGGAAATCAAGCAGTATGATGTGCAGGCAAGCCTGATTGAAGACCGGATCCGGCTCTTGTTGAACAACGGCGCAAGTGGACTGGCTCTTGTCCTGATTATCCTGTTTATCTTCCTCAATGTTCGGGTCGCATTTTGGGTGGCAGCCGGTATCCCGGTCGCGATTTTCGCGACTGCGGGTGTTATGCTTTTAACGGGGCAGTCGATAAATATGATCAGCCTGTTCGCGATTATCATGTCCCTTGGTATCATTGTTGATGATGCGATTGTCGTTGGGGAGCATGCGTCATATCTACGCTCAACCGGCCTGTCCGCCGCTGAGGCAGCGGAGCGGGGCGCACTTCGGATGCTGGCGCCTGTGTTTGCCTCTAGCTTAACGACGATTGCCGCTTTTTTACCGATTTTCCTGATCGGTGACATTATTGGGCAAATCATCCGCGCCATACCGTCCGTCGTCGTATCGGTGTTGATTGCCAGCCTGATCGAATGTTTCCTCATACTGCCTGGGCATATGCGTCATGCACTCCGGTTTCAGGGAAAGGGTACCAGTCGGTTGCGCCAGGGTTTCGATGAAAAATTCCGCTATTTTCAGACCCATCTGTTTAAACGACTTGTGGAACTCGCGGTAAGCTGGCGGTATGCGACGCTTGCGGCCGCCGTTGCCATGTTGATCATTTCATTCGGCTTCTTCTTGGGCGGACGGATCGGTTTTAATTTCTTTCCGTCGCCCGAAGCTAATGTGATTAATGCCAATGTCGTCTTTGCACCCGGTAGCGCCCGCGGCGAGACGGAAGCCATGGTCAGGGAGCTAGAGCGTGCGCTCTATAAGGCCGAGAATGACCTGACGGATGGAGAAGGCGGCCTGATTATTATGGCGCTTGGCAAGATCGGCATCAGTACAGGCAGCCAGTTCAGTTCGGTTTCCGGTGATAATCGCGGCGGCATGATGGTGGAGCTTATTTCCGCAGATCTCCGAGACGTTAGGACGGCTGATTTTGTCAAGGCCTGGCGGCAGGAGATTACGGAAATGCCGGGCCTTCAGCGGATTGCGCTGACCGAGAGGATCGGAGGCCCGCCGGGACGCGAGCTGGATATTCGACTGAAGGGCAACGATGTAAATATGTTGAAAGTAGCAGCGGAGGAAGTGAAGGACCTTCTCAAGCAGTTCCGCGGCGTTTCGGATATCGAGGATGATCTGCCACAGGGCAAACAGGAGATTATTCTTGAACTCACCCCGCGCGGCCGGGCACTTGGTTTTACGACCGAAGATATCGCCTCTCAGGTGCGCGCCGGATTTGAAGGCGTGATCGCCCGAAAATTTGCCCGTGGCGATGAGGAAGTGACAGTGCGGGTGCAGCTACCGCGCGACCAGATTGCCACGGAAGCCCTGCGGGATTTTTATCTGAAAAGTGCATCCGGGATTGAAGTACCGTTATCGGCTGTCGTTACCGAACGCACCCAGGTCGGGTTCGCCCGGATCAAGCGCGAGGATGGCGTGCGAGAAGTCGCCATTACTGCGGAAATAGATGAAAATCTTACATCATCGGATCAAGTGCTGGCGGCCCTGCCAGAGGGCGGACTGGACGAGATCGCCGCGACATATGATCTGAATTACCGCTTCGCCGGTAAGTCGGAGGAACAGGCGGAAACGATTGGAGATATGCAGTTCGGAGCCATAATCGGCCTTTCCGCGATTTATCTTATTCTGGCATGGGTATTTTCATCCTATTGGCGGCCAGTCGTGGTGATGTCGATCATTCCGTTTGGTCTGGTCGGCGCGATCCTCGGCCACTATCTACTAGGATTTGATCTTACGATCCTCTCGATGATTGCGCTGTTGGGACTGTCGGGGATACTGGTCAATAACTCCATTATTCTGGTCAGCGTGATTGATGAGCGCCTTGCTAAGGGCCAAGCTTACGCGGAGGCGGTAGTCGGAGGCACCTGCGATCGTCTGCGGGCAGTTTTGCTCACGTCGCTGACGACAATTGGCGGCCTGACCCCGTTGCTTTTTGAAACCAGCCTGCAGGCGCAGTTCCTGATTCCCATGGCCATTACATTGGTGTTTGGATTAATGGCAGCGACGTTCCTGGTTCTTTTCCTGGTACCGGCACTGCTGGTCATTCAGGAGGATTTCGGTCGTATGACGGGCTGGATAAAGGCGCTTTACTTGCCGAAAGCGCAAGGCTGACAGCTTAGCGTTGCCAGAAACGGCGGGAGAAAAGCACGAGCACGGTAAAAAGCTCAAGGCGCCCAAGCAGCATACCAAGTGACTTCAGCCATTTCGCGGGATCAGAGAGAGATTTAAAGGTTCCGGACGGACCGACCGTATCCCCAAGGCCCGGGCCGACGTTCGTGATGGATGTTGCTGCGCTTGAAATCGCGGTCAGAAAGTCTAGGCCGGTAAGGCCAAGGGCAATTGTGAGCAGGGCGAAAATGACGAGAAAGAGAAAGACAAAACTGGTGACCGATCCAATAGTTTCCTCGGCAAGCGGCTGGCCATTGTAACGTGGCTTATAGATTGCACTTGGCCGGATCATCTGCATCAATTGACAACGCGCAGTTTCAATAAGAATTTGAATGCGGAAGATCTTGATGCTGCAGGATGCTGAGCCAGCGCAGCCGCCGACAAACATAAAAAAGAAAAAAGCCGCCGTACCGAAGCCGCCCCAGCTGCTGTAGTCAGCAGTCGCATAGCCCGTGCCGGTGATAATGGAGGTCACATTGAAGGTTGCATGTCTCAAAGCAATCCAGAAAGAGATGCCCTCATGCCGTATTTGCCAGACGGTAATCGCCACAATCCCGATCAGGACGATCGAGAGAAACCATCTGACTTGGCTATCTGTTAAAAAGCTGCCCGGCTTTCCCTTGACGATATGTAGATACATCAGGAAGGGGAGCGCCCCCATGATCATGAAAACAACCATGATGCTTTCGACAAGCGGGCTTTCGAAATCACCGGCGGATTTATCGGATGTTGAAAACCCTCCGGTAGAAATCGTGGTCATTGCGTGGGTAACCGCATCGAACAAGCTCATCCCCGTCATCCAGAGGGCAAGCGTGCAAATCAGGCTCAAAACAAGATAGATATAGCCGATTGCCTTAACGATATCCGCAACACGCGGCAACGCCTTTTCCGATGTCGCTTCCGAGGCTTCCATGCGGAAAAGCTGCATGCCGCCAATCCTGAGCAGGGGCATGATGGCAATTGCCGTCACAATAATGCCAATTCCGCCGGTCCATTGCAGTAGTGCCCGCCACATCAGAATCCCTGGCGGCGCCGTATCTAAGCCGGTCAAAACCGTTGATCCGGTTGTTGTTAGGCCACTCATCGCTTCGAAGAAAGCATCCGTATAGGGGATATTCATCTCGCTGAAAGCAAAGGGTAGAGCCGCAGTTGCTGGCAAGATGATCCAGACGGCCGTCGTTAGTAGAAACGCCTGACGACGCCCCAATTCCATCCCGCTCCCGCGATTTGAAAGAAACAATCCGCCGCCAACGAAAATTGACACCGCCGCTGAAACTAGGAACACTTGCCAGTCCCTGTTGCCAACGGCAAGATCGACACCAGCAGGCACAAGCATGGCGAGCCCGATAAAGACGAGGAGAATTCCGTTGATTGCGAAAATCAGGCGAAAGTTAATCACGGCCCTGCCGCACTCAGCCTTTATCGATGAAAGAGAGTAACTCGCGCCGCGTGATATCGGACCGGCGGAATATGCCGAGCATCGTGCTCGTCACCATCGTGACTCCGTCTTTATGGACACCTCGTGTTGTCATGCATTGGTGGGCGCTTTCGATAATGACGGCGACCCCTTTCGGCTGTAGTGTCCTCTCGATCGTTTCCGCAATCTGTCGGGTCAGTTTTTCCTGAATTTGCAATCGCTTGGCGTAGGCATCGACGACACGTGCGAGTTTCGATATGCCGACGACCCGATTGCTGGGCATATAGGCGACATGGGCGACACCGATAATCGGCACCATGTGATGCTCGCAGTAACTTTCAACCCGGATATCCTTCAGGACCACCATCTCGTCATAGCCGTTAACTTCCTCAAAGGTGCGGGAAAGATATGCATCCGGGTCTTCGTTGTAGCCTGCAAAAAATTCCAGATATGATCGCGTCACCCGGTCCGGCGTCCCGACAAGTCCCTCACGTTCTGGATCATCCCCTGCCCAGCGGATCAGGGTCCGCACGGCCTCTTCGGCCTGATCTTTAGTTGGTTTTTTTGGATGGCAATGTTTGTTCATATCTGAGTTATTTCCTGGGATGGGCTGCGCCGCCTCTTAATGAAGGGAAGACATGGCGTCCGGGCTATCCAGTGAGAACGCCGGAATGTCGACTGCGAACAAATTTCCTTCTTCCGATTCCATATCATAGGAGCCAACCATGATGCCCGATGGCGTCGAAAGCGGCGTTCCGCTGGTATATTCATAAACATCGCCAGGCGCAAGAACCGGTTGCTCTCCGACGACGCCTTCGCCATCTACCGTTTCTGTGTGTCCCTCGGCATTGGTAATGCGCCAATGACGGTTTTTAAGGGTTATTGTACGCGTTCCCAGATTCTCTATCCTGACCTGATAGGCCCAGACATAGAGGCCATCTTCGGGGCGCGAACGGTCTTGCAGAAAGACGGGAGTCACCGAGACCTGGATAATATCCTTGATCAAGCTATAGGAGACAGCCTCCATCATATCTAACACCGTTCGCTACGATTACCTGATAAGCTTAATTAACCAGAATATTGCGCCATAGGGCAGCTTTGTCCAGTAAATCGGTAAAAGAGCCGTGGCGGGGCGGCGGACATTGAACGGACGGACGCCCCGAGCCAAAATAATTTTGGTGGGACAGCGCGTAGCCCCGA
>ERZ1740062.782-NODE-782-length-14660-cov-4.170284_pt1 | contig 14660 bp, 12 predicted proteins | sample MGYA00581741_ERZ1740062 | MGnify/ENA primary metagenome ERZ1740062 (study PRJEB43018, sample SAMN04849747) | marine metagenome | isolation source: floating plastic debris | place: Pacific Ocean | collected 2008-09-01 | study: EMG produced TPA metagenomics assembly...
CCCGAGCAGCGTTTCCCTGTCGTTTACTGGCTGCATGGCTCCAACGGCAATTCTCAGGTGGCCAGCAGCATTATCTCGCTGATCTTTGACAATGCGATTCGGGCCGAACGCATCCCACCGGTGATCCTGGTGTTCCCGGACGGTATGCGACAGAGCATGTGGGTCAACGCTGCCAACGGAAAATTGCGGATGGAAGATTTTCTAGTTGACGAACTGGTCCCGCATATCGACTCGACATTGCGGACGATCGCAGACCGGGCCAACCGTATGGTTGAGGGTGGCAGCATGGGCGGCTACGGCGCAGCCAGACTCGGCTTCCGCTATCCCGAACTGTTTGGCACCGTATCTATACTCAGCGGTGGCCCGCTACAGCCGGTACTGGATCCCACCAACGCACCGATCGTCGGGCAGAAAAATGCGCAACGCGTATTGGACCAGATCTACGACGGTGATCCAAAAATATTCCGCGCACAGAGTCCATGGCAGCTTGCGCTCGAGATGCCAGAAGATGCGCGCGCGTCGATTGTCGTGCGGCAAATTGTCGGCGATAAAGACCCAGTGTTCGGCTTCAATCAGCAGTTTGCCAAGCACCTCAATAGTCTGAACATTCCGCATCGCATGGATGTCCTGCAAGGTATTGGCCATCAGCCGCATTTGCTGTTCCAGGCGCTCATCGCCAGCGAATCCTACTGGTCGTTTTTTGCCGATGTCTTCGGTTATGAGCCAGCTACTGAAACGGTCAGCAGGGTTAAGTAGTTGTCAGCGATTGCACACATTACGGTGGAAGACGGGAGCACACGCGACCAAATGGCCATTCAGGTTTGCGATCGCTAGCCGGATTTCTGCAATGAACAATGCCATCCGCTTGCCTGGCAGGAAACGAGCGAACGGTTCGGTATCGTGCCCGCACGTCGTTAACAACAGGGGACAAGACATGCCAACAGGAGTCAGAATTGCATTAGGGTTGCTGGCTGGTATCTTCGCGGGCGGCCTCAGCATCGCCGTGGTAGAGCAAATCGGTCACGCAGTCGCGGAAGGCGAGGCGGTGTTCATCGTTGCGGCCATTGGGCTTGGCCTAGCGGGATTCGTAGGCGGTGTTGTTTCGACGCTCGTAACACGCCGCCGTCATCTCGTTTGGTTAATCGCGATTGTTTTGGCCGGATTATCACTGGTCAACGTATTCTCCTTTGCACATCCTGCCTGGTTTGTACCGGTCGCATCTGTATTGCTTGGACTGGGCGCGTTCGGCGCTTCAAAAGTCGCGCCCGCCGCACCGCACTCGCAGCAGGTGGCACGATGACGGAAGCACTGTTTAAGAAGCTGAAGGCACTGTTCCGACCCTATGCGAAGGACATGATCGTCAAGACAGATACACCGACCAACTTCTATCTTGAGGAGACACAATCGGCCGATAAGCCCACCATGTTTGGTGCCGTCCAAATCAAGAAAAACTACATCAGCGTTCATCTGATGCCTGTGTACTGTCATCCAGAATTGCTCGACGACATTCCCGACGAGTTACGTAAGCGTATGCAAGGCAAATCGTGCTTCAATTTCAAAAAGCCGGACGATGTGCCGTGGGATGCATTGAAGGCGTTGGTGGCGAGTTCATACAGCGCGTTGAAGGCATAATGGCCCAGACCGAGTCATGCTGAGCCCCAATTTGTTTTGGCCGATCGCGCTGGCTTTGGCGGTATGGGGTCTCGCCTATCTGGGACTCGTTGTCTTCACGTTCTTCGTGGCGTCACCGTCACACTGGCATGCGTTGGTAGTGGATGGCCGAATCACGCAGGCTTATGCTGACTACATCAATCGGATTCCCGATTGGGTGGTTGGCCTGACGCTGGTGACCGCCGTCACCCGATTGTGTGGCGGAGTCGGCCTGCTGTTGCAACAGACGTGGTCGTTCCATGTCTACGCGCTGTCAGGCTTGTGCACCATCGCGATCATGTTTCGTGGCTTCTTTCTCGCTGATGTCGCAAGCGTTATTCGACGTTCTCAGGTGATGCTGGAAATCGCTTTCCTGCTGCTGAGTCTGTTCGCAGTCTGGTTTTCCTGGTGGGCTTTAATTCGACGTAGCTAAGGGATTCGAATCCTCACGCTGTGTCTGAGTGTCAGGCACAAACCGATAAGTCCCGAGTGCGCTGATGTACGACAAACAAACCGTCGCACCATGACACTGCAAGTCGTGGATGTCCGCTGCTGGCAGGTGTTGATATCGCGCGCGGTGGAGCGGTTTTGCTGGTTGTGCGGCAGCGCGAACTGACAGTTCGCCACGAATGCCGACCAATCGTAACGGGGCATCCGCTTGTACGCTCACGGATGCCCCTGCAGCGAGCCGCAATAAACTGCCGCTGTGTGCGCCTTGTTGCCAGAGATACGTGCGCGCTGATCGGGCATTGCTGTCTGCCAGTGAGCCGCTGGCAGTGACCCAAACCAGGTTGTCATAGGCCACGTTAACGGACTGCTCACCGGTGTCGAACGCGTCGTCCGTCGGTTTCACGAGGTAGGGACCGGAGAGTATTTCCAGAAACACCGTGGCCGAAGCGCCGGGTTTTGCGGCAGTGATATGTGCTTCCCCAGCCACCTGGCTCCAGTAGGCGCCAGGGCCGAGCCATTGTTTCGCGGCCACAGGGTCATCGTTGTGGACCTGACCATCGATGACGACCCCGCGATACGTGACGTTGTGAATATGGGGGGGTGACTGGAAACCATCGCGAAACTTGATGATCGCGCCGCTCCACACGTTCGCCCGAATATTGCCCCATAAGACCCCGGCTTGTGGCGCAGCATCGCCACGCGCCGGATTGAGCGGCACAAACGTCAGCTCGCGATGGTTATCCTTAACCGCGCTGTCTGATCCACTAGCGTAAGCAGTTAGCTGTCCCAGAAAAACGACTGCAAAAAACCCGATGACGGATCTGGGCTTCAATAGGGGTTGTCCACGATGCCATGCCGGGCTTTTGCCGTGTTCCACGTGCTACCGATGACTTTGCAATGATGGATTTTGTTTTCCCGGCGGACCAATCCGACGTCGATTCTGGCGCGGCTGCTCGACTGTTTCTATCGCCTCGAAGCGAGCCAGAGAGGCCGTCGCCAGGTCAGACCGTGCAGCGCGAGTGTGCAGGCGACTCTTGCCGGGTGCGCCGACACGGTGAGTCGCTGCACGTTCAGCACTTGCGGAGGTTGGTGTTTCCAAGGTGGTCTTAACGCGCGTCCGCTTGAACGGCGGCTTACCGCTGAAGTCAGTTTTCTGCTCTGTAACGACAGGCTCGGCGTTATTGGTATCCGCCTGTGCACTTGTCCCGAACATAAGAACGATTGCCGAGAGTGCTACCCAGAAAATGCCTTGTTGTTTGATCGGTGTCATGACTATCTCCTGTTGTCCTTGTCAGTGAGCTTGATGCCAGTGTAGCCACCCAATCCGGCGGCTGGTCTGCCATTTGTCACACTACTACGATGCACCATTATAGCGCGGCGAACCTCGCATTTGCCCGCAGAAAAGGCTTGCTATGCATCCTTTTCGCGCATCTATAACAAAAAAACAGCGACTTGCAGCGCGTTTTCTCTGGCGCGGATATTGCTGTGTCTATTTCGAAGCCGATCTTGAGTGCGGTGACACGGGAATTACTAGCGTTGCGACGAATTTTTGGATTACTGATGGCGGTGTCGCTGCTCGGCAGTGAGCCTCACAGCGTCTCGTCCTCGGACTATCCGTCCATACCTCTGCAGCGCCAGGCGAGTGGTGCGCTGACGATAGATGTCAGAATCGGCGCTCACCCCGTTTCTGTCGCCTTATTGCTCGACACCGGGTCCAGCTTTGTGGTGATCTCAGAACACATGGCTCGGCAGATTGCCAAGGCCGTCAGTAGAGACCCAATCCAGCATGTCCGCGGTGCCACAGCAGACGGCAGTACTATCGTGGTCCCGGTTCATACGCTGAGTGCGCTGCACGTAGGGCACGCGTGCACGCTGCATGATGTTGAGGTGGTCGTGTTGCCCGACGCGGATCGTCCGATTATTGGTCTCAGTGCGCTTCGTCGGCTCGGCACACTCGGCATTGATTTTCAGGAGCCGAGCCTCCGCTTCAGTGCTTGCGAGACGACGATCACTTCTGACTAGCTGCGCTGTTGCCGCTTTGCTTTTTGCAAGCGGGTTGCTTAACGTGGCTACATGCTTCGGAGAGTGTCACTGATTGTTGTCGCCGTGCTCGGCCACAACGCCTTTGCGGTAACCAGTAGCTGGTGGGACGACAGCTACGTGTATCGGCAAAACGTCGCTGTCGTCACCGGTGCCAATATACCGGATCGTGGCTACGACGGTTACACGCTTCGCACCACCGCACTCAACACACAGACGCTGATCAGTACCGGGCAGATGCGAGCAGATTGCAATGACTTGCGTGTTGCGTACTACGACGGTACGGTCTGGCAGGAATTGGACCGACACGTGCTTGGCTGCAACAGCGGGCAAACCGATATCCGATTTCGCTCCCCAACAGCGCTGGCTGGATCGGCGACTGACGACGATTTCTATATCTACTATGGCAACGCGGGCGCACCTGCACCGAACCCGCTGACCCCGACCAATGTGTATATTTGGTTCGATGACGCCAGCGTCGATCGCAGCGGGAGCTATATCCGCGGCCGTGTCGATAACTTTCATGGCAATGGTTGGGACAACACACTCGCGATTAATCCGGCCCGCTACTACACCTATCGCAATGGCGATAATTTTACGAGTGGCTATCGACTCGCGGTCGACGAGCGGGATGTATTCATCGAAGCCGAGTTTTTTCATACCGATTGTTTTCCGATCAATATGACCACCGGTGTCCTGGTCCGGGGCATTATCCAGTCGGGAAGTGGCGGCAGCGAGACGTCGAACCATTACTACACGACCAACCGTGGTGAGTTTCCCCAATCCGGGTGCAACAATGCCAACGGCTATGCGCACGACGGTGCGATCATGCGTCGCCAACGCAACCAGATTGCTGTTTCGCCACCGGCGAATCCGGGCGATATCGTGCCGAACATATGGCGTCGGCAAGCGCTGGCGGCCTTCGGTGGTGGGCCAACGTCGCTGCGTTTCTGGGACGAAGACAATAGCCTTGCCTGGGATGCGCTCGGCTTTCCAAACGCCGGCAATCTGCTGGCGACTGGCGATGACAATGAAAACATCACCGGTCGTGGCTGTGTCGCTGTAATGACCGCGCAGGATCAGGCCCGCCTGCGCAATGTGTTGGCGCGTCGCTATGGTGAGCCAGAGCCTGTGCTAAACCTCGGTGCCCAGGAGCTCCGATCCACCCCGGATCTCACCGTCATCAAGATGGTACGCAGCATTTCGGACCCGGTGAATGGCTCGACAGACCCTTATTCGATTCCCGGCGCCATCGTAGAGTATGAGGTACGGGTGGAAAATGATGGCAGCGGCCCAGTGGATACTGATACGTTGCGCATCACCGACCCGCTACCCGCCAATCTGCAATTGCTGGTGGATGACATCGTTGCTGGCGCGGGACCGGTCGCTTTTGAAGATGGGGTCGGCGTGAATGCAACCGGCTTGTCATTGAACTTTGCCGGACTGGGTGATCTGACCGATGACATCGCTTTCTCTGTCGATGGGGTCAGTTTCAACTATGTACCGACCGCAGACGTCAACGGCGCTGATGCGGCGGTGAGGTTTCTGCAGATTGCACCGAGTGGCAGCATGCAGGCGTCCGGTGGCGCCGGTGGTACTTTTTTCGTCGTGCGGTTCAGAATGCGCGTGCCGTAGTAACATGCGCTGGTCAGCGTTAGCGTGCAAACAGTACCGGCTCAGGCGACAACAATTCAGAAGTGATCACGATGGGCAATTCTGAGACGTCGTCCGCAGGCGCGTTGTGACCGGCCTGAAAAGACTCCAAGTCTTCGCTGAGCTCCGCGGATCGTTCGCGCTGTTGCTGTTCGTTATATGCGCGCTGGTCACCGACAAAGTCGTCGACGGCCAGTGGCACGGGTACGCCCAGGACCGAGCGACTGACGACAGATCCGACACCGAGCCCCGCCATGCGCCATTGTTGGCTCGTGCATCCCGCGCTCAGCACGGCTAGCGTGAGCGCGATTGCACGCACACTCGCCAGCGTTTTCTTCGACTGATACCACACAACGGTGCTCTCATTCCTTTCCCACTGCGAATGTTAGATCGGAGTTGCCAGCAGCGCCGTAACCGCTATCACGAAAAATCGGCAAGTTATAAGACATAATCGACGCTCGTCCGCGCATGGCTCTCGAACAGGGCATCGGCGTATACTGGAGCGGCGTCTTGCGGGACAAGCGCGCGCGGCTGAGGACCCTGAATTGTGAACAAGCTAGAACAACTGAAGACGATGACAGATGTTGTCGCAGATTCCGGTGATATCGATGCTATCGCCGAACATAAACCGATGGATGCCACGACGAATCCGTCACTGTTGCTGAAAGCAGCGGCGCTCGATCGCTACAGTGCACTACTCGACGACGTGTGCGAGTGGTCGCTAGCGCAGCCAACCGGTGACGATGACGCGATCCGCAGAACAAGCGAGCGCTTTGCTGTCGCAGTCGGCCACGAGATACTCGATATTATTCCCGGACGGATATCGACTGAGGTCGATGCCAGGTTGTCATTTGACACGACGGCGAGCGTCGCAAGCGCGCGTCGAATCGTCGAGCAGTACAGCGAATTTGGTCGCGCGCCCGACCGGTTGCTGATCAAGCTCGCGACCACCTGGGAGGGCATACAGGCCGCGCGACAGCTCGAGGCGGATGGTATTCAGTGCAATCTGACACTGTTGTTCAGCGACGTTCAGGCAGTGGCAGCAGCCGAGGCAGGCGCATTCCTGATTTCCCCGTTTGTTGGCCGCATTCTCGATTGGCATCGTCAGCAAGACCCAGCGCGCACCTTCCGCGCTGACGATGATCCGGGTGTTCTATCCGTGCGCAATATCTACCGCTTATTCAAGCAACGGGGCTATGGTACCGTCGTCATGGGCGCGAGTTTCCGCAATGCCGGAGAAATCGAGGCATTGGCTGGCTGCGACCGCTTGACGATCAGTCCAGGCCTGCTACAAGAACTCGCTGCTGATGAGGGTGCATTGCCACGACAACTCTCACCGGGCGATGCGCCACCTGAATCCGCGCCGAGTGTCGCCAACGAAGCCGCGTTTCGGTTTCAGCTCAATCAAGACGCGATGGCGACGGAAAAACTCGCGGAAGGCATCCGCGGCTTTGTTGCGGATCAAATCAAACTGGAAGCCTTGTTATCGGAGCGTCTCGCGGCATTGCGCGCAGCCTGAGTAAGCCAAACTAAGCGACGCGGCTCACGCCGCTTTGCGGCATGTCGTCATGGCTCAAGTGACGGCTGTGTCGGCCGCTAAAGATGTCGTTGAGGACTGCTTGGCGACATCGCATGCGCATTGGCATTTTACTATTCGGCCTACTCATTACGACCATGGCTGCAGCGGACCTGCAGGCACCCGCTGATTCACCGATCCGTTTGTACTCGGTAGCCGATGGGCTTAACCAGAAGACGGTATTGTCTGTGGTGCAGGATCACGATGGGTTCCTGTGGGTCGCTACGTTCGGCGGTTTGAATCGTTTTGACGGACAACGTTTCGAGAGCTATACGACGGCGAATGGGCTACGCGAGAACCTCATCCAGAGCCTGTTGATCGATAGTCGCAATCGTGTTTGGGCCGGCGATACGGCGGGTGGGCTTACGCTACTCGAAAATGGCAAAGTGACGCGCACATTTGAACCGGTTGGTGGCTCGCGCGGTGTGGCGCGATCGATTCTGGAATTGGGCAATACCCTGTACGTTGGCGTGCAGCCAGGCGGACTGCGTCAGCTGGACCTGAATGATCTCGACGCAGGGTTACAGGTCGTGCCCGACGCGCCGGATGAAGTGCTCGTGATCGCAGCTCAAGGGACAGGTGAGTTATACCTGCAGACTCCGGGCGGCGAGCTCCGGCTCAGCCCTCTCCTTACTCCTGCGTTCGAGCTGTATGATGAAAATGTCTCGGGAATTGTAGGCACCAGATCCGGGTTTATTGCCGTCGGTGATCGCAATGGACATGTTGGTAGGATCACCGAGACAGGACTCGTTTGGACGGATCGCGTGTATCCCGGCGCCGTGTGGAGTTTTGCAATACGCGGCGACGTCATCGAATGGGTAACACTAACTGAAATAGGAATGGTGCCTTTCGACGACCCACAGGCCACTCCCATCCTGCCAACCAGCGGCTCCGCGCCACCTTTGTATGATCAGGACGGGGTATTGTGGGTGCCGATACGCGGTGGGCTCGCGCGTTATCTCGGCGATCGTTTTACACACTTCTCTTTACAAGTTGGCAACGTGCGTCCGGAGGTGTTTGCGATTCTGCCCGGTGTCGCAGGCGACTACTGGTTTGGTAGCAGCATTGGTCTGTTGCATGTCGACGCTGAAGGGGTTCTAACCAACGTTAGTGATGAACTGAACGTCGATCGCCGCGAAGTCCGCGATCTTGTGTTCTCGAAAGATCAGCAAACGCTATGGGCCGCTCAAGTTCAGGGCCCCATGTTCGGCATTGACGTGACAGGTCCGCGGCTGTCGGCCGAAATCGGCGACGAGGCCTCGCTCACGGTCTCATTGAGCGTTGATCAACAGGGGGCCGTTTGGAGTGGCTCCTACCTGGGTACTTTGACACGCAGAGATGCGCAGACCGGTGATACACGTGAGTATCAACTAGGCAACGGGGCGGCCATCTACGCAATGGATCTCGCTGACGATGGCATGCTGTGGTTTGGCGCTAACTACAAGGGCATCTACCGGCTGGATACCAACGATCCGAATGCGCAACCTGAGCAGGTGATGACCGTCGATGCACTGGGTCAGGATTTTTTCACCCAGATCGTGAGCCAAGGCGAGGGCGACGCAACCGAACTGTGGTTCACCAGTATTTCGGGGGGTGTATTTTACTGGTCAAATGATCAGTTTCGTCGCGTTCTGCAAGGCGCTGCACTGTCAGATCAAACGGTTTACTCGATTCAGCCACTCCCCGATGACACGCTGGTACTCGCGACGAGTCGTGGGGTCTATCGCTACGATCCTGGCGTGAATCAACTCGAGCAGTACACCGCGCTTGATGGCTTCACCGAAATTGAGGCGAAAGTACACGCCAACTATTTTGATGGCGAAAAAACGCTGTGGATTGGTACGACTGGCGGTGTCACGAAAATGGACGTCAGTCGGCCGATGGAAGGTGTGGCGATACCCAAGCCGATGCTTACGAAGCGGTTAGTCGATGATGTCGAACTCAACGGAAACAACACGCGTGCAATGGCCAGTGATGGCAAAGTGCAAATAGAGTTCACGGCCATATCGACACGCCGCCCGGGCGGCATCGAGTACAGCTACAAGCTATATGGTCAGGACGATGATTGGAGTAAGCCATCCACCAATACATCGATTGGGTATTCCAGCCTCAAGCCGGGTGACTACCAATTTGATTTACGCGCACGGTTGGTCGGTGGCGACTGGAGCGCGCCGGTATCTTGGACATTCAGCGTGCCGACGCCGTTTTGGCGGAGCGCGTGGTTTATCGCCTTTATGGTGGTCAGTGGTGCGGGACTCACTTGGTCTGTGATCCAGTTGCGGCTGCGCGCGATTGCGAAAACGAATCAGCGTCTGCGTGAGGAAGTCGCTGAGCGGACGCGTTCAATCGAGGCCGGCCGCCGCGAGCTTGAGCAAATCAATCAGCAATTGAGCAGTGAGATTCACGAGCGCAAACTCGCCGACGCGTTGCGTGCCGACGTTGAGGCGCGTTTCCATCAGGCTTACCAGAATTCCCCGATCGGCATGGCGCTCGTCGATACCGACGGGATTGTCTACGACGCGAATCCCAGGATGAACGCCCTGTTTTGGCCTGATGTCGCGGAAGCTGATCATAAGCCACTGACCGAGATTGTGAAGCCAGACGATCGCGAACGGTTTACCGAGTTTTTCGATCGCTTTGTCGCCAACGGTGCCGCGCGCCATGCCAACGATCGGCCGCATATGGAGGTGGACTGCATTGCAGAAAATGGGGGATCACGTCGTATTGATTTCCACCCATCAGCGGTCAAGGATCCGAACGGGCAGTTGAAATATATTGTCTTGCTGGCTCAAGACGTCACCGACAGTCGCGCGATGACGCGTCAGCTCGAGTACCAGGCGAATTTCGATGAGCTGACCGGGCTTGTCAATCGGCGCGCTTTTGCGGAACAGCTGGCGCAAATTGCTGATCGCGCGCCTGGCCAAACCGACGCTTACCTGATGTTCCTCGATCTCGATCAATTCAAGATCGTCAACGATACGTGTGGGCACGCCGCGGGTGATGCGCTGCTGCAACAGGTCGCAACGCTGATCTCGTCGTGTGTTCGCGAAGGCGATACCGTGGCGAGACTGGGTGGTGACGAGTTTGCACTAATTATCAACGAGTGTACGCAGTCGGTGGCTTTGCAGCGTGCAGAGAATGTGCGCACACGCATTCAGGATCTGGAGTTTATCTGGGATACCGAGCTGTTCCGGATCGGTGCCAGTATCGGCGTCGTCCCGATCGATTCCGCGGTACAGGATTTGAACGAATTGCAGCAGCTTGCCGACGCGGCTTGTTACGCGGCTAAAGAAGCTGGCCGTAACCGCGTGCATCTGGTCGGTGGCGACGGTGATGCTGCGCATGAGCATCGTGGCGAGATGCGTTGGGTGCAACGCTTGAATCACGCTATCGATCACAACAACTTCCGCTTGTACGGTCAGCGCATCGTCTCACTGTCCGGCGGACCGGATCAGCCCGAGCGCATTGAGGTTCTGCTACGCATGTATGATCGGGCGGCCAATCGTCTGATCCCACCGGGCGCGTTTTTGCCAGCCGCGGAGCGCTACGGGCTGCAAGGGCGACTCGATCAATGGGTATTACGCAATGTGATCGACGTGCTCAGTGCGCAGGACCCCGCCGAGGTTGCTAACCAGGAATTCTGGGTCAATCTTTCGGGAGCCACCGTCGGTGATGCCAGTCTCGCCAAAGACCTGATCGCGACCGTGCAGGAAGCTGATCTCCCACGCGGTGCGATCAATTTCGAAATCACCGAGACCGCGGTGATTCGTAAGATCGACGATGCGATTGAGTTGATTCAGGCGCTGCGGGGAATGGGCTGCCGTTTTGCGCTCGATGATTTCGGTAGTGGCCTGTCATCGTTTGGCTATCTGAAGCGACTGAATGTCGACTGCCTGAAGATTGATGGTCAGTTCGTGCGGGACATCACGACTGATCCAACTGATCGGATTTTCGTCAAATCGATTATCGATATCGCCCATACGCTGGATATGCGGATCGTCGCCGAGTTCGTTGAGGACGAGGATATTCTGCAACTGGTGCGAACACTCGGTAGTGACTACGCGCAGGGTTTTGGTATCCACCGCCCGGAACCATTGGACGCAATGATTACGCTGACCACCGCCATTCGCAATGCGGGATTGCTCATGTGAATAGTGCGTCGCCGCACTGCCGCTGAGATGAACAGCCATCTCTTGGCAGAACAACGACGAGAGTGCCTTTAGTCGTACGGCAAACGCGCACCGCCGACTGTACTTATGATTCCGGAACAGGTGTCGTGGTCGCGGAGTCGTCTGTGCGGCGTGGCGCAGTGCTATTCCCAGCGTAAATCTCGACGAGGCACTTCAACTCTGTCAATTCTCCGCTTACCCTAGTAAGGCAATCGGCCAATAGACTCAAACGTATGCCAAAAGACAGCATGACTTTGTTCAGCCAGCAGCTTGGCGCTTTTTTGGCGCGGCAGATCTCATTTGCGGATCTCGAACAGGCAGCAGATGATCTCGTCGACGAAGGTATCGATACCGTCGATGCGTTGCATCTTGTCAATATGCATTTTGAGGCGGGACGGCTTCCCAAGGTGTTGCATCGTGTGTTGGTGGATCGGCTCACAGAGCGATTGCCGGTGGCGGATGATCCGCTGGAACGTACACAACCGGTGGGTGACGACAAACGACAGTCGCGCGATACGGAGGTAACTACGCCGATGCACGCATCGGATGTCGTCGGTGAGGCAACGTCACGTGCTGACATCACGGCACCATATGAGCAGCCCGATAGCGCCATGGAGTCGACGCAACCGCTCGATGAAAGCGCCGAAGCTGAAAATACTGCCGCGCAGTCTTCCGCTGACGATACCGCAGCGGACATGCCGGCCAAACCGTCCGACCGCACGGCCAAGCCTGCAGTAGGCAAACGCCGTGGTCAGATCAAGACGGAATGGGTAGCGGCATCGACGGCGGATCCGACACGTCAGATGTCTGTCGATGCGACACGATCGCTAGCCAGTGCACCGGAGACAACAACGCCGCCTGACCGGACGACGGATGACGGCGCGCTACCGGGCCAGACCGCCGAGGCCGCGATACCCGACCCGACATTGCGGGTGAATCAACACGTCGCACCGACCGTGCAACTGAACCCTGATCCATCGCCAGAACAACCTGCGGTACCAGTGCGCACGCACGATAAGACGCTACCCATCGCGGATGTGCCGCATCCGAATGATGTTGCCGATGGCACACTGCCCATCGATCAGGTGCCGCCGCCGTCCGCGCCGGCCGATGCGACCTTAGCCATTGCAGACGTACCGCCGCCCACAGCGCCGGCGGATGCGACGCTGCCAATCAGCGAGGTTCCGCCGCCCTCGGGTCACAGCGATGCGACGTTACCGATCGAGCAGGTACCGCCACCACAATTGGGCGTCAATGCGACTCAAGTGGTCGAACCTGGTCAATCTGGCGCGCCATCACCGATGGATTCCGGCGTTTTCCCGTCCAAGCAATTCCCGACCGGGACCGGCTCCAACTGGCTGAACCCGGAGCAGTGGAGCCCTCGCCATGCCGGACCGCTTGGTCCCGGATCGTTACTCAAGCAACGCTTTCTGATCGAAAAGCAGTTGGGTCGTGGCGGTATGGGAGTCGTGTTCAAGGCGCGCGACAAACGCAAGGACGAGGCACAAGATCGTGATCCGTTTGTCGCGATTAAGGTGCTAAACGATAACTTCAGAGATCATCCGCAAGCACTGATTGCGTTGCAGCGGGAGGCGCGCAAGGCACAAACGCTGGCGCATCCCAACATCGTGACGGTCTATGATTTTGATCGTGACGGCACGACCGTGTACATGACGATGGAGTTGATGCGTGGCGAGCCGCTCGATCTGATCCTGAAAAAGCACAAGGATGTCGGCGTCGATCACGCGCTGGCTAGAAGCATCGTCAAGGAGATGGCGGCGGGCCTGGCCTACGCACACAAGCTCGATATCATCCACTCGGATTTCAAACCCGGCAACGTGTTCCTGCCCGAAGACAATCGCGTCAAGATTCTCGACTTCGGCATTGCACGTGCCACGGCTTACAGCGGCAATACACAGACGGAAGATACACTGTTTGATGCGGGTGATCTCGGCAGTTTGACACCGGGCTACGCTGCCTATGAGATGTTTCACAAGGGCGCGCCGCACCCGGCGGATGATGTGTATGCGCTCGCGATTACCGCCTATTTGCTGTTTACCGGCAAGCACCCGTTCAATCGTAAAACAGCAGACGAAGTCGTGACGCTGGGGCTGGAGCCCGAGCCGAGCAAGGGTCTGGAGCGACACGAATGGCGTGCGATAGAACGTGGTTTGGCGCTCAAGCGTGAAGACCGTACGGTCGATGCGGCGACGTTTTTACGCGAGTTCGAAGGACGACGAAAACTCGCGCGCTGGGCGACAGCGGCGATCGCATGCCTCGCGCTGCTCGCCGTGTTTTTTGGCTATCAATCCATGCAGGCACCAGGTCCGGCGATTCCGTGGACAGAGCTAACGCCGCAGCAGCGCACTGAGTTCAGGAGTTTTGTTGAGTCAGGCGATGAATGGCTCGCTAACGACCCACCGTTTATCGACGGCGCTTTCAATGACTTCGCTCAGGCCTGGGAGATTCATCCACGCAACCCAGCCGCGCCGCGCGGATTAGATGCAGTAGCCAGACTGTTGATTGACGATGCTGCCGATGCGATAACGATACGCGATAAGCGGGATCTGCTGGAAGGCATCGAAATTGCGTCTGCCAATGAATACCTTGATGGCCATCCCGAGCTACGCCGTTTGCGGCGACAACTCGCTGCTGAAGTCAACGCCTCTGAGTAGCTGCCGACTCGCTGACCAGCGCGCGATTCAGTAACTCAGGCCAGGCTTCCAGCCAGCAACAATAGTGACCGAAGTCCTGCAGCAGTACTTCTTTCGCCTGCGGATGGGCGGCGAAGAAGGCCGCTCTCGTGTGCGGTGGTACGACGCTGTCGTTGGCGCCGATGTAATGAATTTGCGTGACAGCAGCGGGTGGTTTTGGCGCGGTCGTTGGGTTCATACTATCGACGAGTGCCTCGTAGCCGTGATAGCGGGTCCAGGCTGGTACATCGAGATTGGCGGCCAATGTGATGATTGCATCGACATTGGAGAGTTGGGCCGCGACTAAATAGGCGAGGGTGCCACCACCACTATGGGCTACCAACACAAGTTCAGCGGATTCCCACGCTTGCGACAGCGAGCCAACGCCCTGCGCGCGGCTTGCACCCACCTGTTCGGAGTAACGTGCGT
>ERZ1740062.784-NODE-784-length-14603-cov-3.718930_pt1 | contig 14603 bp, 7 predicted proteins | sample MGYA00581741_ERZ1740062 | MGnify/ENA primary metagenome ERZ1740062 (study PRJEB43018, sample SAMN04849747) | marine metagenome | isolation source: floating plastic debris | place: Pacific Ocean | collected 2008-09-01 | study: EMG produced TPA metagenomics assembly...
AAAGGACGCGCAGACCAGCATCGGAACCGTGATGTCGCCCAGGTTTGCCGTCTTTTGCTTCCAGTAATCGTCGTAAAACGGATGCGCGGCCAACGTCTCGGGTGGGATCGCCCCTTCGCGCGCGAGGAAGTCTTCGCGCGGATTGTTGAGCGGCTCTTTCACTTCGGTATGCCACCAAAAATTCAGAAACGTGGTGTCGGCAACGCCACCGGCGCAGGCCAGATCATGATATGTGTTTGTAAAACCCTCCCACGGGCAAATGCACTTTAGCGCCGGTGGGATTTGATCTGCCGGCCCGCCCGCGGCAAAGCATTGGGTGATGGACAAATAGCTGACACCGTTCAGACCGACATTGCCATCGCACCAGCTTTGCGCCCCAACCCATGTGATCGCCTCGCGGTAGCATTTCGCTTGGTGCTGCGAAACAATACTGCCGGGACCACCGCTGTTGGCGTAGCCCGGAAGATTTACATTGACCAAAGTATACCCTGCGGGCACCCAAAAGTTCGGGTCCGGAGACTCCCAACTTGTCAGTGTTGAGAATTGTGGCCTGCCGCCAGCTTGCCCAATCAAGCGATACTGTTGCGGTGGTCCGCCAAACGGCGTTTTGCCAAGCGCTTTGGTCAGGTGATTGTCATAAGGGTGGGCGCACATGATGACCGGCATCGCCCGGCCGTCCGACTGCGCGGTCTTGGACCTGAAAATGTTGCAGGTCAGCGCATACCCCTCGCTCATCGGGATTTCGACGTCGTAGTCGCAGAGGACATCCGGGTCCGGTGCGACCATCTGGCATTGGGGGCGGAAAAGCTGGCCCGATTTCAAGGCGCCCTTCAACATCGGGAACGCCGCTTTCAGGGTCTTCAGTGTTTCAAGCATCGCGGATGCCTTCTGGTCTGTCTTGCGCAAGGTTCGGCCAGTCTACCGCCCCCTGCACCCCTGCGAATGCACCTCGGTTCATTGCGGGCGCCCTTCCCTTGCGATGAGGGCGGGTTTGATCTGCAGTCTTTCGATGGGCCTTTGGCCTGCGGGCGCGCCGCGACCGCTGGGGCGTCTGTGGCGGAGCACATGCTTATCGCGCCCGACTTGGCGTTGTTTTGTGGGGGTTTCAGGCGCTTTTCCGAAACGCTGTGGCCGCGCCGAGCCAGCGCTTTCCGCGCGGCGCGCCCGGTCTTTGAGCCGTGCAATCGCATGTCCGTCACGCACGCGGCGTCGTGCCGTCTATCCTTTGCTTGGGCCGACGACCGGCCCTGTCTTGGTTTGACTTCCGCGGGCCGGGTCAGCGCCGCAACGCCAAGCGCGGTGTCAGGCTTTTGTCATGCTGGACCAAAAGGGGTGTCAGACGCGGGCAAAACCGTGCCGCGGCAATCGCCAAAACCGATGGTGTAGCCATCGCCACGCGCGGCGCCACGCAGGGTCACCATATCGCCATCCTCCAAAAAGCTGCGCTTTGTGCCATCCTCAAGCGTCAAGGGCTCCTTGCCGCCCCAGCTCAACTCCAGAAGGGATCCGCGCTGCGTGGCCTCAGGGCCGGAAATTGTGCCCGATCCCAACAGGTCGCCCACCCGCATCGGGCAGCCGGACGTGGTGTGGTGGGCCAGTTGCTGCGCAGAGGAGTAATACATCTCGCGATAATTGGTCTGCGCAAGCGTGCTGATTTTGCCGCCTTGGGGTGTCAACGCCACCTCCAGCGCGATGTCATACAGCATCGGTCCTGCGTCCTTGAGGTGATCCAGAAGGGGTGCCTCGCGGTCCGGTGTGTCGCATCGAAACGGTTCAAGCGCAGCTTTCGGCACGATCCACGGGCTGATCGTCGTGGCCGTCGCCTTGGCCTGAAATGGGCCGAGCGGCTGGTATTCCCAGGCCTGAATGTCGCGCGCGGACCAATCGTTGAGCAGAACATAGCCAAATAGATGCGCATCCGCCTGCGCGACCGTGATCGGACCAGAAGAGGGCTGACCGACAATCGCGCCAAGCTCAAGCTCCAGATCAAATCGGGCGCAGGGGGCGAAGCGGGGCACGGCCTCGTTTGGACCCTTTATCTGCCCCCAGGGGCGTCGAACATCCGTCCCAGAGACCACGACCGATGAGGCGCGCCCGTTATACCCGATGGGAAGGTGTAGCCAGTTTGGGGGCAAGGCGTTCTCAGCGCCGCGAAACATCGTGCCGACATTGGTGGCGTGGTGCCGGCCCGCGTAAAAGTCGGTGTACTCCGCGACGGCAAAGGGCATATGCAGCCTGGCCTCGGACATGGTCACAAGCAGGGGTTCCACGACGGCTTGCACATCGCTGTGCGCGGCCAGCAACGCGGTCAACTGTTCGCGCACCTGCGTCCACACCGCCGGCCCGGCCGCCATCACCGGGTTCCATACCCCCCGATCCAGCAACGCCCCCCCTGGAAGGGTCAGCAACCCGGACTGCTCTGCCGCCTGGCAATCCAAGATCTTGTCGCCGATTGCGACGCCACATGTGGCTGGACTGGCGTCTGTCGAAAACACGCCATAGGGCAAATTGTTGAGCGGGAAGGGCGTCTCGGCCGAATTGGCCGTGTCGACCCAGGATCTCAGCAACGTCATTCAGCATCCTTTTGTTTGCCCATGCGCGCTGCATTGAAAGCGGGTCGGCCAAGGCAAAGCGCTTCGATATCGGATGGCCGCGGGCCCGGGGCACCGAAACGCCCCAAGGTCTTGCGCTGATGGCACGGGGCGAAAGGGATATCCGCGCGTCTGGACACGGCGCCAAAACCGAAATCACCGTCTGCATCGCGCAATCCAGACCGTGCCGCCGCCCTGTCCGGCTGGGGGGCTTTAGGGTCCAAAGCGATGGTCGCCCGCCAACAGCCGTCAAGTGTCATTTCAGACCCGGCGTGCCGTCGAATTTCTTCTCAAGCGACGTCCAGCAATCGATGTAATCGTCCTGCAAGGGGGCTTCGCGCGCGGCAAACTCAGTCAGATGCTGCGGAAAGCGGGTCTCGAACATGAAGGACATCGTGTTGTCCAGCTTCTCCGCCTCAAGCTTGGCGTTGGACGCGCCCTCAAAGGCGGTTTTGTCCGGCCCATGGGGCAGCATCATATTGTGCAAAGACAGGCCGCCGGGGACGAACCCCTTCGGCTTGGCGTCATATTGGCCATAGATGTTGCCCATAAGTTCCGACATCACGTTCTTATGGTACCAAGGCGGGCGGAAGGTATTCTCGGCTACCATCCAACGCTCCCGAAACAGAACAAAGTCGATATTGGCCGTGCCTTCGACGCCCGAGGGTGCTGTCAGAACGGTGAAAATCGACGGATCGGGATGGTCGAATAAGACGGCCCCCACCGGACAATAATTGCGCAGGTCATACTTGCAGGGGGCGTAATTTCCATGCCAGGCGACCACGTCCAAGGGGCTGTGTCCAATACGGGTTTCGTGGAACTGGCCGCACCATTTGATGGTGACGGTTGACGGCGCATCACGGTCTTCAAAGGCCGCGACCGGGGTTTTGAAATCCCTTGGGTTGGCCATGCAATTGGCCCCGATGGGACCGCGACCCGGAAGCTCGAATTTCTGGCCGTAGTTTTCACACACAAAACCCCGGCAGGGGCCCTCCAACACCTCGACCCGGTAGACGAGCCCGCGTGGCAGGATGGCGATGTCCTGCGGTTGCAGATCGATCACGCCCAATTCCGTGCAAAACCGCAAACGACCCTCTTGCGGGACCACCAACATCTCCGCGTCTGCAGAATAGAAATAGGCGTCTATCATGCTGCTTGTGACCAGATAGACATGCGATGCCATGCCAACTTGCGTGGTGACATCGCCTGCGGTCGTCATTGTGCGCATTCCGGTAAGCCAGGTCAGCGGCCTGTCGGAATGCGGCACGGGATCCCATCGGTATTGACCCAATGAGGTCACATCCTCGGGCCTATGGGGCGCAGATTTCCAGTAGGGCAGGTCAATCCGCTCAAACCGGTGCGTGTGCTTGACCGAAGGACGGATGCGGTAGCACCAGGTCCGCTCATTCTTGTGGCTTGGTGCGGTAAAAGCTGTGCCTGACAACTGCTCCCCATAAAGGCCATAGTTGCACTTTTGGGGGCTGTTCATCCCTTGTGGCAGGGCGCCGGGCAGGGCCTCCGTCTCAAAATCATTGGAAAATCCGGGCATATAGCCGGGATGCGTGTTTGCCAACGCCTTGGCCTGACCATGTGCGGGGGTGTTCGATTGCAAGTTCATGCGTGACCCTTTCAGTTCCAGACGGGTTATTGTTTGAAAACGTCATCAACAACAGGCATCCGGTGTTTACGGCAAGATAGGGCGCATGTGCGGTGCCCGCATTTTATGCCATCCATGTTCAGCCGCATCCGCCCCACGGGCAAGCCCCTGACGGCACCATAGCATCGCGCCCAAATTCGAAGAAGCGCGCAGGGGCCGTTCGACCACGGCGCAGCGACCCGGGATGGTCCAGCCGTCGCTGGGTGCCCGTTTGGCGCGTGCGCAAGATCTAAAGCCCAACCCATTGTCGCAGCGCAGGCGGCGCGGCCTTCGACGGTGCGCAAAGGCCCGACGCCCGTGTTCCGGCGCTGGGCAGACGATCGCTTGGCCAGATCGCGACAGATGCCGGCCCAAAGGTTCGCGCGTCTGGCGCGCCCGGACAAGGGCCAGCCATCTGTCCAGACCCAAACAGGGGAGAGATCTGTTGACTGTCGCCTCCTTTTTTGCGCGCCTGACAGCAACGCCCCAACCCGTGGTAGAGCGCCAAGGGATCGCTTAAGAACCCGCCGGCTTTGATCTCAAAGACGCGGGGCAGCGCTCTTGCCGACCGGTGGCGCATAATCTGGGTCAGGCGCTTTTTCGCCCCCTTGGGCGGCGGAGCCAGGGGGGGGGCGGCCCGCGCATCCTTGCCGCGGTGGCGCTTTGTGGGTGACGCGCATGATCGTCTCTCGCCTTTAGCAAGTCAGCGCTTCGGGCCCAACGCCGCCGCGCGCCCGCCGACACCCGTTTCAATCCCCCCGAAAACAGCGCGCGAAACGCGTCCCGTAACCCCGCCGGCGCGCGCCATTGCCAAAAAGCAGGAAGCGGGGGGCGCCGAAGGATCCAAGGTTTCGGCGCGCGGCTTTTTTCGTTCGAACGCGATCTGGTGCTATCCATAAGCGCGGTCAAACGCAGCGGTTTCTTGCTTTTGCTTTGACGTCTGAGGGGGGCAGTGTGCCCGCGTGCCCTTTGGGTGGCGCCGTTCATGGCGTTTCTTGCACTCCCTCAGACATCAAACATCGTACACCGCGTTGACATCTGTGATTTCGGGCCGGTTTGTCAGGAACCGCTTTATGGGATGTCGACCACGATCAAGGACACGTTGTCGGCGCCGCCGCCGGCGAGGGCGATTTCGACGAACCGGTCGCTCACACGCTCTATCGCTGTGGTCGCCATGACTTGGCGCAACAGATGGCTGTTGGCGTATTTGGTCAGCCCGTCCGAGCAGAGGAGATAGCGGTCGCCGGGGCGAAGCGTGCCCGAGACCGTCTCAAGCTCCAACGCATCGCCGACGCCGACAGCGCGTGTGATGGCGTTGGACTGCGGCTGATGTTCGGCCGCGTCCCAGGTCAGCTTACCCGCGCGCACAAGCTCGGCCACCAGGGAATGGTCCGAGGAGATCATGTCGAGCTGACCGTCGCGCAGCCGGTAGAGGCGGCTGTCGCCGGACCAAAGCGTCACGTAATGCGCCTCGGTGACGACCAGGGCCACGACGGTGGCGCCCATGGTCTTGCCGCCGCGCCGCTCCGCCTCGCGCAGGATGGTTTTGTGCGCAAGGTCCAGCGCCTTATTGACGGCGGCGACGAGGTCCGCGCCCTCAAGGTTCAGGGGCAGCATCGCCACCGCCTCAACCACCGTTTGACTGGCGAAATCGCCCCCCTCGTGCCCGCCCATCCCGTCCGAGACGATCCAGACGCCAAGTTCGGGCAGGGACAGGATGCTGTCCTCGTTGATCGCGCGGACCGAACCGCGATGGGTAGCGGCGGAATAGCGGATTTTGTCAAGCATCATGCGTGGGCGGTCCAGACGGGGGCAGAAATGTCGAATAACATGCGGATGGCACCGTCTTCCGGCAAGCCATCAAATGCAAGGGTGCGGGCGGCGCCGTCGAGCTGTGCGCTCCAATACCCAAGGCGGGGCCGGTCGGCGGCGATCAGGGCGGCGGCAAGATCGGGCAAGGCGCCGGCCTCATCGGCGCGGGCGGCATAGAACGCGCGACCGTATTGACCCGAGACGCCGGATGGCCAGCCAAGGCCGGCGGGAACCGCGGCCAAGCGCGCCTCAAGATCCGCGCGTTGTAGGGCCCCTTCCAGCGCGTCGAGGGCGACATCTTCCAAGGCCTCAAAAATCCGAGTGGCGCGCAGGTGCGCGGCCAGCGGCGCGCTGTCGTCGGGCAATGCGGCGACCAGGGTCAACGGGAACTGGCGCCCAACGCGGTCGACCGAGGGCATCAGAACACCGATCATCGGGTCGGGCCCCGCCACCCGCGCGGGCAGTGTAAAGCGCCAAAGCGGCGCAGTGTTGTAGCACCCGTTCCAGCGCGGCCCCAACTCCGTCCGACCCGCCATCAGCCCGCGTTGCAGCCACGCGTCCCAGGCGCCAAGGAAGGCCCGTGGCACATTCACCTGGAAAAAGTCGACAAGCCCAGGCTTTTTGCCGAACGCACCGAAGCTGAGGGTCAGCAAAGGCTCTTCGGGCAGCTGAACTGGGTCAGCGCGGGCAGGTTGAACGGGTTGAAGGCGGAGCCAAGGCGCATGTCGACGATCCAAATCCGCCCGCCAATGTTGAAGGTCACGCGTTTTGAATTGGCCTCGGACCGGTCGCGCACCGCCGCGCTTTTCAAAAGCCGGAACCAGCCCCACGGCCCCTCTCGCGAAAGCACGCTTTCCACCGTGTTGGAGGGCGGCGCAAACGTGACGCGGGCGAAACCGACATCGCCGGGCCAGCGGAACGCCTTTGGCACATTGTCGTCAGAGGCCGTGGTGTCCGTCAGGCTTTGCCCGTCGATGTCGAGCGAGGCGCTGGTCAGCCCGGGCGCGAGCGCGAAGGGCGTGATCTCAAACGGGACCGAAGGCGCGTTGCCGCCCGCAAAGAACGTGTCGCGGATCTGCGCCGCGTATTCAAACTGACGCAAAACGGCGTCAGAGCTCCCAAGCTCTGCCTGATTGCCGGTTTTCCAGGTCCAGGGCCGCGTACTGGTGTTGACATAGCGCAGCAGATTGTCGGTGAAGAACTTGTCGATCAGCCCCCCAGGCGCAAAGGCACGGGCGAAATCCTGCATGGTGACATCCTGCCTGGATTGCGCCACGAAAGGGTAGCGGCCGTCGAGCGCAGTCGAGCAAAACGGGGCCACCTGCGCCTGCCAGCGGGCGCTGACCTGCGCACGCGTCCCCTCGGCCGTGATGCCAGAGGAGCCGGCCGAAATCTGTTGCGACCACCGTTTCAGGGGGCCCTGAAGGCGGGAGACAGCCTCCTGAAACCGGCCGAGGGCCGAACCCTCCCCATCGGGGGAGGCGAGCGCGCTGGAGTTCAGCGACAGGCGGTTCAGCTCTCGGTAGACCTCCTGCAGTTGGCCAACGATCCCGTCGAGCTGGCTTGGCGCGCCCTCTTCGCTGGCCACAAGTTGCTGGAGCCAGGCGAAGCGGTCCTCGACATATTCGCCGGGCTCCTCGGGCTCCGCGTCCCCGCCAGGGTTGGACCGGCGCAGCGTCTGCAAAAACACTTGCGACCGACGGCCGCGGACCTCGCGCAGCGCCTCGTCGGTCAGTGCCGCCCCACCCTCCGCAGCCGCAGCACCGGCCAGCGCGGTGCGGTCTTCGGTCAGCCGGGTTTCGTCAGCGATGGCCTCTAGAATGTTTTTGATGGGCGAGGTGGGGCCGGAAAGGACATTCGTCACCTCCACCGCATGGCTGAGGCTTTGCAGCGGCGCGATATCGATATCGCCAAGTATCGTGTCGAACTGCTCGACATAATCGTTGTAGTAAAGCCCCAGCACATCGCGGCTCATCCGCGCGAGCGCCTCCTCCGATTGCTCGGCCGCGCCATAGTCGCCGAGAACCCAGCTCTCGCTTTGGACACGCGTGGCAACGCCAAGCGCTTCGTTCAGAAAGACGTCGTGAAATCCGTCATAGGTGTAGATCCCGGAGATCCCCTCTGACAGCGGTTTGCCGGAGGAGCGGGTCAGCACGCGGCTGACAGCCGGGCCACCGACATCGGTCAGCCGCCAGCTTGGCAAAGCATCCGCGGCAACGCTGGACAGGATCCCCTGATAGATCCGCTCAGCCAGCGGCAGTTCGATCAGGATGCCTTGGACCTGATCGATCAACGGGCCGTTCAGTTCCACTTTCGACATCGGTTGCGACAACAACGCGGCCAGGTGCGTCTCAAGATCGGCGCGCAAGACGGCGCGGGCACCGCCGGGATAGGCCAGTTCCCAATCGAGCAACATCCAGTCGGTGACGAGGCCGGTATCGACCGAGGGCGCCTGGAGGCCGAGCGTAAGGTAGACCTTGAGTGCCTCGTAAAGAAAATCCGCCTCGCCGAGATTGGATTGGATCTGCTCTTCCAACCTCAAAATCAGGCGCGGCAGGAAATGTTGGTTAAGGCTGGCGCGGTAGGCCTGCGCGGCGGTGGTTCCGATCACCTCCCCCTGATACAGACCGAAGCCCAGCGTCCAGGGCGCCTCAGGATCGGCGGCGACGGGGTTGCCGGGCAGATCGCGAAGCAGGTTCAGCGCCGGCACGATGCCTGGAAGATCGGTATCGCCAATCGGGTTGCCGGGGATCGCTGCGGCGGCGCTTTCGAAGGCTTCGACCTCGCTCGCGGCCTCTGCCACCAAAGCGCGGTTGCCAAGAAAGCTTTGCGCCCAAAGGCTGGTTAACGCGACGGCCATCAGCGCGGCTGCGGCGATGGCGCCGCGTGTCACCCAGCGGTAGCGTCGCTCTACCTTATCGTCCTGGGCGACGAGACCCGCCTCTGGGAAGACGACCTCGCGGAAAAGGCGCGTGATAAAGAAGGATTTGCCCGTGCCTTTGCCGGTGCCGATGGCCTGGCGGCCGATGCCGAAAGTACGCGCCATGCCCATCATCAGACGGTCGATGGGGGTGCCTTCTTGGGTGCCGGAGGTGAAGTAGACGCCGCGCAGCGGCAGCCGGTCTTCAAACCGGCTTTCCTGAAAGGTTTCGGCCAGGAAATCGCGCGCCACCGCGCGCATGCTGGAAAGCTGCAGCGGAAAGCCCGCGATCAGGCTGCGGCGCGCGGCATCGCGTTCGCTTTGCATCCGCTCCAACGACTGCGCGTTCACCTGCGAGAGGAGGAGGCCAAACTCCTCATCAAAACGGCTCAGCGGCGCAGCCTCGTCTTGCAGCGCGCCAAGATCGAAGGTGAAGCCCCAGACCTGCTCCCGCTCCTCCTGGCTTAGGGGTTCGAAGAATTCCGAGAACCCGGCAATCAGATCGGCCTTGGTGAAAAGGACATAGATCGGGAAATGGATGCCAAGCTGTTCGCGCAGTTCCAGGATCCGGCGGCGGACGGCGCGCGCATGGCTCATCTGGGTTTCGCGATCCTGGTTCGACAGATCCGACAGCGAAATCGCAATCATCGCGCCGTTGATGGGCTTGCGGGTGCGGTATTTTTTCAAGATCCCAAGAAAGCCGAGCCAGGCCTTGTTGTCCGCTTCCGCATCGCTTTCCTGGGTGGTGTAGCGCCCGGCGGTGTCGATCAAAACCGCGTCATTGGTGAACCACCAGTCGCAGTTTCGGGTCCCACCGACGCCGCCGATTGCCTCCTTCGTGCCGCTGTCGGAAAGCGGAAACTTTAGGCCAGAGTTCACGATGGCCGTCGTTTTGCCCGCCCCAGGCGGCCCGATGATGACATACCAGGGCAATTCGTTCAGCTGACGCTGGCCGGTTTTCGATTTCCGCAACTGCGACAGCGCGGCGCGGAGCTTTGTCTTCAATTCGTCAAGCTCGACGCCGACCGCCTCCTCCGTCGGGTCGACGGCGACGATTTCTTGGGTCAGCGCACGTTCTTTGGCCCGGCGGCGCAGCGCGCGGATTGTCAGGAAGACGATGACGTTGAGCCACAGCGTAAAGAGCGCTGCCGCGCGCTCCCATATCTGGTCGAGCGGGCGCCAGTCGCCAAAGCCGATCAGTGGGCCGAGAAACCAGATGACCGCCGACAGGATCAGCGCGACAAGACAGGTCAGAAAGGGTGTCGAGACCAGAAACCGAAGCACAGCGCGCATCCTAAAGGCTTTCTTCCTTGACCAGGATCACTTCGATCCGGCGGTTTTTGGCGTGGCACTCCCGCGTGTTTTCGCGGCACAGCGGGTCTTTGAAGGCGCGGCCCTCGGCGGACATCCGCGCGGGATCCTCAAGGCTTTCCGTCATCTGAGCCATCACCGATTTCGCGCGCGCAAGGCTTAGCGCGGTGTTGTTGGGAAAGCGCGCGGTGCGGATGGGCACGGAATCAGAATGCCCCGCGACAATCACGGCCCCCGCCTGATCGTTGAGCGCGAAGGCAACGCGCTCTACGGGCACAAGGTATTTGTCCAACAGCGTGTCGGAGCCTGAGGCGAACATGCCGGTGCCGACGATGCTGATGGAGATGGTGTTGCCCTCTTCCTCGATGGTGACGAGGCCGGCCTCCAACTCCTCGGTCAGGAACTCCTTCACCGCCTCCAGCCGCACGGCCTGAACCGGGGTCGGCGGCGGCGGGGGTGGCGGCGGCGCGCGGCGCAGAAGTTCCGGCGCGCGGCCATTATCAATCGCCGCCATCTGCCCCGTCAGCCGGTCGGTGTTGCCAGACAACGCATAGGACAAACCGAAAAAAGTCACGGACAGCAAGGCCGCCAACACCCCGCAGGTGATCCAGACCGGCAACCAGGCATTGCGCGGGCGGAAGGGCACAGCGGTGCCCTGCCAATGGGTCGACAGCGCAGGCTCCACCGCGCCGCGCTGGCGCCGGATTGTCTCGGCCAATCCCTGGCGGATCGCGAGATGCTTGTCAGCGCCACCCTGTTCGACCCGAAGCCTGCCCTCAAACCCCAGGCTGAGGCACATGTAGACGAATTCCAAAAGCTCAAGATTGCGCGCGGGGTCCTGCTGCAGCCTTGCCAGAAGGTCGAAAAACCGGTCGCCGCCCACGGTTTCGCGGTGAAACGTGCCGACCATGGATTGCATAGCCCAGGAGCTTTCGCCGCCCCAGGGTGTGTTCAACACCACGTCGTCGATGGTCGCCGAGATCGCATAGCGCGCAACTTTCATCGCCTGCGGTTCAACACCGGCGTTGATCGCGCGCCCCTCAAAGGCGCGGATTTCGCTGACCACGCTTTCGCGAAGCCGGTCGGGGTCCATATGTTGGGCGCGGTTGCGGATCCGGCTGATCAACGAGAACAGCGTAGCCGCACTTGCATTCAACCGGTTCATACCGGTCATTCCCAGCTCAATCGGGCTGTCGCTTGGCGGGGCGGCGACGGGCTGCGGCGCCGCGCCCTGCGGCAGGCCAAAAGCCCCGTCACCCGGCGGCGGAGCAGGCGTCGCCGGCGCAAAAGGCGCGCGTGCGGGCGGCGCGGCAATCGGTTGGGCGGGCTTGCGCCGCCCACCGGGATTGGGAACGATGATCGTGCGTTCGCTATCGTCGCTCACAGCAACCTCTCTTAGCTTTGGCGGATCGCCCAAAGCTCCATGTTCAGTCCGGGAAACTCCCCGGCGACGTGAAACGCGATCCCGCCCGAGGTCGTGATCCGCGACCAGTAGGCGCTGCTCGCGTCCAGTTCAAAGTACACCATCCCAGCGTGATAGGGAATTTGCCGCGGCGCCACCGGCATGCCCGCCAGACCGATCCCCGGCAGGGCAGAGTTGACCAGTTTGCGGATTTCCTCCACCGGGCCGATCTTGGCCTGCGTGGGGAAGTGCCGGCGCACCGTCTCGGCCGGCACATCCGCCCGCACGGCGACAACGAATTGGGAGGTTCCCAGCAGTTTGCGGTCCGCGATAATGCCGACGCGCACGCCGTAGTTCCGCTCCTCCAACGGGATGGCGACGGCATTGGTTTCCAGCACCGACGACAGATATTGGCGCAGCACGCGCATCACGGCCTGGAAGACCACCGTCAGATTGTCATGCTGATAGGCTGGAAACTCTGGCGCGGCCTTGTCGGAGGCCATGAAGGACGCAAGCTCCCCGCCGAGCGCGACAGACTGGCGATACGCCTCTTCCGGGTGGACGTTCTCAATGGTCAGCATGTGCCGGAAGAGCGGCAGCGCCCGGTTGACGCACATCAACAGCAAAAAATCGGAGATGTCGGCGACACCTTTGGCCGGCCCGACCTCCGTGAAGCGGCCCGAAAGCGCGGCCATCCGCGCGCCAAGCATGCCCTCAACCTCGCGCAGGAACCCCGACAGGGTTGGCGCAGCGCGGATATCGAGGCAGGAGGGGATAAAGCCGGTGTCCAGGATCACCTCCTTGTCCGCCCGCACCTCGATGATCCGGGCGATAGGGATAAGGAGGAGGTCGGAGAGGTCGTCGACATCGAAGGCAAAGCCCAGCCTCAGCTTGGCCGTGGCGACCGTCACCGGCCGGCGGGTTTTGCCCATCGTGTCGGTGATCTCAAGCTCTTCGGCGATATAACGGGTCGTGGGCAGGTTGCGGGTGGTCAGGTCGACCTCCTCCGCGCCCTGCCGGCGGGTCGGCACAGTCAGGTAGACGACGCAATCCTTGATCGTCTCCGGCACCTCCAACGCCGGCGGGTGCGCCTCCACCTCCGGCACGCGGAACACGGCACCATCGGGTGGCAGCCCATGCGCCGAACGGATCGCGAATTTGCCGAATTTCAGCATCTCGGTATCGATGTCGAGCGCTGAGACACCCCAAAGATAAGGCGCCGCGCGGCGGGCAAGCCCAGCAATCGATGCCTCGGTATAGCGGTCGGCTTGTTGGAAATGATGGGGCTGAATGAACAGCCCCTCGCTCCAAACGACTTTGCTGTCCCAGCTCATGAAGCGGTGACCGGGACGGGGGGCAGGCTCACTTCAAATTCTCCAACTGCTGTTGATAGGCTTTGGCGAACTCATTCTGGAAAAGATCCTGAAAATCGTTCTCCGCCTGTTTTGAGATATCCGCATAGGCCTTTTCATAGATCTCCCAATATTGAGATTTCTTTGCTTTGAAAAAACCACCGCGGGCGCCGCCGCTTTCCTCTAGGCGCTGAACCAGCGTTTCGGGGTCAAGCCGGGCAAGCAGGCCCTTCAGCGCGGCTTGCATGCCGGTGCCCATCGCAACCTCATGCGCGCGGATGTCGTCAAGCGCCTCGGTGACGGCCTGTTCGGGGGGCATGTAGCCGCGCGCCGGCGGGCGAAGCAGGCTTTCGACGGCCTGATCCTCGGTGATCGAGAACTTAAGCGGGTTGTTGCCCTCGGCGCGGATGACGGTTTGGCTCATCCGAAACTCACCCTTGATGGCTGTGCGGCTCATCAGGATATCGCGGAGCCCCGCGATCATGATCCGGGGCAAACCGCCCATCCGGGAGAGCGCCTGATCAAGGTCGCCGGCGGCCTCCTTCTCGACACCGAGGGCGGCCAGAAACGCCGCCGCCGCATCCGAGGGCGGCGCGGCGGGTTGCGCGGCTTGGCGGGGCGGCGCCGCGGGTGTCGGCGGGGCGGCGAAAGGTGGGGGTGCGGGCGCTGCATTGGCGGGGGAAGCGTCGCCGCTGAGATCGGTGCGCGGAGCGTCGCGCCCCGCGCCGGATTGCGCGGCCTGCCGGCCCAAATCCCCGCCCGGGGCTTGGCTGTCGAGACCAGGTCCTGACGTCTCGCCCGTCAGACCGGGCCCGGGCGTCTGCCCCCCGAGACCGGGCGCGGCGGCCGAACCGTCAAAAGCGGGATCGACGCCCTGACCGGGGCGCGTGGGCTGGCCGCCGAAAACGCGGCCTGCGCTCGGATCGTCCCCGATCGGGCGCAGCGCGGCACCCGGCGGGGGCGCGGTTGGGGGAGGCGCGGTGGGCGGCGGCGCGGATACGCCGGGGGTGGATGGCGCGTTGGGCAGCGCCTCGGGGATCGGCTCCGCCAGCGGCGCCAAAGGGTCGGGCGGGCCATCCGCCGCCGGCGGGGGTGTTGAGACCGGCGCCGGGCCGGGCGCCAGGAAATCGGCATCCCAATCCTCGGGGATCAGTTCCTGGCGCTTGGCCGGCATGGCGAAATCGTCCAGCGGGCTTGACGGCGGACCGCTGGCCTGGGGCTGCGCGGCGGGGAAGGGATCGAGCGGACCAAGAAGGTCGCCATCGCCGAAACCGGGACCCTCCAAGGGCCCACCAGCGCGGGAAGCCCCCCCGAGCGCGGGGCTCGACCCAAGCGGGCCGAGAAGATCGTCATCCGCATCGTCGGGGATCAGCGGCCCACCGCCCGCGGGGGGCCCCAAAAGATCGTCGAGCAAATCGCCACCGCCCGGCATATCCTCCCCCAAAGGAGGCGGAATATCGTCAAGCGGGCTCGGCTGCGGCACACCGGCCTGCGGCGTCTGCGTGACGGAGGGGTGCGACAGATCGATCAGCAGCTCATAGGGCCCCACCGACAGGATGTCGCCGTCGTTGATCGCCAC
>ERZ1740062.785-NODE-785-length-14589-cov-3.973648_pt1 | contig 14589 bp, 11 predicted proteins | sample MGYA00581741_ERZ1740062 | MGnify/ENA primary metagenome ERZ1740062 (study PRJEB43018, sample SAMN04849747) | marine metagenome | isolation source: floating plastic debris | place: Pacific Ocean | collected 2008-09-01 | study: EMG produced TPA metagenomics assembly...
TACTAATTGTTGAGGCGATGGCACAAGTCGGTGGTGTCGTAATGACTCAACTACCTGAATACGAAGGCGGACTTTTCTTATTTGCTGGCATTGATAAAGTACGTTTTCATCGTCAAGTAGTTCCGGGAGACCAGCTAGTCATGACGTTGGAACTGTTGTGGGTTAAGCGTCGTCGTTTTGGTAAGATGCAAGGTCGTGCCGAAGTGGACGGTCAACTCGCAGCTAAAGGCGAATTAATGTTTTCTCTTGCTAATTGAGAAATAATTAAAGCTGGTAAAGGCACTATTGCAATGTGCCTTTACTAAGTTATGAGCAATTGGAACATTGGTAACAAAATAATCCACCATAGTATAAAAATTCCGAATTTTCGCTGCCCTCACAATAATCGTTGCGAATCATCGATGCTTTCGGCTACTGAATACTTAAATTATTCGTGCCCCGCAAATTGTTCTGGAGATGCACCCTTGAAGAGATTAATTCACCCAACTGCTGTAATTCATCCTAAAGCGCAATTGCACCCAACAGTAGAAGTTGGTGCTTACGCTGTAATTGAAGGAAACGTAAAAGTCGGTCCGGAAACGACTATAGGCCCTCATGCAGTGCTTGAAGGACCTTTGGAAATAGGAGCGCGAAATCGAATTTTTCCAGGTGCCGTTATTGGTTCGGAACCTCAAGATTTAAAGTACGCTGGGGAATTTAGCAAGGTCAAGATTGGCGACGATAACAGTATTAGAGAATACGTTACTATCAATCGCGCTACTGGTGCGGGTGAAGAAACTCGCATTGGTAACGGTAATTTGCTGATGGCTTACGTTCATATCGGTCATAACTGTATTCTCGAAGATTCTGTAGTCATTGCGAACTCAGTGGCGTTAGCCGGTCATGTATATATAGAATCACGAGCAAGACTAAGTGGAGTTTTAGGGGTTCATCAATTCGTGCATATTGGCAGACATACTATGGTAGGCGGTATGGCAAGAATAGATCGCGATGTACCCCCTTATATGTTGGTAGAAGGTAATCCAGCACGCATTCGCACCCTTAATTTAATCGGACTCAAGCGTGCCGGTTTTTCTAGTGATGAATTACAAATTCTCAAAAAAGCTTTCCGCATTCTCTACCGTTCCGATATCACGTTCAAAGAAGCCATAGAAAAATTAGAATTCCTAGGCAATACCGAACATCTGCAAAATCTACGTCGCTTTCTAATGCTTTCCCAAATGCCCGGAAGACGTGGTTTAATTCCCGGTAGAGGTAAAGCAGAAATTAGTGGTTAGTGGTTATTTGTTATTTGTTATTCATTATTAGTAAATATTAATCAAAATTAGTCAAAAGTTAGTAGTAAGGTATAGGGTGCGTGACGCTTTGAAAAATATAGTAGTTAATCAAAATAATTGTAGCCTTACACATCGACAATTCTTTTTGTGAGATGTAAGTTCGTCTTATTGTTAAAAGTTTGTAGTTTGTAGTGAATAAAACAAATATCAACTATCAACTAACAATTATCAATTTTTAAATTTAAAATGCGAATATTTATCAGTACTGGCGAAGTGTCAGGGGACTTACAAGGTTCACTCTTAATTACCGCGCTGAAAAATCAAGCCAGTACAGCAGGGTTGGAATTAGATATTGTGGCTTTAGGTGGCGATAAAATGGCTGCTGCTGGCGCATCTTTGATAGAAAATACTACTTCTATTGGTTCGATTGGAATTTTAGAATCTTTGGCTTTTGTGCTGCCAACTTTGAAAATACAGCGACAGGCAATCGCCTTTTTAAAAGAATATCCACCAGATTTGGTGGTGTTTATTGACTATATGGGACCGAATATCGCCATCGGTAATTATATTCGCCGTCATATGCCGAATATACCAACGGTTTACTACATCGCACCTCAAGTTTGGGTTACTTCCATTGGCGAAAAAGATACACAGCAAATCATAAAGATTAGCGATAAGATATTAGCGATATTTCCCGAAGAAGCTCGTTATTTTCAAAATAAAGGTGCTGATGCCACTTGGGTGGGACATCCTTTGGTAGATAGGATGCAAAGTTTTCCTAGTAGAGAAGCAGCCCGTGCAAAGCTGGGAATAGCTGATGATGTCACCTGCATAGCACTTTTACCGGCTTCCCGCATCCAAGAACTAAAACTTCTTGTGCCAGTAATGTTTGAAGCTGCAAGGGAAATTCAAACCAAAATGCCAGAAGTTCATTTCTGGATTCCCTTGTCTATGGAAAGGTACAGAGAAAAAATAGAAAAAGAAATACAAAAGTACCAACTAAGAGCAACCGTTATATCTACTCAACAGCAAGAAGTATTAGCTGCTGCTGATTTAGCGATCGCCAAATCAGGTACAGTTAACTTGGAATTGGGATTGTTAAATATACCGCAAGTCATTTTATATCGTTTGAATCCTTTCACTTACTGGGTTGCGAAAAATCTACTTAAAATTAAATTCCCCTTTGCTTCCCCAGTTAATTTATTAGTAATGCGGGAAATTGTACCCGAATTTATTCAAGAAACAGCAACATCTGAGAATATCGTGCAAGCGGCAATAGAATTGTTGTTAAATCAACAGCGTCAACAAAAAATGAAAGTAGATTATCGGGAAATGCAAAAATTTGTGGGAGATTCTGGAGTTTCCCATAGAGCAGCGAAGGAAATTTTTAAGTTAGGAGTTAGGAGTTAGGAGTTATGAGGGCGGGAGTTATAAATCTTATAACCTTCTTCCCCCTATGCCTAATTATGTCCAAGCACGGAAAAAGTTGCCATCCTCCCAAATTCCAGCAACTTGCTGTTCGATTTTGGCTAGTTGTTTATCATTCAATTTCTGGAAGCTTCGCGCTACATTGACGTTTTCTTCTAATTGTTTGATATCCTCAGCAGCAACTATACAACAATGTACTCCTGGTTGAGATAAGCTATAACCTAAAGCTTGTTGCATCCCGGATAGTGCGCCAGGTTTGAGTAAACGTCCGTAAGCTGGTACTTTCATGGCGATTACGCCGACATTTTTTTCTCGCGCTACGGGCAAAACTACTGGAAGAAATGGGCGGGGATGATATTTATCTGCGGCGTTTACAGGAATTAAAGTAGTGTCGAAAGGATAGCGACGCAACCCGTCAGCAATTATATCGGGTTCGTGATGCCCCGTAATACCTGCAAATCTAATCAGTTTCTGTTGTTTTGCTTCTTCTATGGCTTTGATTGCACCAGAGTCAGAAAATATTGTATCTAGTTCTTCGGAAAAGGAAACATGATGCAATTGCCACAAATCAAGATAATCGACATTTAATCTTTTTAAACTTCTTTCCAATTCTCGCCAAGCACCATCTCTATCCCTAGCCGCTGTTTTACTCGCTAAAAATATTTTATCTCGGTGAGGTGACAAGACTTTACCTAAGTAATATTCACTAGGGCCATAACTTGCAGCAGTATCAAAAAAACGGATGCCGAGTTGTAATGCTTTTTCAATCTGTGCAACAGCATCTCTTTCTGCTTCCTTCCGAGATAACGGCGTTTGCCCCGCGCCACCCAAACCGAAAATAGGAAGTTTTACACCCGTTTTACCCAAAGTTTGTTCTGGCATTTTTGCAGGTGCGATAGCGTTGCTAGTAGTATTTTGCTCTTGTGCAAGAGATATAGTATTACTAGTGTTATTCTGTTGTAGAGAATTACATCCAACAATACCACCAGCAACAACCGCACTAGTAATTAAGAATTCACGCCGCGTCTTTTTGTTTGACATGATTGGGGAGTGAAATTACTTTGTTGCTATTATTTTAGTTTTTTTCAAAAATATCTTAGTAATAAGCGAGTAGCTGAAGTTTGTCAAAAACTGCAAACTTGGTGGCTGACGAATATTAAAGTGAGAATTCAGGATTAAAACTTACATTTTTGACTGGGAAAGTACGTGTTATAACTGAAGATTTAGAATTGACAAGTAATATAATAGTGAAGTGCTTCTTTTGTCTTCTTTATTACATAAGAAGGGATTAATCCTAGAATAATTGAATAATATTTCAACATTGACTCCGCCACAGGGTATATAGACAAGAAAAATCAATTTTTTAATAATCACTGTGAAAAAATGACTATTACACAAACAAAGAAAGCATTAGCCGTTAATCTTCCTTTAGAGTATATTCAAGCAATAAGGCTAACTCATGCTCTGATGGAATCGGACTATGTAGTACATATTCCCAAAGAACATCAAGACAAGTTTTCTCTTTTAAAAGATATTTTTGATTTGAAATATCAAATAGGTATTGATGAAATTCCTGTATTAAACTCTCTTAAATTTAATCATACCAGCCCTAGTTCGCATATAGGTTCTTTAGAGCGAACTTTGATTTTCCCTAAAGCAGCCTTTGATTATTGTCGTAAACTTTGGGTTGATAAACGTAACATTAAAATTTGTTTTGCTGGATTAGTTACCGAAAAAAGGAAAGCAACTTTACAAAAATGGTATGGCAAAAGTTTCCCCAATTGTCGTTTAAAGCTTCCTACAAAAGAATCTTTAGCTATTCGTTTAGCAAATAAATTATTGAGACAGTTAAATTTAGCAACCTTATCAAGCACTCATAAAAAAGAATTAAATGGAATTGTCTTTTGGTCATCTACCCGTGGGCGGGTATTTCCGGTAAAAGCTTGGGATGAAGAATATTTTCGTTTATTAGCCGATTCTGAATTTGTACTTTGCCCGAGTGGCGATTATGTTTGGACTTATCGATTTTTTGAGTCTATCATGTGTGGTGCGATTCCTATTATTGAGGAATATTGTCCTATTTACGAAGGGTTTCGTTATTTTACAATGGATGATTCAATTTCCAGTCTTACATGGTCTGAAGAGGATGTAATTCATAATTATAAATTGTGTTTTGAACGTCTGACAATTCCTGAAGAAGAATTGAATGAGGAAATTAGTAAGATTCTTGCTTAATTTGCAAGATTTATTTGAAACAAAATGCATAATTACTAATATTTTATAAGGCGTATTACGTGCGAAAAAAAATTTTTTTTTTTAAATCCTAGGTGAATCATCGCGCCGTAACACGACCTACAAGTAAAATTGTCTTATTTTATTTATTGATGCAGACGAAAAATTGCCAGCATTACAGTCAACTACTCAGCCTTAATAGCTTTTTTCTCTGCTGCCTCTAACTTTTTCTTATATTCTCCAATTTTTTGCTCGGCAATTATAAAATTAGGGCTTTCTGGTGAGACAGTTTCCATTAATGTCACGGCTGCTTTCCACTTTCCTACAACAACGCTCCAATCTTCTTGAGAGGTTGCTAATCCTTCTAATTGCGATGCACTATTGCCAAGATTCAATGCTTCGCCGAAAGAGTCACTTTGAGACGATAATTTAGAAAGCTGAGTATTAACTACTTTGGTTTCTGAAGTAATTCTTTTTTGAATTTGTTCTGCAAAATTGCCCGAAGATATACTTTGTTGAACATCTGGTAATGTAAAAAACATATATAACCAAGCACCCACTAAGCTCAAAACAAAAATATTTAGAAATGTCTTTGATGATTTTCTTCTTTTGACTGTAACGGTAGAGTCATCTGAATTATTTTTAGTAGTATTGCCAGTGGTTGCTACGTTTGTTTCAGCAACTTCATCTTCGTCTTCAATATCAATTTGTTTTGATTTATTATTAGTACTATCTATTTCATCTATACTATCGCTAAACACAAGACGAGCTTTAAATAAATAGGCAACTTGATAAAATATTGCGGCGCATAAAATCCAGATTGCAGCAAATGCTAATCTTATATTGCTGGGTTTTTCTATGTATGTTGCAATTATTTTTGTATAATTAAGCTGAAATAAAGGTAAAAAAGGCGTACAAATTAAGGTTGCTATCAGCGTAGATAAGACAATTACCAACCAACTATATAAACTTTCCCACCAACTAATTAATCCCGGGAAAAAACCAGAAATCGCGTTGATTTTTTCACCTGGAATCGGTGACATAAAACGACTGAGAAAAAAGTGATGAAAAAGTGCGATCGCCGGTATTGGCAAAATTAATAATAATATGACGATTACGGTCAATTGTTCGGGAGTATTTGACCATTCAGCAAAATTGCTCAATGAATTAGCATAGCGCCTGAAGATAGCTAAAAATGTACTCATCAATACAGATAGCATCAAAGCACTTAACCAAGCATTCGGATAGGGAATCCATCTAGGTAATTGCATTCGTCTCATTGTTTAGTATTCTCCGTATTAATATTTTTGTATTGATTTATGTATTATTTTCGATTAACGTCAGTTTGTTCTCGATATGGTTTCAATAAGACGAAGTTATCTGCGTAAGCAAACAAAGGATTTAAGCATATTGGGCTACTTCTCTCAGGTAAAAAATTTCATAATTGCATAAAATAATACAGCTTCTCAAGCATTAATCGATATATATTTTAGAAAAATTTATCAAGCAAGTACCTTGATATAAGCTAAAGTAGTGTTGAAATATGCTCGCATATGAACTGGAGTGTTTTTATCGCAGAATCTTACTTTTTTTCGAGAATGCCATAATTAAAAAAATTAGAGTTTGATTGCAATGCCTGCTTCGCTCAGATACACTAAAGAACCCCATAAGGAAACTTATAGTGAGATAATCGACGTTCGTTCCAATAGCGAATTTGCAGAAGATAGTATTCCTGGTGCAATTAATTTACCAGTTTTAAATGATGCCGAACGCGCTGAAGTAGGAACGATATACAAGCAATTTTCCCCTTTTCAAGCTCGTAAAATAGGGGCAGCAATAGTATCAAAAAATATTTCTCAACATTTAATCGAACACTTCGCTAACAAAGATAAAAGTTATCAACCCTTAATTTATTGTTGGCGTGGCGGTCAACGTTCTGCTAGTTTGGCTACAGTATTATCTCAGATTGGTTGGCGAGTAACTTTGCTTGAAGGTGGTTACAAAACTTATCGTAGTTATGTACGTCAGCAACTAGATTCTTTACCGCGAAAATTCAATTACACAATATTATGTGGTTTAACTGGTAGCGGAAAAACACGCATTTTAGCAAAGATACGTCAGCGAACTTTTCAAGTATTAGATTTGGAAGCTTTGGCACATCATCGTGGTTCTTTATTAGGTGAAGAATGGCGATGTAAACCATCCCCCCAACCCACACAAAAGTATTTTGAATCTCAATTATTGCAAGCACTGCAAAGTTTTAATCCTGATGAGACTGTATGGGTAGAATCTGAAAGTAACAAAATAGGGCAACTTTATTTACCACAATCTTTATGGAAGATAATGAAGCAATCTAACTGTGTGGAAATCAAACTACCCGTTGATGCTAGAGTCAAATTTTTGTTACAAGAATATCCCCATCTGATAAATAATCCCGAAATTCTCAAAACAAAATTAGAACAATTAAAATCCTGCTGTGGATGGCAAAAAATAAGTCAATGGCATCGGATGATAAATAACCAGGATTGGGAATTATTTGTAAAAGATATCTTGAAATCCCATTACGATCCAACTTATCGTAAATCGATGCAATTGAATTTTAATCAAATAGAACAGGTTGTTTGTTTAAGGGATTTATCTGATAGCAGTATTAGTAATTGCTTGGATTCTTTAGTTCCTAGTTTTGTCACGGTAAAGTAAATTGTGTCAGTCAATAGTTGATATTCACGCTTCGGATAGTTTAAGACTCTTTGCCAGCAACCCATATTTTTAATGCATCTTCATAGGCTCTGTCTCAATTTTGACTTAAAGGCAGAGTCTTCTATTATGGGTTTTAAGTTATTCAGCTAGCGATGATTTATTGTAATCAAAAATACTACAAATTCCGTAGAGACGTAAAATTTTACGTCTCTACATTGGTATTTGACTTTTATTGGGTTAAATTATAAAAACTACAAGTTACAAATAAACTACACTTTGAATTATGCAGATAAATCAGCGTCATGATTGGAATTTAAGCACATCGCAAGCTAAAGCCATCCAAGAAGAATTACAAAAAGAAGTTATTACCGAAGATAAGCTTAAAAAACCAGTAAAGTACGTTGCTGGTGTTGATGTGGGTTTTGAAGCTGACGGAACAATCAGCCGTGCGGCAGTAGCGGTGTTGAGTTTTCCGGATTTACAGTTACAAGAACAAAGTATAGTTAGACGTGCTACAACATTTCCCTACATTCCCGGTTTTTTATCTTTTCGTGAAATTCCCGCAGTACTAGATGCGCTACAAAAGATAAATACGATACCCGATATAATTCTATGTGATGGTCAAGGACTTGCTCATCCTCGTAGATTTGGCATTGCTTGTCATTTAGGTATAATTCTCGATATACCAACTATTGGTGTGGCGAAATCTTGGCTAATAGGTGAATATAAAGAAGTTTCTCAAAAAAGAGGAAGTTGGCAGCCTTTAATACATAAGAATGAAACAATAGGAGCAGTTTTACGTACTCGTTCAAATGTAAAACCACTATATATTTCTAGCGGTCATCGTATTAGTTTACCAACAGCAATTGACTACGTATTGCGCTGTACGCCAAAATATCGTTTACCAGAAACTACTCGAATTGCCGATAAATTCAGTAAATCGAAAAGTTGTGCATAGCCTTGTCACATCAGCATTTGAGCTAAGTATCCGTTCTGTCAAAAAGTATCTATAAATAAGTAAGTAGCTCGGCGTTGAAAATAGTAATTAGAAAAAGTGAGTAGTGAGTAGAAATAAGGCTTTGTAGACGCGCAAGCGTCTTCTCTTTGAGAAGCCAGTTTATATTTTGTAACATAGTTGGGTTTATTTGTGCCGACTTACTTATTTCAGCTAATAATGTTAAGACGATCGCCATTAAACAATGCTATTAGACTTCTTGATTAGCAGGGCTTAAATCCTTATTTAACCGTTGATTTCCGAAAGTTTGCGATTTACTGAAATTGCTTTGTGTGAATTAATTGGGGAGAGGGGCAGGAGTTAGGAGTAAAGATTAAAGAATTAGAAGTTAAGTTAATATTTAATATTTTTTTAGCCTCTTATCTTTATTTATTCCTAATTACCAATGTCCCATGTCCAATGCCCAATACCCAATGCCTATTTTTACAGTTTATTTTAATTTTTTTTCACCATACTTGATTGCTTATACTTGCTCGTGTTAGGAATCCCACAGACAATGGTTGAAGTTGCTTAATAAGAGGCTAAATAGCTAGGACAGCATAATGAATTCACTCACTTTACAGTGGCACGATGGAGTCCAAGAAAAAACTCAGATAATTCACGAACAGCAGCCCAGTAAGAATCCTGGTACTGTCCGCATTGGGCGAGATCCTTTACGGTGCGATATTGTCTTGAGTCATCCTACAATATCGGGTTTACACGTCGAAATATTTTTTAATTCTCAAGAGAAACGTTTTTATATTCGGAATTTAAGAGAAAAAAATCCTCCTTTAGTTGATGGGAAGCAATTAATTAAAGGAGATACATTTTTGAATCAAGGTAGCATTATTTATTTGGGACAAATGCAATTGAAAGTTATGACTATTAGTATTCCTCAAGTTAATAGCTTTCCAGCGACTATTTTGGAACCACCAAAACCGAGTGCAAACAATCAACCAATAACCCCTAATATACCGTCAAAATCGGCTTCACCAACTGCACCTTTACCCACAGGTTCTTATGGGTTGCAGTGTCCTAATTGCCATAAAGTATCTTCTATCGAACATATCCAAGTTGGTTGTCCCTGGTGCGGAACTTCTTTAGCTGCTGCTGTAAGTGTTTTGGCTCAACCAGATAATTAACAATTAACAACTAACAACTAAAAATTAACAAAAATATATGACAATTAATTTAGAAATTCACTTAAGTTGGGAAGAACCAGCTACTGGAGAATTACGAGAACCTAGTTTGAGAGTACCGATTGCTTTCGGTAGAGAATTCTCTCAAATGCCAACGGAACTCAATGGAAAACGTGTTTCGCGAATGCTACTTAATAGTAGTGAAGTTTCGCGATATCATGGGCTTCTTGATTGGCAACAAAATCAATTAATAATTATTGACCAAAATAGTGTTAACGGTATTTATGTAAATGGCGATCGCCAAACACACTGCGTTATCAATAGTGGCGATACTTTAAAAATTGGTCCCTATGAAATTACTCTTTCTTTTACTTTAAATACACCTACAGTTCCATCTATTCCCACACCTGTATCTACCCCTACGCCAACTAATTCCACTATTCAATTTAATCCAAATACTAATTTACCCGCCCCTACTTTACCTCCACAACCAGCAGTAACACCCCTGGGTTCGAGTTATCCACCGGCAATTTTTCAATCAGAAAAAGTTCCAGTACAAGCACTTCATGCTACAGGCTTGCGCGTTGATGAAACCGATTATTTAGCTTTGGGAGCAGGTTTAGGTAGTTATATTTGGATAGATTTATTGAGAATTTATGGTGTTAAAAGTGAAAAAATAATTGCTTTGGGTTTGGATAAAGCACCCTATACTCGGTATAAGCAATTGTGTTTGAATTCTCAAATACCTTTGCATGAAAGATTGCGTTCTAATTCCGACTCTTGTCCTGATAATATATGGGGTTGGCCTAGTTACGGTTTGCGGGAAGCTTGGCGGGATTTTGGCAAGGGAAGGTTAAATGATTCCCTCAAGTATCTATGGAAAGTCTTTGCAGAACCGGATTATGCTGAAACTTATACTCCCCGTGCCGCTAATGTTTTTGATTCTATAGATAGGGAAGTGCAGCGCATTGGCTGGGAACAAATATACCGTTATGGAAGAATAAGAGCAATTCGTAAAACTGATGATGGTCGATATTGCGTAGCTTATTCTCGTGGAAGAGGGGATCATGCTTTTTATGTCGCTCGTTTTTTGCATTTAGCAACCGGTTATCCCGCAATTCAGTTTCTTCCTGATTTACAGGCTTATCGGGAGAAATATCGCGATTTTAAGTCTGTAGTTAATGCTTATGAAGACCACAATCATGTTTACGAGCAGTTAGAACGTCAAGGTGGTAAAGTCCTGATTCGGGGACGTGGTATTGTGGCTTCTCGCATCATCCAAAGAATTTATGAAGCACGTAAAAATAATCCCAATATTACAGTTTTGCATTTAATGCGATCGCCAATACCGGAGGGTAATATATTCGGTAAAACCCAGAGGATGGTGAAGCACCATTTTGAATTTCAGCCATTTAACTGGCCCAAAGCTTGTTGGGGTGGCGATTTACGGGTAATGTTAGAAAAAGCCAGTCCCGAACAACGCAAGGGTTTGTTAGCAGACTGGGGAGGCACTACCACCGCAGATCGTCGCGATTGGCAGCATATTACAGAAGAAGGTTTGCGGGATGGCTGGTATAAAATTGAGTTCGGCGAAGTGGAAAGCGTAGAACGCGATGTTCAAAATAGAACCATTACTCACATTAAAGAAAAAGGTTATGGGCAACTAACTATCAATGCAGATTTTATTGTTGATGCCACTGGATTAGATGCCAAAGTCCAAGCAAGTCCATTGCTAGAAGACTTAGTTGAACGTTATAGCTTGCCATTAAATCATTTATCAAGATTAGTTGTAGCCAACGATTTTGAATTAGTAGAAATGCGTAATGGTAAAGGTAAAATGTATGCTGCGGGTGCAATTACCTTGGGGGGACCTTATGCAGCAGTAGATAGCTTTCTCGGTTTGCAGTATTGCGCCTTACGCACTTTAGATGGATTGGCGATCGCCCGCGCACCAGGAGTACGCAGATTAAACCTCTTTTCTTCTTTCGGACAATGGTTGAAATGGGCTTCAAATCAATCGCCCTAATTCAACAAATAATTATCAATTATTCGTAAAAAACTGCGATTTTAGCCAAAAAATTAGAGAGGAAAGCCGAAATACCATTTTATCGATAATTATTCATTGATAAACGAATGTAGCTAGTTTAACTTGAATATTACGGTTTTTTATGGAAATAATAATCAACGGAATCACTTGACATCCCACTTACGACGTTTCCGAAGGCTTGATTGACCCATCGAGCCTTTTTTTTACTACTTTTGCATACTCGAAAATATACGTGTTATCCGAAAGTATTTCAGAGAATTTAGTAAAATTTAATAATTAAAAGTTAATTTCTAAGTACTTACTCCAACTTTAGTTATCTAACAAACTAATTCTCATCAATCGGCGTTATGATTTATTCGGGAGAGCCAGAAAAAATATCTAGCTTAAATATACAGAATCTTTAAACAAAAAAGTCATTATCTTTACAAATATTGCAGAAAATTGCATATTCTTCTTAAATAAGCAAATAAAATATGTTGAAATGGTGTAGAAATGTATAGAATCTTTAAAAGATATAAAATATAGTCTTTTCAGATGCAAACAATTGTAGCTCCTTCAATGCAGCTATCCGTGGTACCAAATAGCAGTCAGCCTTTAAAGATTGTCGCACTGGGGGATAGTTTAGTTTACGGATTTGGCGATCCAGACGGAGGTGGCTGGGTTGAAAGATTGCGGCGAACTTGGATGTTACCCGAAAGTGCAGGTCACGTTCTCTATAACTTGGGTGTACGTGGCGATCGCATTGGACAAGTGGCAAAAAGACTAGAAGTTGAATTTCGTCATCGGGGAGAGTTAAGAAATCGCGTTCCCGACATAATTATATTATCGGTAGGAGTAAACGATTCCGCCCGAGTAGGTCGTACAGATGGTAAGAATTATACGGATTTTGCTAATTTTGAAGGGCAACTTAGTTCTTTGCTGCAACAAGCCCAAAAACTTTGTCCCGTGCTATTTGTAGGCATGGTACCAGTGGATGAAGCGAAAATGCCCTTTCTCAACTGCTTGTACTACAATCATGACGACCAGTACCGCTACAAAGAAGCAACCAAGCTCGCTTGTCGAAAACAGGGAATACCTTATTTAGATATATTCGATCAATGGATGCAACACCCAGAAGCTTGGAGAATTAAGCGTTTGAGTAGCGATGGTCTTCATCCCAATACATTAGGTTATCAAACTTTACTAGAGCAAGTAATTAGTTGGGAAGCCATCGCTCGTTTTAACTCTAATGACTACTACCGTTTAACTTCATAGAAAATTTATAAATTAGCGATCGCACATCGGTGATTGCGGAAAACGCCATAAAACTATTGAATTTTTCAATATGTATGGCGTTTTTTCGTATATTGCCAACAAATCTAATATTATTGTGTATTCAGTACTTATATTTTATGTAGAGCAGACATAATAATTTTAGGAATGGTCGCAACTGGCATATTTTTTTTGTCGGGTGCTGTGACACCTAGAGAAATTTTGAACGTAATAATAATGCTTGTGGTGTCACGCACCAGCCGGGTATTGTGACAATTGTGGCCATTCCTGAATTTATAAGAGGATGTTTTAAAAGAGTTTAGCAAAGCGGAGCTAAAAACCCTAGATTATTCGTTACGCGATGCTTCACTCAGCTTGGGACAATTTTTATATTTATCTTGACTTGACAAATATTCTCTAAATTTAATCTAAAATCTAAAATCTAAAATTTTATGACTCCAACATTATTTGGTCGCTGGCAAACTCGTTTATTATTGCTTTTTACAGTAGGTTTTGTTGTTAGTCTACCATTTGCTATTGGTTTGATTGGTTCGCCGCCAGGAATTGTATATTTCTGGATACTGTTTTATGTTGCTATTTTTGGCTTAGCTTGGGATATAGTATACAACCAAATACAAAAGTATCGCTGGGATAGAGATTGGCCAGCAGTTCACCAATTATTCGCGGGTATTTGGGAATTAATATTTATAGTTTGTGGAACAAAAATTTTAGGCTTTTTACCAACACCTCTTCCCAAAGAAGAATTATCTTTATTTTGGATTTTATTCCACTATATTATTGTTTGGCTTGCAGTTTTTATTGCTTCTCAAAGCATAATGCGGATTCTTTTTGTCCGTTGGCGCTTTCGTGGCGGACAATGGCTGTAAAGACTTCTTGTAAAACATCAAAAACATATAAAGACGTAGCATTGCTACGTCTCTACATTTAAGGTTCAAACGATTTAATTGAATTTTGATATCAAGTTATTTTTTCATCAGGTAGTAGAAGTCAAATCATCGATAGAACTAACACTAACACCAATCAAAGTAGCTAAGACTTGATTCTCACCTTCGAGAATAATATTTGTATTCTCTCCATTTTGTACGGCGTTCAAACTACCTAAAGTTAAATCACCAGATACATCTAATGTATCAACACCAACTTCAAAGTCGTAGATGGTATCCTTACCAACAAGGGAATTTAGGACAAATGTATCGCTGCCAGCTTCACCGTAAAGTCTATCGTTTCCAGCACCACCAGTAATTGAATCATTCCCTTCACCACCTTTAATCAAGTCGTTTCCACTAACACCAGTTAAAGTGTCATTTCCACCACGCCCGTAAAGGAAAGCACTTCCACTGAACCCAGATGCGTTAATTGTATTAGCGCCATCTCCACCAGTTAAAGCAACTCGTTCAATATTGATTAAAGTATCTGTACCAGTAACAGCACTTTGGAGTTGATTGTTGCCATTAAAGGAAAAGTCAGTATCGGCAATTTCTCTTACCGTATCAATACCTT
>ERZ1740062.786-NODE-786-length-14585-cov-4.423056_pt1 | contig 14585 bp, 11 predicted proteins | sample MGYA00581741_ERZ1740062 | MGnify/ENA primary metagenome ERZ1740062 (study PRJEB43018, sample SAMN04849747) | marine metagenome | isolation source: floating plastic debris | place: Pacific Ocean | collected 2008-09-01 | study: EMG produced TPA metagenomics assembly...
GTTGCTTTCGACGTCGATCGAGTCATAGAGCACGCCGACCAAAGCTGAGAAACCGTTGTCGAGCACCAGGTCGCCGCGCAAGGACAGACCCTGGATGGTGTAGTCACCTTCGTAACGATCGGCGAAGTCCGTGCCGCTGCGTGTGGCGAGCAGGCGACGAGCACGTGCTGTTGACGGACCGGTCAGGTCGCGACGATCGAAGTACTCGTTGATGAAGTCACTGCCGTGGTTGAAGTCGGTATGACGAATCGATGGCGAAATCTGCAAAGTCGTTGTACCGGCCGCCATATCAAAGGCTTTCTGGAACACGAGCTTGTCTTCGATAACCCAGGAGTCATGGAACTGCGAGAAGCCGTACGCATTTTCGTTCAGGTTGTCATATTTCTCGAAGAACAATTGGTTTTTGATTTCCCAGCCGCTGTCGGTGTCATAAATCGCGTCGAAGTACAGCGTCATGACTTCGTTGTCGAGTGTATCGTCCGGTGCGACCAGAACCTGGCTGCCATCGAGCTGTGCCGTGCCGGGGTTTTCCAGCGCAGACAGCGGGTTGATGTCCGCCTGTGTGACCGATCCCGTGCCGACGAAAAACTGGCTGATGCCGGCGACGTTGTATTCGTCGTGGGAGATGCTGCCATCGCCATTGGTATCTAGCGGCTGTGCCAGGCCCGTGATGTAAGTACCGTTGTCGATCAGGTCCTGTGTCAGGCGGTTCCAGCCTGCGACCTGGTTACCCTCGTACTTGTGATACATACCACCGAACTGAATATGCAGTGATTCGTTGACGTCATGGTCGATCGCAAGCTGCAACAGTGTCTGGTTGGTGCTGGTATTTTGGTAGTAACTCTCGGAGTCTTCGACTTCGCCGTACATGTAGTAGCCGAATTCGCGGTCAGCGAACTCAGCAGGGCCGCCCACATCGCCTGTGATGACGTTGCGATCACATGAACCCGTCGTGAAAGACACACGACCTTCCACTTCATCGAGATATTGACCGCCATCAGCGCGCGCTGACTTAGGCACGAAGTTCAGGTAGCCGCCGATTTTGGCAGGGCCGTAAATCATCGACGCCGGTCCGCGAACAATATCGATGCGGTCAGATGCACCAATCGGCGTTGGGTAGTTACCCGGGTTGTCGAGGCGACGGACGCCGCGGAAGTAAGTCTCGCCCGATGTACCACGAATATCCAGCGCACCGGCAACGCCGAAGAACGACTGCGTGAACGTACCGGGGGCCAGCGCCACGAGTTCGTCGATGTCGACGATATCGAAACGATCGAGCTGGTCAGAGCTGATCGTTGACGCTGAACGTGGCGTTTCCAACAGTGTCTTATCAAGACCGAAGACGGAGCCGACGTCTTGTGTCGGCAGACTGTTCAGTGATCCCTCAACGACAATCTCATCAATACTCTCATCGCTGTCCTGGGCGATGGCCGTCCCGGCCAACGCAGCAGCAACAGCCGCAGCAACCCCTGAATACAGGGCCTTCGATCGTTTCATTTGACACCCTCCTAAAGGCGCGTAGCTTTCCCGTTTTCTAATGACTGGCTGTCATCATTTTTAAAGCGATTCCTGTAAGAAAACGCTGTTGTTTTTTACTGACACACGTAAACGTCAGCACACCAACGCTCGATAAGCGGAGTTCGGATAGCCGCAATGCGGTTTTGTCATTCACTTTGCTCATCGTGCAAACCTGATACCCCCCAGGTTCGCGCCAACGGTCAGTCACAGAGCTGATAGCGGGCACAAATGAACGTTCGAGTGTCCGGCAAGCGTTCGGGATTTTCAAGTCCGTCGCGTTGTATTTTTGCCTCAAATTCCCGCATTTGCTGCGTATGTCGATCGATAAGTCGTTGTTTTACGTCGTCGTCAACAAACGCGTAGGTCAATGAATTGATGTGCAGTTGCTTGACTTCTCGCCAATTCAAATTGAATTCCCTGACCGCCACGAAGAACTCGTCCGTGAGCGTGGAATCCCACATGCCGCGGTCATCGGTGGACAGCGCCACCGGAATATCGGTCCGCAAATACTCTGGAAACGGGTGTTGCGAATAATCCACAACGTACTCCAGCAGTAGATTGCTAATCAGGTTGATTTCAACAAGATAGGGGCCGTTTCTCATCAATAGCATGACTTCGTCATCGGTGATCAGATTCAGCCCATGGCCGATCCTCGATGCGCCGAGAAGCAGGGTATCGCGGACATGATCGTTGGGCTCGTCCACTTCGCCTGCGTGGATCGCCAAGCCGACGTCATACTGCTGTCGGAGCTCACGTAAGGTGGGTAAAAATCGTCTTGGATGACCTTTGTCGTTATCTTCCCGACCAACCAGATTGACTGCGGCGATCAGGTCGCTGTTTTTGGCCGCAAGCCGATACAAATTGCGCAAGTCGTCCTCTGCATCGCCGACGAAGCGCAGCAGCGTCAGCTGCAGTCGAACCGTCATGCCAGTCTCGATAATGTCCCGCTCGAGCAGGCGGGCGCGAAACCGGTCGATCATCTGCTGCGGGGTGATTCGCGTGCCGTCCGCTTCGCGAGCGCCCAATACGGCGACCATGATCTCCGCGTGGATCGCGCCCTCTGACGCCAGTGCCTGTAGATTAAGCGCCAGGTTTTGCTCCCGGATGTAGGGATTGAACAGCAGTGCGTTCAGCCGCTGCCAGTGCTTCTGGAAAAACTCCTCGCGACCTTCACTATCTTGGTCGAGTTTGATACTGGACAGCCACCCGGCGCGCTGCTCATCGGTCAGTGAACGCAGGGCGACATACTCGCCGCGCTCGCAGGTGTCGAGCGCGTCGTAGTCGAACTGGTCAATGTTACGAAACAACAGGTGATAGGTGTCATCGCGACGATCGAATGGCCGGCAATTATTGATGCGTACCTTGGTGTAGTAACGGTAACCCCGGGCCTCGCTAGCCAACGCATTGGCGAGCCACCACTCTGGATAGATCGAGCCGGAATTATGGTTATGCAGGTCCGCGCCCTTTGGCATCGCGGCCAGAACGGCATACAGCGCGCGATCGTCGTCGCTCGCTTTCAAGGCTTCGAACCAGTCGGCACCAGACGCCGTGCCTGCAAAGATGCACAGTAACATTGCGATTATTTTCTGGATGCGGCGCATCATATCTCCCTACGTTGGCGGCCGGGTACGACAGCGTCGAGCAGTATGGCAAAAAATGCGCCACTTGAAATCGGAAAGCCAAAAAAATGGCTGACGGCGGGCGGCAACCTATCGAGTATCGGTGCAGCCCACGGTGTGGTCGTGAACAGGCCGCAGGCGATGGCCAATGCAATCACGGCCCAGTCGCGTCGGGTTGCATGGTGGCTCGCGGCAATCTGATAGCCAGAAACGACAACCATCGCGAACATCAGCAGCGTCGCACTGGCGATCACAATGCCCGGAATGCGTTGCACGACGGCCGCGACCAACGGCACCGTGCCAAGCGCAATCAAGAACAGCCCTACAAACCGACCAACGCGGCGGCTGGATACCCCCGTCAAGCGAATGACCCCGTTGTTTTGACTGAAGGTCGTGTTTGGAAACGTACAAAACAAAGCCGCGATGGCTGAGTTGATGGAGTCTGCGAGGATACCGCCACGCAGGCGTCGCCAGAAGCTCGGCCCTTCCGTGGCCAGCCCTGACAGGCTGGCGGTCGCCGTCAGATCGCCGATGGACTCTGTGACCGAGACCAGGAACACGGGCAGTAATATGGCGACCAGCGCCCAGTCCACGGCAAACGGGTAACGCTGGAATTCCGGCACAAACCACAGCGCTTGTTGATCGAGCTGCTCGAAGTTGACCATGCCACAGCCGATGGCGGCGACAAAGCCTGCGGCCAGACCGATGACAATGCTGCTCATGCGCAGCGTGGGGCGTCGGTTTGTGGCGAGCACTAGAATGAGTGTGAATACGCCGGCGGACAACACCACAAGCGGCCAGACGGGCTGATTCTCCTGGAGCGCTTGCTCGAAACTGCGGTTAATATTGCCCAGTGTTGTCCATACGAGTGTCACGCCCAGCAACAGGATGATCGTCGCCGACACGTTGCGCGTGAGCACGTGGCGTAGTGTGTGAATAAATGGGCTGAGGGCCGCGATCAGCGCGGCGCAAATCAGGCAGGCAGTGAATACAAAGCCCAGCGCTTCCGCGCTGGTGAACGCTGCAGTTTTTAGCGAATAGAGATAAATCAGTGGACCGATAAAGGTAAAGCTGGTCCCCTGGATGCTCAGCAGACCAGAGCCTACCGGACCGATGCGGCTCACCTGCAGCAGGGTCGCAACGCCAGACACGAACAATGCCGAGCTGATCAGGTAGGTGGTATCCGTCGGCGATAACTGCATGCCGAGTGCGATCAGCAACGGCGCCGTGACAATGCCGCCAAACACTGCCAGCAGGTGCTGCAGGCCGACCAGAGCCGCGAATCCGAATGGGGGCTTGTCGCCGAGGCCATAGGTTATTGGTGTTGGTTTGACCATGACCGCTCATGGTAGCTGTCGTGTCGCTTCATGTCCGCACCGAATTGGTGCTGCTTGCCAGTCCGACCGGCGTGGGTTTAGCATCGACGCAGCGCAATTATTAAAGAGGCGGTGCCATGTCTGAGTTTATCGAAAAAATGCCCAAAGCCGAGTTGCATGTCCACCTGGAAGGGACCCTCGAACCGGAACACATCTTTGAACTGGCAACCCGCAATGGTATTGCACTCGATTACGATAGCCCGCAAGCGGTGATCGACGCCTATGACTTTGACGACCTACCGTCGTTTCTCAAGATCTACTACGCCGGTATGAATGTGCTGCACACCGAGCAGGATTTCTACGACCTGACCTATCGCTATTTCGAGCGCGCTGCCGCAGACAACGTGGTCTATGTCGAGCCGTTTTTTGACCCGCAGGGGCACACGACGCGTGGCGTCGAGTTTGACACGATCATCAGCGGCATCTCGCGGGCACAGAAGGATGCGGCCGAGAAGCTCGGTGTGCAATCCAACCTGATCATGTGCTTTTTGCGCGACATGAGCGAAGCATCGGCGATGGCGCATCTCGAGATGGCCGAACCCTATCTCGACAAGCTGATCGGGGTGGGTTTGGATTCGGATGAAAAAGACAACCCACCGCTGAAGTTCGAGCGGGTCTTCCAACGTGCTCGGGAGCTGGGCCTGAAGTTGACGATGCACTGCGACGTGAATCAGGAGAATAGCGTCGCGAACATCTGGGATGTCGTCACCGCGATCGGCGCGGACCGTATTGACCATGGCGTCAATTCGCTCGAGGACGAACGGCTTTGTGAAGAGATAAAACGCCGGGGATTAGGGCTGACGGTGTGTCCGGTCTCCAACACTTTTTGCGCCCAGTCGCTGACGGCGGATGAGCTGCGCAGCATGCTGCAGAAAGGCATGCTGGCTACCGTGAATTCCGACGATCCCGCTTATTTTCGGGCTTACATGACAGACAACTTCAAAGCGTTGGAAGATGCCGGTCTGAATCATCAGGAGTTGTTCACACTGGCGCGCAATGCGTTCATCGTGTCGTGGCTGGATCAGTCCACACGAAATGCCTATCTCGAGCGCATGGATGCCTACGCGGAGACGATGGCGGCCTGACCAAAGGCCCCGTCAGCCGTATCACCGTAATCGCGCGAGCGGGCTATGCGGCATCTATTGATGACTCGCATTGATGCGTTGCTGCAAATGTTCACCGGCAGAGACTGTCGGAAAGCGCGCCGGGTTGCCCGCATCTGTGCAGCTATCCAACACCGATACCTCGGTGGCACTGTCTGGGTCGACAAACAATACCAGCGATTGTCGGTAGCGTTGCTGCGCCGCCGTGGGTCGCACTCGGTGCAACGCAGAGCGGTAGCGGCCATTTGTCCATCGCTCCAGCAGATCGCCTGCATTGACAATGACGGTCCCGGCCACCGGTGCCACATCCAGCCATTTGTCGTCAGGGCCGAGCACCTGTAAGCCACCGACGGCATCTTGTACGAGCAGTGTCAGCAAACCGTAGTCTGTGTGCGCGCCCGCGCCGAGCTGACCTTCGGCGATCGTTTCAGACTCGACGGGCGGATAATGCAACAACCGCAATGTCACATTTTCGCCGCCGTGGCAGCGGGTAAAGAAGTCCTGTTCGACATCCAGTGCCTCGGCGATCAGGCGCTGCAACCACAACGCCTGATCGAATAGGGCGGCAAAGAACTCTCGCATCAGAGACGCGAACTCTGGTGTCGGCCAGCGCGAATCCGCCGGCGGCTTTTGCAGCACATTGCGCATCGTGAACGTCTGCTTGAGATCGGGCGGCGCGTTCTGATCCAGTCGTTCCTCGCCGAGCGCCTGATAGCCAAAGTTCTCCTGCGCAGAGCCATAAGCAAAGCGCTCGCGGTCGACGTGTTGCGCCAGAAAAAACGCCTCGCTCGCAGCGAACACACGATGAACCAGTGACGGCGCGATGGCGGCGTTGGTAAGACGTAAGTAACCGTGACTGCGCAGCGCCGCATCCAGCGCAGACGGCAGGCATTCGGTTGCTGAGGCATCAATCTCAGGTATGCTCATGCAGTTATTCCGACGCGCGATAGTTATTCCAACTATAACCACTATCGCGCCGCGACGAAAAATTCTGTGAGGTACGCGTGACAACCTGGATCAAGAATGCGACGGCGATCTGGACCGACGGTCAGACTATGCCGGGTGCGGGTATGGTGACGGACGGGCCGGTGATCGCCGAGTTGCTCGAGGCCGGACAAACACCTTCGGTAGCGATCGATCGGGTGATTGACGCTCAGGACTGTGTGGTGTTGCCAGGTCTGGTGAACTGCCATCATCACTTTTATCAAACATTGACGCGCGCGCTGCCAGCCGCGTTGAACAAGGAATTGTTCGACTGGCTGAAGGCGTTGTATCCGATCTGGGCGGGCCTCGATGAAACCGCGATTCGTTTGTCGACGGAACTTGCATTGGTCGAGTTGATGCTCTCCGGCTGTACGCTCGCATCCGATCATCACTATCTGTTCACTGACGAGATCGCTCCCGCGATTGACTGGCAGATTGAGGTAGCGCAGCAGTTGGGCATGCGCGTCGCGCTCACTCGCGGCTCCATGAGCCGTGGCGAATCGGACGGTGGCCTGCCACCGGATCGTGTTGTGCAGACGCCGGATACGATTCTCGCAGACAGCGAGCGTTTGATTCGCGTCCATCACGACGCCGACGATCTGGCGATGCAGCAGATTGCACTGGCACCCTGTTCACCGTTCTCGGTCACCGATGAGCTCATGCGCGACAGCGCAGCACTGGCTCGCGAATATGGCGTACGGCTGCATACGCATCTGGCCGAAACCGAAGACGAAAATGCGTTCTGCCTCGAAACGGTCGGCATGCGCCCGCTCGACTATCTGGAGTCGCTCGGTTGGCTGGCGAACGATGTCTGGCTGGCGCATGGTATCCACTTTAATGATGACGAAATCCAACGTCTGGGCGAAGCGGGCGTCGGTATCAGCCATTGTCCGTGCTCGAACATGCTGCTGGCGTCTGGGCAGTGTCGCACGCTCGAGCTCCAGTCCGCGGGTAGTCCGATCGGTCTCGGTGTCGATGGCTCTGCGTCGAACGATGGTTCCAATATGGTGGCTGAGGTTCGTCAGGCGTTTCTGTTACAGCGATTGCGTTACGGTAGCGCGGCCGTCACGCATCACGACGCGCTGGGTTGGGCAACACGTGGCGGTGCCGATGTGCTCGGCAGGCCGCGGCTCGGTTCGCTGCGCCCAGGCATGGCGGCAGATTTTGGAATCTACGCACTCGATGCTCTGCGTTTTTCGGGGCATGGTGATCCGGTCGCAGCACTGGTCATGTGCGGTGCGTCCGAGGTGCGTGACCTGATGGTTAATGGAGAATGGCGCGTTCGCGGTGGCCAGATTCCCGGTCTTGATCTGGCGCGGCTGCGCGCGCATCACCAGGAAGCCGCTGAGCGGTTGGTTGCACGCTGCAACGGTTGACGGCGGCGTCGCCGGCTGTCTACTCTCATCAGAAAGTACCCTCAGGAGTGGAGCATGTCGCGATTCACGATTTTCCCGGCGATTGTCCTTGTGGCTGTCGGGCTGACACTTGGCAGCACGACGTTCGCTGACGATCAAGACGATGCGGATCGTGGCCCACGGGCGCTGATCCTGCAGGCGGATTTTTCCGGCATGGTCATGGCGGGTGTGGCCTATAGCGTCGACCCGACCATCGACGTGTTTAATGTTCGGCCTTTGATTCCGCTGTACAACATCGCAGCGGCCAGCGAATCGCTCGCTTACAATGCGCAGACCTGGCCCGCCGGTACCGTGTTTGTCTCAGTGGTTGATCCAGGGGTTGGCACGCCACGCAAGAGTGTGGTGCTGCGTACCAAAAACGATCTCTATTTTGTCAGCCCGGACAACGGCTCTCTATCAGGGCCAGCCGATGCGTATGGCATCAAGGCCGTACGTGAGATCGATGAAAGCGTGAATCGACGAGAAGGTACCGGCTGGGCGCATACGTTCCATGGTCGCGATGTCTATTCCTACACCGGCGCGAGACTCGCAGCCGGCGTGATCAGTTTCGAGCAGGTCGGTCCATTGTTGCCGGCAGAGGTTGTCGAACTCGCGCGGGAAACCGGCAGCTATGACAACGGTGTGTTTGAAGGTCACGTCGCTGGCGGCCTGGGACGGTTGGGCAACATCTATTTCAATATCCCGCGTGGTTTGTTCGCCGAAGATCAGGCCAGCTACGGTGACTTGTATGATGTCGTTATTTCGCGCGGCGACAAGCCGGTCTTCGACGGTACTGTACCTTACGCGCGCTCATTCGGGTCTGTGCCAGTTGGCGATAATTTGTTGTTTGTCGATTCCAGCGGTAACGTCAGCCTCGCCGTGAACCAGGGTAATTTTGCCGAAAAATACGGCATCGGCGCCGGCGTGGATTGGCGCGTACGGTTACAAAGACGCTGAACAAGTACTGACGAAAATTGCCTGTTGCAGGCGGCTCACAATTTTCCACTGATTGTTTGTCGTTGCTGCGGTCCGTCAGCCAGCACTGCTCAAACACGGAGCAATAGCAGAGCGTTAGGTTCATGCGATTCTCTTTCCTGAGCGCAGTCGCCAAGTCTGAGTCACCGGTCTCGAACGCCGTGATCGCCTGCTCCGGGCTGAGCACCCGTGGGCCGATATGCGATTAGGCAAAGCCGGCCGTATCGGGATAGTGCTGCGCCAGCCATTTCGCCCAGGTGTCAAAGCGCTCACCGTCTTGCTCGACGATCGCATAATGCACAATCGCAGGCCCGGTGCCCTGATTCAGAACCACAATGCTGTAGGCTGTCGGACTGTCGCTGTAAGTGCGATAAATTTCTACATGTGGCCAGGTTGAGGCTCGCTCGAAAGACCGATCAATCCACGCGGAGTACACACCGACCACGACCGCCACGACACTGGTGATGAGTGCAGCCAATGCGACCAGCATTTCCGAGTGTTGATACCAACGCTTGTTGGCGGTCCTCGCAGCCTCCCCGTGATAACGCCGCCCCTGAGTGTAACAGTGGCGCCCGCTGGTTTCTTTTCGCCGTGAGGCACACTAGGATAGCGCGATGGTTGCACCCCGCCGATTGATGATTTTAGCCGTTGCCCTCGTTACGGCGTTCGCGGCTTGTGCGACGACGGGCGGCACGCCGGAAAGTGTCTCGGTCAACAAAGAGACAGCTCGGGTTGTCAGCATCCCATCTCGGGACACACGAGTCCCAGCGACGCTGGTCGTGCCGTCCCAGCGATCCGGCGCGATACCGCTGGTCGTGTTGATTCATGGACATGGCGGCAGCCGAGAGGAAGCGGGCAGCTTTACTCGCGTAGCCAATCGATTGGCGACTGCAGGCATCGCATCGGTCCGGATGGACTTTCCGGGCTGCGGCGATAGCACCGAGCCTTTCTACCGAAACAACCTGACTAACATGCTGGCCGATGTGCGTGCCGCGCAAGCCTATGCGCAGGCGCATGTTGTGATCGATCCTGAACGTATTGCGTTGGTGGGTTACAGCATGGGTGGCCGCCTCGCGGCACTCGCGAGCACTACCGATGACTATCGTGCCATTGTGATGTGGGCCCCGGCCGTCGAAAACGGCGCGACAGACGTAGTCGATATGCTCGGCGGTGACGAACAATATGCGCAGATGCGCGCGACGGCGGAGGCCAAAGGTTTCGTTGACTTTGAGACCTTCTGGGGTCAGGCGCAACAACTCGGGTTGCAGTGGTTTGAGGATATGGAGCGGTCGATGCCACTCGACGCCATCGCGGCATTCCGCGGCGATCTTCTGCTGATTCATGGCGGCGAAGACCGGGTGGTGTTGCCCGCCGTATCCGAGCTTGCCGTTGCTGCCGCGGGCGAAGCGAATAGTGTCAGTCTGACCATCATCGACGCCGCAGATCATGGCTTTGGACTATTCGATGGCCGTGATGCGATCGCCTCGCAGCTGGTCGATGACACCGTCGATTTTCTGGTGGAGGCGCTGCCATGAGTCACACCTATCGGCATCCGAAGCTGACGGTCTTGTTGTTGATTATTTGCAGCGTACTGGGCCTTGCGGGTACCGATCTGGTATTACCGGCGGTACCGTCGTTGCCAGATTCACTCGAGGGCACGGTCGCGCAGTCGCAATTGGTCCTCGCTGCCTTCGTCGCTGGCGGTGCGCTGGGCTTGTTGCTGTTCGGGGAGCTCGGTGCCCGCCTTGATCAGCGTCGTTTGTTGTTGCTATCGCTAGCTGGCTACGCCGCGACTAGCCTCGTCGCCATCGGTGTCGATACGCTACAAGGGTTGATTATCGTGCGGTTTTTTCAGGGTATCTCCAGTGCCGCTGCTGCGGTATTCGCGCCGGGCATCATTCGCGTGCTGTTTTCCGAAAAAGCGGCGTTGCGCGCGATTGGTGTGCTCGGCAGTGTCGAGTCGCTCGCGCCGGCCCTCGCGCCAATCGCCGGTGTTTGGCTGTTGCAGTGGTACGGCTGGCAGGCTTCGTTTGTCAGTATCGCGCTCTGTGCCAGCGTGATGTTTGCGATCATTTTCACGGTGCGCAAACAGGTCCCCAATGTTCACCCGGAGCGTGCTGCGGGGGGCTATTGGAGTCTGCTGTGCAATCGGGTGTTTTTGCGCTATGCGCTGAGCCAGGCATTGACGTTAGGCGGACTGTTGATTTTTGTGTTCGGTGCGCCCGCGGTTATCACCAAGACGATGGATGGCACGCTGCAGCACTTCATCATCATGCAGGTGTCGGGGATCACAACCTTCATCATCGCCGCCAATGCCGCGCAATGGACGGCGGAGCGTTTTGGCAGTGAGCGGATGATCTGGTTTGGCACAGTACTCTCGGCAATCGGCGGTCTGGCTATCGCGATTTTTGCGTTGGTCGGCAACAACGATCCGCGCTGGCTGGCTCTATTGTTCCTGCCGATGAACTTCGGCCTGGGCCTGCGTGGTCCGCCGGGTTTTTATGCCGCGGTTGTGGCGTCTGATGGGAACGACCCACGCGGTGCCGCAATAGTGAATATGATGATGTGAGACTATATCAGACATTTTCTAAGTCCTTTAGTTTTGTGCCGCATTAGTGATTTTGATGATCTTGCTCACGACCGCGACGGGCACGGGCCTTGTGGCGCCGATGATCCTGGAGGGTCTTGTGCCATTGGCATGGATCAGCGCAGCGGTTTCAACGGCTTCGATCTTGGTGTTAGCGGGCCTGCCGGGGTTACCACCACAACCCGTATCGGCAGTATCCAGCTAGACAGGCCGATCAGTCTTCGACACGTTCGCCGAGAATATAGGTCGCGGCAACTGAGCGATCGTCGCCGAGCGTCGCCTGCACAAATAGCGCTTCGGCAGCATTGGATGCTGTGGCCAGGCGGCGTTGCAGTAAGCGGTCATCGCCGGCCGTCAGAACGATGCAGTCCGCTTCCTTGCCGCGTGCAAAGTTGCCGATCCGATCGTCCATATACAACGACTCGGCACCACCCAGTGTCGCCAGGTACAGGCCACGCAGGCTGTTCAGAGATTGTTGCTGCAACTGCAGCACCTTGTAGGCATCACCGAGTGTGCGTAACAAGCTGAAACTCGTGCCGCCGCCGACATCGGTTCCCAGCCCTACTCGGATATTGTGAGCGCGTGCGCGTTCCAGATCGAACAAACCGCTGCCGAGGAACAGATTGGACGTCGGACAAAACGCGATCGCACCGCCCGCAGTCGCCATCGCGTTGTAATCGTCATCGTGCAGATGCAGGCAATGCGCAAACACCGCGCGTTCCCGCAACAGGCCGGCCTGCTGGTAGACATCCAGATAAGTTGTCGCATCCGGGAACAATTGATGCACCCAGGCGACTTCGTCGAGATTCTCAGCGAGATGTGTTTGCACCAGCACGTCCGGATACTCCTGAGCCAGCTGACCGGCGAGCCGCAGTTGCTCGTCGCTGCTGGTGGGCGCGAAGCGTGGCGTAATGGCATAGTGCAATCGGTCCTGTCCATGCCAGCGTTCTATCAGCGCCCGACTCTCGCGATACCCGGATGCCGGGTCATCGCGCAAGTTGTCGGGGCAGTGCCGGTCCATCAGGACTTTGCCCGTGGCGAGCCGCATCGATCGTGCCGTGGCGGCTTCGAACAACGCGTCCGCCGAGTGGGCATGGACGGTCGCAAAGACGAGTGCGGTCGTCGTGCCGTTGCGCAACAACTCTTCGATGAAGAATTTTGCCGTTTCCTGCGCAATGGTTGCGTCGACAAAAGCGGCCTCGGCGGGGAATGTATATGTGTTCAGCCAATCCAGTAGCTGTGTACCGAACGAGGCGATGACGTTGGTTTGCGGGTAATGCACGTGACAATCGACGAGTCCCGGTACGATCAGACCGTCCGCGTAATGGTCGACGGGCACATCGTCGCCGAGGTTCTCGCTGAGCATTTGCGCGTCACCGAGTTGTGCAACGTGTCCGTTCTCAATAACGAGCAGGCCATCGGCCCAGAATTCGACAGCGGGCCCATCGAGCGATGGATCGTCGCCCGGGTCGCGCAGGCAGTGCAGGATACTGCCACGTAGTGCGCGCACACTCACAACGAACCTCGCAGCGTGACCGGAGTCGTCAACGCGAATTCGTCACAGTTGCCATCGCCTTTTCGATCCACGACAAGAAACGACTGGTGTCTGACAAAGCCGAGCATCGGCAGATGCCAGACCCCCCGCCGTAGATTGATACCCTGGTCGCCGCGTACACGAAATGCGACGAGTGCGTGCGGGTCAGGCTGTTCGGCGGGCGGCGCAACCGCAACAACATAGTCGTGACCCGATGTCGGAAAAAACGCCTGACTGCCGCGTGGGTGACGCTCCAGTAGTTCGATTTGATAGGGCAGGCCGCTGGTAATGACACAGCGCATCAGACTGAGATTGACGGCAGCACAGCCGCCATCCACATCGACGGTAGCCAGATCAACGAAGCGATCGAAACGCGCCGCGTTCATTTTCTCCATGCAGTCGTTGCGCATTGCGATGACATCGCCGAACGGCGCAAACCGATCAGGCGTCAAGTCCATCAGCATGAGTGCGATGGAGTCAGTCCCGCTCATCACGATACAGCCGACCAAATACACGCAGGCGACTGACGCCGCCATCGGGGAATATGTTCATCCTGATATGGCTGACCGGTGGTGCACCCTCCGGTACGACGAATCGATGCACCTGATCCGCGGAAAGGTGCGTCTCCGGCAGCAAGACTTCCCACTGTTCGCTCGATAGTGTTATGGCTTCATCGGTGCCGCTGATGAAATGCGCGCCCTGAATCATCACCCGATCAGGATAGTTGCCTTTGAAATGCGCCGTGTCGACTTCGATCGCATCGATAATCCCGGTATGGCCCAACGCCATCACCACCCAGTCATTGCCGGGGATGCGGCGTCGTGCCGTTTCCCAGCCGTCGCCCATGTTGATGCCACGCCCTGGCGCGTTCAGGGTGCGCATACTGCCAAAGTGTTCGTCGTTACAGGCGATGGCGCGACCACCGGAGGTCAGTGCCAACAAGTCCAGCGTTGTGTTGTCATCGATCTGCGCCCAGTTTGGTGTGATCGTGCCGTAAATCCGCAGCCGCGCGATGCCGCCATCTGGATAGATGTGTAGTCGCACATGTGTGAACTCGCGTTCGTCATCGACGCTGATGAAGTGCTGCAGGTTGCCGTTCAATTCGGTCGAACGCACGATCTCTTCCCAGTCCGCATCGTCGCCCGGGATCACCTCGTCGCTGTAACAGGCATCGATCGAGGCGGCCGGAGGAAAATTTCCGGTGAAATGTCGGGTGTCGATATCGAAGCCATGAATTCGGCCGGGTACGCCGAGTCTGACAATGCAGTAGTCATGGCCCTCTGTACGTCGTCTTCGAGATTCCCAGCCATCCATCCATTTTCCGTGCGTGTCGTATTTGCCAGGAATATAGACGGGCTCTTCGGGCAGGATCAATCGAGTCCTGTCGGCGAAAAAATCGTCCGTGGCATAAACGACCTCGCTGCCGAGACGCGGCTGCGCGAGATTGACGAAGCGCGTCAATGGGAGTTGGTCCATGCTGTTCATCGCTGTCACT
>ERZ1740062.787-NODE-787-length-14563-cov-10.573959_pt1 | contig 14563 bp, 11 predicted proteins | sample MGYA00581741_ERZ1740062 | MGnify/ENA primary metagenome ERZ1740062 (study PRJEB43018, sample SAMN04849747) | marine metagenome | isolation source: floating plastic debris | place: Pacific Ocean | collected 2008-09-01 | study: EMG produced TPA metagenomics...
TGTAATATCTAGGTAGCTGGATGTACTGTGATCTATGCATCACCACAAATACTCGTGCAAACCACCGTTACATTACTGTGTTGCTTGACAGACTTTGCCAAGTTAGTACACCAGGAAAGTATAGCAATACTATGCTACATGATGAATTTATGTTATACATGTGTTATTGTTTACAGTAAGCGTCTGAAGGGCATAAAGAAGAAGGAAGCGAAGTTGAGTTTTGATGACAGGAACTGGAGAGAGAAGGAATTACATGAGATGAAGGACAGAGATTGGAGAATCTTCAGAGAAGATTATAATATCAGTACTAAGGGAGGACAAATCCCACATCCTCTCAGAAACTGGAAAGAATCGGATATACCATCAGAGATACTTGAAGTTATCCACAAAGTTGGATATATTGTAAGCTAATGAAAATTCATTGATAATTGCAAAAATATATTTATTGCTGATGTATAAGACATTTGATAATTGGTTCTTCGCATAAAATTTCTAGCTTTTATTTGGCTACATGCCAAAAAGTTTATGAGATTTGTTTTGCTTGATGGTTTCTAAATGTCATGCTTCCTCATCATGTAGTGTAATATGTTTTTTCATGTATCATATATACTTTATTGATACAGGATCCCACACCTATCCAGAGACAGGCTATACCTATAGGCTTACAGAACAGAGATGTTATAGGAGTAGCTGAGACTGGTTCTGGTAAAACAGCTGCCTTCCTTATCCCTCTGCTAGTCTGGATTACGAGTCTACCTAAAATGGAGAGGTATGTTTGTAAATAGTATTGTATTCACTTGTATGTCCGATTTCATTGCATGCCACATATGTTGGGTCAAAACTGAATTTTTGTGATGTAAATTTGCTGGTGCTCAGCCATTGACACACAACTACACAATACCTGAATTTATTCCTTATGACCTAAATTTACTAACAAAATATCATACATCCTGATCATCATGCACATATCATTGGCTGTTTATTCAGGTTAGAAGATATGGATAAAGGACCATATGCTATCATCCTTGCTCCGACTCGTGAGTTGGCTCAGCAGATTGAAGAGGAATCTAATAAGTTTGGTGCTCTTTTAGGTGAGGTTGTAACGCATTACCTGACTCGTCACTTGAGAGTTAGTACCAGTTTAGTTTTTATAACTAATTTTTTCCAGTTGGTCTGAAAAAAGAGATTGTAAGCACGTTTTTACGAGCATGTTGTTACAATAGTCGCACACAACTCTACTAGTTTTACGAACAAGTAAGATGAATTTTTTTTACTGCTGAGCAGGTATAAAGACTGTAGCAGTTATCGGAGGTATCTCCAGAGAGGAGCAGAGTCTCAAACTGAGAATGGGTTGTGAGATTGTTATAGCTACACCAGGTCGTCTTATCGATGTACTGGAGAACAGATACTTAGTTCTATCTCAGTGCACATATGTCGTTCTCGATGAGGTATGTCTCTGTGGAATTCATACATTCTTTGTGTTAATTTGCATTAATACTGTGTCAAATCTGTGTAAGCTACCTACACTCCAGGAAGAAAGTCAATGATTTTTCGTTGTTGAGAAATCCATATCAACTACAAAGGTATGACTTTGCATTCACTCATATTGCCGATCACACTAAGTTATCTGTTGCGATGGTTGCCCTCAATTGTAAATGCCTGTGGAATGCCAATATAGTATTTGCATGTTTCTCACTTTGAATGGTTAATGAGATCAATAATATTTTGTTATTGGAAGGGTATCAAGCAAATAGGAGTTATGCTCCTAATCAATATGTGAAGCTTACTCCGATTGAGATAAAATGAATTGCTTGTAGTTACAAAGTCAATTCTCTGTAGACTTGTATGTTGTGTATTGGCCACTGAATGTTGCATCTCTTAGCGGATCAAATAAATCGCCTATACTATCATTTGGTGCCAATGAATAATTGTCAAATTCAAGTTTTTCTATTATTGATTACGATTAATTTTAGGCGGATCGTATGATAGATATGGGTTTCGAGCCCGAAGTACAGAAGATTTTGAATTTCTTACCAGTTTCCAATTTCAAACCTGATACAGAGCTTGCAGAAAATGTGGAAATTCTACAGGAAAATTTCCTCAGCAAACATAAATACAGACAAGTAAGTTCATGTAAATACAAGCAAATTACATTGTACACTCGTTGAAGGTGTGTATGGGAGTGGAAATATAGATTATTATCATGGAAGTTTATGTGTACGTAACATGTTGGATGTCTTTTTTTTATTGTGAGTTATGGCACTCAAAGGTTGCAAACAGAAGCCAATAATGTGGACCGAACTGCTTGCGTTAGGTGATGGCATGGAGGTTTCCGTGCCTCTCATGGCCAATTTCTACACTTTACACATGGACACACATTATGCGTTATGCTGTTGTTATCTGGTTCCGTATGCAAGCCTACAATTTATTTATATTTTGTTTGTGATTGTAGACAGTCATGTTCACAGCTACCATGCCTCCAGCTGTAGAAAGAATAGCTAAGAATTACTTACGTAGACCCAGTGTTATCTACATTGGTTCTGTGGGCAAACCAATCGATAGAGTAGAGCAACATGTCACCATATGTGGTGAGCATGAGAAGAGGTAAGCATTAATCGTATTGGTAAAATACTTTGCAAAGATGAATCGATCAGTGTGTGAAAAGGTTGGCAAATCTCAATAATATCTCTGTTACTGATGGGACTACTGCTCTGCACTTAGACTGACCTGTCAGCCTGCCTCAAGCCAAGCTACGTGGGCCTCTGATTGAAATCTAATCTGATACAGCCCGCGGAGGAGGCTTCTCTGCTCTTATATTATGTGTATCTGTATTCAGGAGGAATCCTTGCTATATAAATCTCTTCTGGAAGGCTGTGTGTTCCTGAACGCGGAACTTGCTCACCGATCTTCGTTTTTGCTTTGATGTTACATGGATGTTGTTTTCGCTCATTGCAGAAATAAACTGTTGCAAATTCTTGAGAGGAACAGAACGCCGCCAATCATCATCTTTGTCAACAAAAAGAAGGGAGCTGATGTGTTGGCTAAAGGTCTTGAGAAGCAAGGGGTAGGATATATTCCATATGCATATCAAAATAATTCAAAGATACTTTTGCATAAAATTTTGCTGATTTTGTCAGCACATTTATATGACTATAGCGCCAACAAAAGTAATGTAACCAGTGGCTATTGTGCCCATGTGCAATGTGCATCCATATTACAAGAACAGAGAATGTGGGTAGTCACAGATGTTTTGTCTTGCATCATGGTTCATATATAACAGTTCCTGACGTTAGATAATCATCATGTACAGTGTATATCGCATTGACCCAGTCATGACACACTGTTTTGTATATTTTAGTATTCTGCTGTATCACTTCATGGAGGTAAAGGACAAGAACAGAGAGAATACGCTCTGGCTGCACTCAAGGACGGCTCAAAGGAGATTCTTATTGCCACTGATGTTGCTGGTCGTGGTATCGATATCAAAGACGTGTCGGTGGTTATCAATTATGACATGTCCAAATCAATTGAAGGTGTGTTCATAGTGGCCATCCACCATAGACACGTAGCGATAACATAGCAAGTGCTACACTTACAAGTACATGAAGCATGCAAGCTTATGATAGGTGCACAATGTCTTACCAATAATCCAATTGGGGTATATTGTATGAACTCAAGTTATCTGTGTGTTGATTGCTCGCTCCCACTCTTGTATACTTATTATTTTGTTACAGACTACACTCATCGTATCGGACGTACGGGTCGTGCTGGTAAAAGTGGAGCCTCATACACATTCCTCACACAAGAGGATTCCGGAGTATTCTACGATCTCAAACAAGTATTGCAAAACAGCAGTGTGTCTGCGTGCCCACCAGAGCTGTCTAATCACCCTGATGCTCAAAACAAGCCTGGTACTGTGCCGCAGGGTAAAAAACGTAAAGATGAGCAAATATTCATTGCCTAGTGAATATTTGCATAATAGAGGTGAGGCTGTTTAGTGTTTTGGCTCAAGGATGGCTGACAAAAATACATAACATCAAATTATCATGCTCTGTAAAATTTACTGCCCATGTTGGAATTTACTATAGTATTTGCTACTCTACACTGTCTCATGGTTGAGGACTTCCACGGTCCCTGTAAGGTCTCTGTCAGTGCCAACCCAAAATGTTCGACCTAGTCAAAGTGTAGGTAAAACATAAGATGGCAACATACACAGTAAATGTGAAGAATTTGATGTGTGCTTTATGTATTGTACACCAATCCATTGCCTAAAGCAATTTTCATGATCATTGCCGCGACAGTGTAATAGATTCCACTAGCTACCCATATGCGATTTGCACAAAATAGCGTTGTGAAATCTGATTTTTAAGGGTTTTTTATATTGATCTTGTATGTTAAGTACGAGTTATTTACATCACTATCAGTGAAACGGAATGATAATACTTCTGTTAGAAACTAAGATACTATAATATGTAAAAATAATGTAAATACACAACATATTAATGTTTTGTATAAATATCAGGTTGTTCTATCTACATTGTTTACCTGCATACAAAAATGCATACCCATAAATGAAGAAGTCTAAATAATCAACCACTCATGTAGCAAACAATTGGGTAAGCTCAGAAGGGATGCATTTATATTCCTACATCACTCTCTGTAACTGATTCCTGATTGACAGTGAGATCGTTGACATCATTGGTGGGGTTTGATTGGCTTTTAGTTTGTTAGCTAGTAGATTATATGCCACTTCTGAACTCCAAGATGTGCATTCTGCTGCGGTTTTTGATTCATATCTTCAGGTAAAGAACAGGTTATCTGATGGATATTAAGATATTGTAGATAAGATTTTGTTCAAATAGCTGGCTTTAATTCTGATTTAGTCATTGGTAGAAGTATGAGTATTCCTATGGTTGTTAACCCAATAGCCGACATGAATAATATCATAAAGAATCTGTCCAGCACCTTGGCCACAGCCATCCACTCTTGCCTAGTGGCCTCTGTTTGCTCATTCGAGTTCTTCTCTTGTATAAATGCTTTTACATACATCAATATCTCCTCAAGAACATAATTGCGGTTCAACAAAATATGTTGCGCTATTCTGTCCTCAGTGATTGAGAAACTTTTCTTCATACCACTGCCGTGTATCCTGCCGTTATTATGAGGGTACCCACGGTGGTTTTGTGTAGGACTCCTTCTGCTTGGTACATGTCCATGCCTTGAATTTAGCATTGAAGGGTTTCTGCTACTGTTCATCATCACACTTGTCATCGATGTGTCCATCGGAGAGTCGAGGTGTCGACGAGTACGACAGGTGCTTGTTCCATACTTGTTCGCTATGGCTGTCATACACAGTAGCCGTGCCATCCCATCAAACACTATCTTTTTGACAATCATCGGCACTTTCCTCACACCCATGTGATGTACATGGAGAACGATGACTGTTGTGATGATCGATGTTGTAGTTATTGCCAGAAACGCTCCAAGATATATGCCTAAAATACATTGAACATTGTTTCAGACAACCTATAAAAATCAAGAATATTTTCATCACAATGTATAACAGTGTAGTGACAAACATAACTGAACAAAAATAAACCTGCCATCCAAAGTTTAGTCATGTTACTTTGCTACTTTTGGAAATCATGAATGTATGTTGGGGTCGTATCCTTAACATCAAGAAGAGGACAACTTTTCACTGTGCCATCTTACTGGGAAATGCTAAGAGAAAGAGAATAAAGCGACTAACGCATTGCCTGGTCAGACAATAATTATTCTGTAATTACATGTTATGTAAGTTTAATTAGGTCTGTGTACTTACTGATTATGGGGACAGAATCAGATCGCTTTGGTATACTCTCAGCTATAAGTAATAAGAACACTATACAGGATAAGAGCACAGTGATGCCTAGTGATACTTTTTCTCCTGCCTCCGGTGGTAGATAAAATACGAGGGTTATGAGGATGGATAACATAATACATGGTGCTATGATATTTGTTATGTAGAATAGGTACTTTCTCCTCATGTAGATTGTGAAGTAGATAGACGGGTAGGGAATGTCTCCACAACAAGCGTAGTAGAACTCGTCTCTGTAATGAATAAAAAGGATGAAATTTGTTAGATTTGGATGCATCACAAGTCATTGACATGTCAAAATCTAAAATCATCTAAGCTATTACGCAGAAATCACTCCAGCAGATTCCGACTTTTGTGAGGGGTCAGAGTGGATTTAAGATAATCTATATCGTCGCATCAGCATGTCTTACGCCACTTTCTTGATGAAATAGTGGCTTATATTCACACTACTTATTGCTGACACATTGCTAGCAGGCAGCATAGGGTTTCTTGGTTTATGGCTTCCATCTCAAAATGATGTGTACAGACGGTATAAATGAATAAATCAATATCTCACATCGTGATGAGTAATCATTAAACAGACATGACCTCAAAAAAAGAAAGCTTTTTGGTAGTCATACATATTGATTGGTTGTCTCAGTGTCGCTAATCTGTAAAGGTCCATCTAAGGTGTCATTTGTAACACATTATGGGATAGAATGAGTAGTTAGCTACCTACTTGTATGTCATGTACATTACACTCAAGCAGGAAGTAAAAGATATTTTTAAAGAACATACGTATCTGTAAGGGTTGCATTGCAAGTATTGGGTAACGTGGCCTGCGGGATCAACGAGCCATGTTTGTCTATTTGACTGCTACCTGTGTGCTGTTGTAAAGATGATGTCCCATTCACCATTCACTTGATAATTTGCCAAAGATATAACCGGATCTTTAACCGTCAGGTTCATCTGGAGACCATTGTATGCCCAGTTCGTGAAATGCAGCTTGCATCTAAAATTATTTATGACCACCTAAACCTATGCAAGAGTATCAAGTCAAACAATAAGCACACTCGAACCAACTCTAATAGGTACAGTTTCTTTCTTGTCATTTTTTTTCCTTTTGCTTCGGCACATAATGAAAAGCATTTTTTTATAAGAATGATTATGATGCCAATACAAGTATTAAAAAAATAGGGCATGTTAACATTGGAATTATCTTCTATTGTATTGGAAATTCCCAATGATGCGTATACTTCACTTAGTCGAAATCTGATTCGTTGTTAGACAGACACTCAGTCAAGAGTACTGCAAGCTGATTGGTTGATATTGGTAAATGATGAGAAGGCAACTTTGAACAATAACATGCCCTATTCAAATAATATCCAGTCAGAAAAACTTTCAATGGGTTTTGTCATTATGTTACGTAATGTCAATAAGCCCAGGAAAATAACAGGGAAAAGAGATTTTCAAATGGGACAGCTCTGGTGTAATAACCTATGCTCTGGCATGTAACAAAGAGTCGTGACTCACGTCTGATCATCGAATGGAAAGTAGCTGATGTCAAGCTCACAGTTGGTATAATATTTCCCGCCAGGTACCCAGAGAACTAATCCATTAGAGTTAACGTTTACTCTAAACTTATGATCCACCAATGATGAGTGGTAAATATCTGTCGCACTGTCAAATAGAAAATCATCATGGTAATTACTAATCTAGAAATTTAAAAGAGTTAAATGTCTTTCTAGTTGTTTTTGTCTCTCCCGCTAATGTTTTTTCATCAAAAGAATTTGATTGTTGATGGTGGATTGAATGTTTGTAATTCCCATTATTTAGTAAAATATACTAGGTAGTTCAGGAACTACTTTACCTAATGAGACAGACTGATCAGAAGGCAATGGGCAACTTATATACAGATTTCTATATATATAGGTTACTTCTAGCCTGGGACAGGCTAGACTTCTTTAACATCACACAAGCTGCATGTGATACCGAATGGATAATAGCAAGCGATGAAGCACATGATAAGGATATTTTACGGCTGAAAATATTAGCTGAGCTTTTAAAAATAGTGTCAACTCTTCTTTTCCAACTCCAGTACGTACATCGATATCGACACTTGTGGTATGGAGTCAGGACAACAGGTCATTTTCGCAAGCCTTAACTTACATTTTATGAGACATACTGATCACAAAAATAGTGCTCCGAGCAAAGCGAGGGGGCCCAGGCTTGTAATTGATATAACTGTACTGACAATATGTTCAAATATCTTTTTTGACGCATGAAAAGACTATCAACATGAGGAGTAATCAGTGCTCCAACGCTATATTTTTGATACTTGGTTCTATCAAAGAGGAATAGAATCTATTACTCCTTGATTCTATAAACTGAAACACGTTGAACTTTTTGCGAGCTATGGCAGAGGCGGAAATTTGTGAGCTCATCAAACTTTTAGTTGCATTTTAAAAGGATTAAGTCACACAGCTGCATAAAAAATACTTCAGTATGTGAATCTGTGGACAAAACCAAGGCAAGGGAATTACGGGGTAATTACTAACAAATCTCATGAGATGCAACAGCTAAAGCACTCATCGTTATACCAAGGATTTCTAACTCAATCTAACTCTTTGGTTTAATTTTTAACTACTTCGTACTCTAGCTGCTCAATAGACAACGTAATCAATTCAAAGAAATTAAGGATAAAACACTTTTAAAATGATAATAATACAGCCCAGATAACAAATTGATAAATAAACATAAAAGCGCTGATATGGCTTAAAGAAATTTGTACCTGTTTTGCAATCCAATATCTGGAAGCCAAATATCTTGTGGATGTACTACAAAAACGTCTATCGGGTATTTCTGCGGGTCATAAACCAATCTGTGGTCAGTCCAGGACTAAAATTATAGATACATAGCAGCATCAAAGCAGTGCTTCACTACAATTTACACTCAGAAACCATTGAAGAGTTGTCTTTCCTAATAACACATCAATTTATACTTATCACAAAGTAGCACTGCATCTTGTTGCAATATAAGGAAACATCGAACGGCTCATCCACAAATTTTTTAGCTCCCTTTGAATAGTAATATTAATTTTTCTAGTCCTAGTTTGAGCGTAATCAATTATCGGTCTTGCAAATCCTAAGCTGCGAGCATGGTAAAAGAAGAAGTTTTAATCATAATATTACCTTTCCATTAAAATTTCATAGTTCTCAGGACAGTCAGGCGAATTCATTACGCCTATTTGACATGCCAAATTGGGTGCATATAAATACTTAATTCGTTGATCACACCTAATTGTGCTATTCTTATACTAACTATGTGCTTCAGGCAAGGCTACAAGTGCAACAACTTATGTACGTTTAACTTCGGAAAGACAACTTTCTGGTGTGAGCAGCTATACGTGCATCGCTAGCTAAAAGAATTCTGCGCAGTTTGCACTAAATGAATAGCAAATACATTATATAGTCTAAAATACCAATTTCACCTGTTTTGCAATGCCATATCAGGGAGCCACAAATTCTCAGAAGATGCCACAATATTGTCAACTGCCTTATATTTTGTGACGTTGGCCCATGCAAGCCTTACGTCATACCACTCCTGAATTAAAAAATGTTATAGGCTATCATTCTAACCGGAACCATAAACATGGCAAAATTCTTCATATCTATGGCATAATTTTACAGTGCATTACACTGCTCAGAAGGCCGTCACTTTGCCACGGGACAGATTACTAATACACTTATGTAATTTAGTGGTGGATGTGATTAGCTTTGTTGACCTGGCAATGTTTACATAGCCCATAGGCTCCCCCAACATACCACGAAAACCTCGCCTGTGTGTCTATGCTTGGTTGTTTATGTTTATCGGATATCAATATCCATGGTGACTAAACCAAAAGCAAGAGAAGGGAATGAATGGGAAACAAGGGTGTTGCCTGCCTGTGAGCTTACAGTGTTATGCTGTGATTCTGGTTCACACATTGACACATTTCTGAAATTACTGTGCAACAAAAGAAAAGGATGCATGATAAAACGAGGAAGGAAGGGTGTGCGATTCGACATTTTAGGCTCAATGCGGTATCCTCATCTTTTCTGGACTAACTTCTTAATTCCCCAGAAATTAAGTTTCTGCTCCGAACACTACTCAGCAGTTCAACCCAGATGATAGCTTACAATTGCCTTATCCGTTCCAATCCTGGATTGTAGACCATTTCAATGGAGTGAGTGAAGTTGGCAGACCAAGTTTCACCCCATACTTTAGAGGTATGGTTGATGGCTCGTTGAAACCCTGTTTCCGAAGAGTGTGTCGTTTTTTAGATACTCCAAAAGATACACAATAAAAATGGTTCCATTTATTCCAGGTAAATAATGTACGGTAAAATTTACACAATCCCCATTTTATCCCTGCAACGCATTATATTATGTTGACGATCGTTTTATAATCATGTCTATACTATACTTACCTGTTACCTAATTAGGCTATTTTTTAGTAATACTCACCACTTCCATCCAGCCTGAGGTAGTCAGCACTTGGCTCTTCTCATCCTACAAAATATAAAAAGTTAATCAATGCCAAGATAACGAACTCATTAAACTCCACTTACTATTTCTTCTGTGTTCATCCTAGAGCTCATATAGCATCTTGGCTGCAGAACAAGCAAAGGGCCTTACAGACTAAAAATGAAAGAAATTATCACCGTAATTCGGAATAATACAAAATTAACCTACAAAATATATTAGCAGCCGATTACCACATTAAAATCTGATATCAATTATCAACATACCAAGTTATTGAGCTGAATAAGCGTAAATCCGACTTTAACCTGCACAGTACCGCCATCTTTGAGCTTTGCTATAGAGTTCTTTTGATAATTCGCAAACATATGCTGATACAGTTCATCCTCAATGTATGACAATGAATCTAAAAATGAATATTAAACTCAAAGCTACACTGATTAAAAAAAGTCCCTGATAAAAGTGTTTAAGCTGTGAAAAATCTTTGCAATGTATTATTGGACTTCTGAGTGTTATGACTTTCAAGGACCCCGAAACTGCAAAAGAAATAGTATATGAATATCATGGCGTAATATTTACTTTTTTATTATAAGTCAGTGTCGAAGCAGAAAAGTTTCAATATATTGACAATGACAACATGCCTACAAGTTTGTGTATTAGCTACTCATATCACTGTACTGCAGATTTTTGCCAAATATCAAAGTGCGTATTAGCTATTTTTCAGCTCTGCTTTTTGACATCAGCAGTGCAAAAGGTGCAACACAGCACCAGAATACAGCAGTGGATTAAAAAAGTAAATAACAAACTTATCTAGTGCTCTTTTTATCTAATCGCGTGCGTAATTTGCGACTCCTACAATAAGGCACTCATGCCTCCAAAATAATAAGATTATACTCTGTCGGTGGCTAATAACTGGTTAATGGACTAAGGAAGGTGAACACAACAGTATTTTGGTTATTACTGTCTTCTGGCTGAGAAATTGCTGGGAATTGCTTCAGCATAGCAGCGTCTTGCTGAGCTAATTTTGTGTCGCAATACGTTTTCACTTTACGCACAAAACACATTTCCAGTTCTGCTTCCAAACTTTTCAATTTGAAAAAGTCATCTACAACAAAACAGTAACAAACGCCAAATTGATTAAAAACAACAAGGGGTAGAATAGAATGACATTTGTTTGAGATTGAAGATTTCAGCAATTTAAAGGATGCATGAGCACAAACACAGCATCTGAATGTAATGGAATAGCCATATCAGAATTCCCTGACTGGAGGGGTATCCGCGCTAGAGAGTCATTACAAAGTTACTGAATCTTAGTTATTTAGATAAATCAGCTGAAATAGATTTATACTTCCCATACCATCCTATTTAGTTTTACTGAAACTAACTTACCATTTCTTAGTGATGTCCCGAAGGAGAAAAATGTCACCAGAGGAAACAAAAGGCGCATTAGATACCACATATTTATCCTTGAGGTGTATGAATAACCAGACTATCTTTAGTTGACTGAAGGAAAAAATAAGACTTTAAAATTCAATTCCTCGGAGCATTTTATGAGGACAGTACCATTGCACGCTCTATCCAGTTGGTGATGAACTTTAGCAACAACTTGACGGAACAGTGATCAAATAGGGTAATGCGGGGTCAAAACTGCTGCATGTACAACCTATCAAATAATCCCAAACAGCGCACAAAGATAAGCGCCTAAAACCCAAAAAGCCCCTCTAGCTACTATCGATATCATTACAGTTTTTATATAATTAATTGAATAAGCTTTTTGGCAAAAATATTGGATCAATGATTGTGGTGATGTAAACGGATGATGTGCATTCGCTAATTAAGTGCCAGTCAACAAATCATAGTCTGTTTGCTAAGAGGGCATAATTACTGAGTAAGAAGAGGACAGCAGGGAAGCCATATAATCAAAGCAGATGAGAGGTGGTAAGCAGGATGTGTGGCTATTGATAAGATCAGGCAGCATCCGTATAATGACTTTATGTGATATGCAGCTTAATCTCAACAAGGGATTCTTGAAAGCATGCCGAAAGGCCATATAGATTGTACGTGCATGTTTTATCAGTATAAATATGCGCATCGTATAATTTAGTTGATATATTTGACTTATAAGGTGACAATCTTTTTTCAAGATAATAGTTTTCATAAAGTGATTTACTAGATTAAGTACAAAGCAAAGTATATATTATATTATGACATACACATATAATAACGATTTATATGCATAAAAAACTAGCTACCTGGCATTAAGATTCACATCTAAAACTCCATCTTCATTGACTAACATGTAGAGTCTTACTTTCATTAAAACTATAATAAGATTTAAAATTTTGGATAAAGTGACTACAAAACCCCCACTAATCTTATTTACATTTATACCAAGGAGTTGATTTGTACTAATATATTGATAGTTCAGGGTTTACCAGTAGCTACATTAAGTAGTCTCTTGTCAAACATTGGTGTCTCTTTAGGAGTTGCAGTCCATAGCGTGTGTCTAGCAGCGCCAGCGGCGGGTGTAGCAAATCCGGCTATCTTATGTCTACAATTATATACAACATATATTTATGCCCTGGTATCTTATGTCCGCTATAAATAACAATGTGTATCTTTATGTATGTCCATATATCAGCACTAGCAGAAAGAAATTCACATGTAGATACAGAACCACGATCAAGATATATGATGTATTTATGACATCCTGGCCACTCACGTTTTTTTGGGAGGAGCTGTCTGTTTTGTAGCGGCCCCAGTAATCTGAGACAGGAGTGAGTTATCCATATCAAATTCACTGTCCACTTCAGAATCACGACTTGGCTTATTCCTCATCAGCAAACCTTCTGCAAATCATACGCAGATGTATGAAACTAATGACACATTCACTGCTCATAGAACATCCGCTAATCTGTAGACACAGATTCACCTAATATACTGTGATACATCTCGGGTTTGATAGGCTCAAAAATTTCATATTATAAGCAAATCGCTTTCTCCTGCAATTAGAATTGTGTGGGATATGGTGCTCCAATGAGGTTAGTGTAGTGTCCAAAACGATATTGGGTCAAAAACTAATGTGCTATGCATGAAAAGCTTCTGACCCACTCTGACAACTGTCATCACCCATTTGTGCTCACTCTATGTGGTATACTAGTAATACACTCCTCTGATACCGTATTAAAACCAGATACTATGCAGAGTTATGTCCCCGTACATATTAAGAATACAACTCAATGATATATATATATTAATAATATTCACATTTGTGACTATCCCACTCTCCCTGAAGTGACAAAAGAGGTGTAAATTTCAACTGAGTCTGCATTGCTTCTAAGGAGGAGTGGCAGTGGAATGGCATTATTCTTCACAACTGTTTTTCATTGATCATGCTCACTTTTGGGTTTGGTGTCTCATACCACCCCACTCAAGTGAGTTGTAAGCGATTCCTTGCTTGAATTTGAATGAGATAGATTCCTCCTTTTCAAACACTTACTTTACAGAACACTAGATATGAGCTGCACTTCTATTCTAACACTACTTCTACTCTGGTATTCAATGTTGAACTAGATTTTAATTAATTCAACTCACTTCTATAATCTAACACTGACTTCTTTGCATCTGCAGCTGTTAGTTTCAGAAGCATGGATCTTCCAGTGTTTTGTATTGATTGCAATACAGCCTTGTGGTCCTTCTCCAACTGTGCGAGGTGTGTTTCAACTGAAGATAAAAGAACATAGTAAGGGTCTAAAAAGATGACGTATGTCATGAAGTTAATCACCAATATATGCATTTTGTAAGTAAAGAAAAGTCTGCACCAGTGTAGTATAAGGAATAATGTGTAGAGTTGGCTTATCCTTGAAAGTCGTCATACAAATGAAATTTAATTTCTAAAGAAAGGAACCAAACTTACCCTGAAGGTCGTACTGCTCTAAAAATGAATCTAGCTTAGCTTTCCGGTCTGCAGCAGATAACTGTTGACCCTGGTCACCATCTGGTACAACAACCTCCTTTATCTTTCGCTTGGGGGCTTTTCTACGAGGCATTATCGGCACAACTGTTTCTTCGGTCCAAACTTAATAATGATAATAATAATAGTAATAATAATAATGTTTATTTTTTAAACGCTTACTAAGATTGTTAAAAACGATTATTTCTAAGCGTTGTACATAAAATATGGTGTAAGATAAAATCAATAAAGTAG
>ERZ1740062.788-NODE-788-length-14557-cov-4.361674_pt1 | contig 14557 bp, 16 predicted proteins | sample MGYA00581741_ERZ1740062 | MGnify/ENA primary metagenome ERZ1740062 (study PRJEB43018, sample SAMN04849747) | marine metagenome | isolation source: floating plastic debris | place: Pacific Ocean | collected 2008-09-01 | study: EMG produced TPA metagenomics assembly...
TCTTGAACGCGTTTTCTGATGATGACTGACCTGCTTTGAACGGAAAATGCTCTAAGACGGCGTCCGCATTCAGCCGATCCGCGCCCTTGCGCAGGGGAGGTCAACGAATGGTTTGAATGCGCTGACGGTTTTCTCGCACCGCAGGGCGACCGACGGAAGCGTCTGATCCCATTGAAGAAGCACTCCACGAGATGGCGGTCTTTGTAGAGCACCCAGCCAATGATGCGGTCTTCGCGCCGTATTCGATTTCGTTTGATATGCGCGGTTGCGCCCAGAACGTCGGCGATGAAAGCGCGTGGATGGTCGGCATCGCAGGCGGCATCCACGATATGTTGCGCGTCGGTCAGCGTCGGTCTGTCAAACTGCGCCTGCTCGAGAGCGCTTCCCTGTTTTTGATCTTGAAGCAAAAGGAAGACGATTTGGGCATCCCCGAGATGCAGACGCAGCCTAGGACGGCGCCCCGCGCGATGGCCAAAGGTTAGGGCGGCCAGCCCAACCCGACGCAGCAGCCGCACGCCGGTCCGGCAACCCCAGCCAATATCCTGCCGCCGGCGGCGCGGGGGGACAATCTTGGGCATCGGACCCCGCGAAACGGTTGCTGGCGGTCCTTTCGGGCACCGCGCCCTGCGGATCTGGACCAGAGGATGCGCGGACGGCGCGTTGGCCCCCCGAACACACCCTCCCGGGCCAGCAGCAGCTTTGACGGCACTGGGGCTTTTGCCCACAGTTAGGGGATTGCGCGCCCCCATCCCCTATCGCTAGATCAAAGAGCAGGCAAAAAGCAGAAGGACACCACGCGGAATGGAGGATCAAACGGCCGATCCCGCGGCGCTTCTTTCCTCGGTCTTCGGCTATGACAGCTTCCGCCCTGGCCAGCGCGAGGTGGTCGATGCGGTCATGGCCGGGCGCGATGTCCTTGCGATCATGCCGACAGGGGGCGGCAAATCGCTTTGCTATCAGCTTCCAGCGCTGTGCCGCCCCGGTGTCACGGTCGTCGTTTCGCCCCTGATTGCGCTGATGCGCGACCAGGTCGGGGCCCTGCGCGCGGCGGGTGTCGCCGCCGGTGCGCTGACATCCGGCAACTCAGAGGAAGAGACGGAAGCGGTTTTCGAAGCGCTCGACCAACGCGCGCTCAAGCTTCTCTACCTCGCGCCTGAAAGGCTGGCGCGGGCCGGGACGGAAACCCTGCTCCACCGCATCGGGGTCTCGCTGATTGCCGTCGACGAGGCGCATTGCGTCAGCCAATGGGGCCATGATTTTCGCCCCGACTACCACGCCATCGGCCCGCTCCGCCAAAAACTCGCGTGCCAAATCGCGGCCTTTACCGCGACCGCCGATCCCGAAACCCAAGGTGAGATCCGGGACCGGCTGTTCCCCGGACCGGCCGAAACGTTTCTGCGTGGCTTCGACCGGCCCAATCTCAACCTTGCCTTCGCCGCCAAAGACCGACCGCGTGAGCAGGTGCTGGGCTACGTGGCGGCGCGGCGCGGCCAGTCCGGCATTGTCTATTGCGCCAGCCGCAAACGGACCCAGACGCTGGCCGACGCGCTCTCAACAGCCGGGCACAGGGCCCTCGCCTACCATGCCGGCATGGACCCAGAGGACCGGCGCCAAGCGGAAATCCGGTTCCAGCGCGAGGATGGGCTGGTTGTCGTCGCCACGGTTGCCTTCGGCATGGGGATCGACAAACCCGACATCCGCTACGTGCTCCACGCCGATCTGCCGAAATCGATCGAAAGCTATTATCAAGAGATCGGGCGCGCCGGCCGCGACGGCGCCCCCGCCGATACGCTGACGCTGTTCGGCGCCGATGATATCCGCCTGCGCCGCGTGCAGATCGACGAGGGCGCGGCCGACGCACAGCGCAAAGCCGGCGATCACGCGCGGTTGAACGCGCTTCTTGGGCTTGCCGAAAGCGCAGTGTGCCGGCGCATTCCCTTGCTCGGGTATTTTGGTGAGACCGCGACACAGTGCGGAAACTGCGATATCTGTCGCGACCCACCGGCGACCTTCGACGCCCGCGAAGCCGCACAAAAGGCGTTTTCGGCGGCTCTGCGCACCGGGCAATACTTTGGCGCGGGCCACCTGATCGATATTCTCCGCGGCCAAAGCACCGACAAGATCCGCGCGCGGGGCCACGATAGCCTGCCGACCTTTGGCGTCGGAAAGGAGTTCTCAAAGGCTGAGTGGCAGGCGATCTTTCGTCAGCTTATGGGCCTTGACCTGTTGCGCCCGGACCCAGAGCGGATGGGTGCGCTGCGCCTGACCGAGGCCGCGCGCCCTTTGCTGCGGGGCGAGGTTGAACTGACGCTGCGCCGCGACAGCCTGGTCCGCGCCAAGGCCGCCCGCGCGGCGCCCGCCGGGCTGGTGGTGGAGGAGGATGAACCGCTGCTCGCCGCGCTGAAGGCCAAGCGCCGCAGCCTGGCCGAGGCCGCCGCGGTGCCGGCCTATGTGATCTTCCCCGACCGGACCCTGATCGACATGGTCGCCAAACGGCCCGAAACGCTGGATCAAATGCGCAGTATCTCGGGCGTGGGCGACAAAAAGCTTGAGAAATTTGGCGCAACGTTTCTTGAGGTGTTGACCGGCAGCGCGCCCGATCCCCTCCATCCGCAGCGCCGTGCCTTGGCTGGGGGTGCAGCAGCGGCGCGGTTCGATAAGCTTCTGGCAGCACAGGCAGCGCTGGCGCGGGGCGAAAACGGGCTAGAGCCGTTTTTGGCCTGTAAGAAAAACACGCTGCGCCGGATCGCGGAAAGCCGCCCAGGCGATGAAACCGCGCTGGCCGCGACACCCGGGCTGAGCCCGGCGGAGGCCGACCGCTTTAGCGCCGCCTTTCTCGCCGCTTTGGCAGAGGGTTAGGACCTTCCTACCCACGATCCGCGACCATAACAAAGCCACAACGCGGGCACAAGGCGGGCGCTGCGGCGCGCGTTCTTCGGTTGGATTTCGATGCAAAGCCGAAACGCCAAAGCGCCGCGCTTTGCCCCTTGCATCCCCTGTCCGAGGCAACAGATAACAGGGTGCCCACCCGACGACAGGAGATCCCCGTGGACAGCGAAGATAAGAGTGAGGGCGGCGGCGGCGGCGGCCGCATCGGCGAAAGCCTTCTGGCCGCCCGCAAGATCGTGATCTGTGAAGAAATCAACCAAAAGATGGCCCGCCGCGTGGTGTCGGAACTTTTGGCCCTCGCGCAGGAAAACACCGACCCCATCACGCTCTTTATCAACAGCCAGGGTGGGCATGTGGAGGCGGGCGACACAATCCACGACATGATCAAATTCATTGCCCCCCGGGTGCGGATCATCGGCACGGGCTGGGTGGCCAGCGCCGGGACGCATATCTACCTTGCCGCGGACAAGGAAGACAGGCTTTGCCTGCCCAACACACGCGTCCTGATCCACCAGCCCTCTGGCGGCGTCGGCGGCAAAGTGACCGACATCGCCATCCAAGCCCAGCAGATTGAGCGGATGAGAGAGCGTTTGTCCCAAGTCATCGCCAACGCCACCGGAACCGCCATCGAAAAGGTCCGCGAAGATATCGAACGCGACCACTGGATGACCACCGACGAGGCCATCGACTACGGCATCTTGAACCGCGTAATCCGCTCGGAGGCTGAGCTGGGGTAAGCGCCACGTCCGGGTGCGGTCGATGCAGACCTGTCTTGACTTGCGTTCAGGCCCCTACTGGACTGATTCGTTCGTTTCGGATATCAACGCGATCAACGTTGAACGCCGTTGGCGATGGAGCAGCCCTGAATGACCGCAACGTCACAAAAGGATTTTAGCGACCGGCTTCCGACCCGGGAAGAAGTCGAAAGCGCGGCGGACGCGATGACAGCGATTGAGACGAACCGCAACATCGACGGAACGCTTGCCATCGGCAACGCCATTCTTTCTGAAAGCCTCGTCGATATAATTTCCGATCTTTTCTCGATTGTCGCCCGGGGCGAAACCCTTACCCTCGTTCCTCTCGCAAGAAAGCTGACCACGCAGGAGGCCGCCGACATCCTTAACGTCTCGCGCCCCTTTCTCATAAAGCTGATCGAACGCGGAGACTTGAGCCACGAGATGGTTGGCACTCACCGACGTCTGGCACTGGGGGAGGTCCTCGATTACAAGGCGCAGCTTGCCACGGACCGGCGGGCGGCCCTGGCTGAAATGCAGGACATCGCCGAAGCGCTGCCTACCACGTGATCCCGCTTGCGAACCGGTACACTGTCGTCTTTGACGCCTGTGTTCTGTTCCCAAACCTCAAACGTGACCTGTTGCTGCGGTTTTTCACAGCAGACCTTTTTCGCGCGCGCTGGAGCGAGAAGATCCAGCAGGAGTGGTTGCAAAACGCAATGGCGAAATATCCCGAAAACCGGTCGGCGCTGGAAAGAACGGACCAGTTGATGCGCCGGAAATTCGAGAGCGCTTGGGTCGAAGACTTCGAGAAATATCTCGACATCGTTTCGCTTCCCGATCCCGACGACCGCCACGTCGTCGCGTCCGCAATCCAGTGCAAGGCCCAATACATCGTTACCGACAACGTCAAAGACTTTCCCGTAGACGAACTCGCCAAATACGAGCTTGAGTGCGGGACAGCAGACCGGTTCCTTGCCGGCACGTTCGAGCACTATGTCTGGCAAGCGCTTGACGTCATTCGCGAGCATCGTGCCGGCTTAAAGTCTAAGCCGACGACCACCGCCTACATTATGGATCTCACCGCCAAGGGTCTGCCGCTTCTGGCGGCTCGGCTGAAACCCCACCAGAACGCGATTTAAGCCTGCGCCAAGCGTTCCTCCAGCACGGCGAAGGGGACGCCTGGGGTGTCTTTTGCGTTGCGGATCACCAGCGAGGTTTTGACGCTGGCCACGTTTTCGGCGGCGGTCAGCGCCTCGGTCAGGAAGCTTTGGAAGCTCGACAAATCCGGGGCCACGCATTTGAGGATAAAGTCGATCTCGCCGTTCAGCATGTGACACTCTCGCACCAAGGGCCAGGCTCGGGCCTGATCCTCGAATTTCGACAGATCCGCCTCCGCCTGGCTTTTCAGGCTGACCATCGCGAAAACCTGCACCTCAAAGCCAAGATCGCGCGCGTTGACATCGGCATGATAGCCCTTGATCAGGCCCATCTCCTCCAACGTTCGGACGCGGCGCAGGCAGGGCGGGGCCGAGATACCGACACGGCGGCTCAACTCCACATTCGTCATCCGCCCGTCCGCCTGCAGCTCAGCCAAAATTCTGCGATCAATTAGGTCGAGCTTGTGGCCGGCCATTCCTCACCCATTATTTTTCTGAAACTCGATTTTGCGACAGGATGTTACGCCAGGCGGTAAGAATTGGAAAGGGAAAGCGGCGGCTGACCCTTCTCTTGTGCCGCAAGCGGCCCGCGCTTACCTTTGCACATCCATGCTTGTCAAAGGTCCGCCGCCATGCCCGACACCCGCCATACCCGTCTTTTGATCATCGGCTCTGGCCCCGCTGGTTACAGCGCCGCGGTCTATGGCGCCCGCGCACTTTTGGACCCGATCCTGATCCAGGGTCTGCAGCCCGGCGGTCAGTTGACCACGACGACAGAGGTCGAAAACTGGCCCGGCGACACCGAAATCCAGGGGCCCGACCTGATGGTCCGGATGGAGGCCCACGCCCGCGCGATGGGGACCGAGATCCTGCAGGACTATATCGCTGAGCTCGACCTCTCACGCCGGCCGTTCACCGCCATCTCGGACAGCGGCCAGCGCTACACCGCCGATGCGCTGATCCTGGCAACCGGCGCCCAGGCTAAATGGCTGGGCCTGCCGTCGGAGGAGGCGTTCAAAGGCTTCGGCGTCTCGGCCTGCGCCACCTGCGACGGGTTCTTTTACCGCGGGCAGGAGATTGTCGTGATCGGCGGCGGCAACACGGCGGTGGAGGAGGCGCTGTTTCTCACCCGCTTTGCCTCAAAGGTGACGCTGGTCCACCGGCGCGACACGCTGCGCGCCGAAAAGATCCTGCAGGAACGGCTTTTCAACAACCCCAAAATTCACCCGCTTTGGCATCACCAGCTCGACGAAGTTTTGGGCAGCGACATGCCGCGCGGGGTCGAGGCTGTCCGCGTCCGCGATGTTCGCACCGGTGCTGTGACCGAAATCCCGGCCGAGGGCGTCTTCGTGGCCATCGGCCACGCCCCTGCAACCAGCCTGGTGACCGATCAGCTTGAGACGCATATGGGCGGCTATGTGAAGGTCAGGCCCGGGACGACGGAAACCTCCGTCCCCGGCGTTTTCGCCGCCGGCGACGTCACAGACCACGTCTACCGCCAGGCGATCACAAGCGCCGGCATGGGCTGCATGGCCGCGCTGGATGCAGAGCGGTTTCTGGCCGAGCACACCGCAGACACCGCGCACGCGGCCGAATGACCAAACGCGTCGCGCTGGCGCTTAGCGGGGGCGGCGCCCTTGGCGCGGGTCACGTGCCGGTTTTAGAGGCGCTGGACGATCTCGGCATCCGGCCCATCGCCATCGCTGGCACATCGATGGGCGCGATGCTGGGCGCGGCCTATGCCGCGGGGATGAGCGCTGCGGAAATCCGGGCGGAAATCACGGCGGTTCTCGAACATCCCTTCGACACGCTGCGCCGTGTCTCGGGCAGCCTGACGCCGCCGGGCTGGAACCGCCCGATGGCCCTGGCGCCGGATGTTGTGGTCGATAAGCTGATGCCGGATTTGGTGCCAAAAACGTTCGAGGGGCTACCCATCCCGCTGACCGTCGTTGCCACCGACTATTTTGCCCGCAGCGCCGTCACCTTCGCCTCCGGCGATTTGCGCCCGGCGCTTGCTGCGTCGATCGCGATCCCGATGATCTTTCGGCCACAACGGCGGCATGGGCGGGTCCTTGTGGATGGCGGTTTGACCAACAACCTGCCCTTCGACCTGCTGCCCGACGCCGACATCGTTTTGGCCGTCGATGTCACCGCGGCGCCGGTTGAGGATCGGTCGGAACCGCCGCGTATGATGGAGGCGGGCATCGGCTCGATCCGCGTGATGATGACGGCGATGCTGGAGGCCAAGCTGCAACATGTGCGTCCCGACATCCTGATCCGCCCCCGCTCTCGCTATCTGCCGATGGAGTTTGTGAAAATGCGCGAGATCATGGACGCCGCCGCCCCGTCGCGCCTGGAAACGCACCAGCGCCTGGCAGAGCTTCTGGCCGGCTGACGCCGCGGCCGACGCGCGGGCAAGCCCCGCTGGATGGCTAAGCGCTCCTGGCCAAAGAGTGCGCTGGCCAAGCCCAGCGTTTTGGCCCCTTAGCGCGCTGGTCAAGCCCGGCGCTTTGGTCCACAGGGCACGCTCAAAGTCCAGCGACACAGACCGGGCAGCGGACCGCATGACAGCGCCGTTGAGACCGGGACCGGAATTTGATATGATCGCTTCCACCACTTGCAAAGGGATCGGGCGGTCCGATCCGGTGGAGAGGAGGACATCGTTCTGAGCGAACGTGTTGACGCAACGCCAAGCGTTGCATCGGTCCCGGTGGACGGGGGTGCCCCCGAGACTGCGGACAAAACGGGGGCTGGCGTCGGTGACGCGCTCCTGAACCTCGTAACCGCATCGCTGGAAGATGATAAGGCGGAGGACATCGTTTCTGTCGACCTCAGCGGTCGGTCCGAGATCGCCGATCACATGGTCATCGCGTCCGGCAGATCCTCACGCCAGGTATCGGCAATGGCCGAGAAGCTGGCCGAACGGGTCAAGGCCCGCGCCGGGCTTTCGGTGCGGATGGAGGGCAAGGATGCCGCCGATTGGGTGCTGATCGATTGCGGCGACGTGATCGTGCATCTTTTCCGCCCCGAGGTGCGGGATTTCTACCAGCTAGAAAAGATGTGGCTGCCGCCCGCCGCCGCCGCTGAACGGGCCCGCAGCGGCCCTTGACATGCGCGTGCGCATTCTGGCCGTCGGGCGTGCCCAGCGCGGGCCCGAGGCCGATCTGGTGGCCGATTATCTTTCCCGGTTCGACCGTACCGGCCGACCGCTCGGCCTTGGACCCGCGACGCTGAGCGAGTTGGATGAGCGCAAGGGCGGCAGCCCCGCGCGGGATGCCAAGCTTTTTCGTGTGGCGCTGCGCGACGCGCCCAGCCTGATCGCGCTGGATGAGCGTGGGCGCACGCTGTCCTCCCCGGCTTTTGCGGCGCATCTTGCCGACTTACGCGACCAGGGCGCACGGGAGGCTGCGTTTCTGATCGGCGGTGCCGACGGCCTGCCCCCCGATCTTCGCGGCGAAGCGCAGTTGACGCTGTCCTTCGGTCCCATGGTCTGGCCACATCTTTTGGCCCGTGTGATGCTGGCCGAGCAGCTTTACAGGGCTGCGACGATCCTGGCTGGCGGACCTTATCACAGGGCTTGACGCCAGAGGCCCCCTCTGCCCATCTGACCCAACAAGACCGGGAGGCTGAGATGGCACGACCTGTGGTTCTGGCAATCCTCGACGGTTGGGGACTTCGCCCAGAGCGTGAGAACAACGCCGTAGCCCTCGCCGAAACGCCGCATTTCGACCGGCTTTGGGCGCAGTATCCGCACACCACGCTGACCGCGCACGGACCCGCCGTGGGGCTGCCCGAAGGGCAGATGGGCAATTCCGAAGTGGGGCATATGAACATCGGTGCCGGGCGCACCGTGTGGATGGATCTGCCCCGCATCGACGCGGCGATCTCAGATGGCAGTTTTGCAGATAACAAGGCGCTCAGAGACTTTATCGCCGCGCTGACCGCCAGTGGGGGGCGCGCGCATTTGGTTGGTCTTGCCTCACCCGGCGGGGTCCATGCGCATCAGCGCCATATCGTCGAGGCCGCGCGCATCGTCGCGGGCGCTGGGGTGCCCGTGTCGGTCCACGCCATCACCGATGGGCGCGACGTCGCGCCAAGCTCTGCCGCCCAGCAGATCCAAGCGCTGGAAGACGCGTTGCCGCCGGGCGCCGCCATCGCGACGCTGACGGGGCGGTTTTACGCCATGGACCGCGACAACCGCTGGGACCGGGTGCGGGCCGCCGTCGACGCCATCGTTGCGGGCAAGGGCCGCAGCGCACCGAATGCCGCCTCTGCCATCGCCGCCGCTTATGACGCGGGCGAGACGGATGAGTTTCTTGCCCCCACACGCATCGAGGGCGCCGACCACGCCCCGCAGCCGGGCGACGGGCTTTTCTTCCTGAATTTCCGTGCCGACCGCGCGCGCCAGATCCTATCGGCACTCGCCGACCCTGCCTTTCCCGGCAATCGCACCGATCTTTTCCAGGCGGGTGCCACCCCGGCCTGGGCCGCCGTTCTGGGCCTGGTCGAGTATTCCAGCGCCCATAACGGTTTTATGCGGACGATGTTCCCCGCCGAGCCGCTGATCAACACGCTGGGCGCGTGGGTCGCGAAACAGGGTCTTTTGCAGTTTCGCATCGCCGAGACCGAGAAATACCCCCATGTCACCTTTTTCCTCAACGGCGGGCAGGAAGAGCGCGACACGGGCGAGGCACGCTATATGGCGGCAAGCCCGAAGGTGCGGACCTATGATCTGCAGCCCGAGATGTCGGCGGCAGAGGTGACAGAACATCTGGTCGCTGCGATCCGTGCCGAGACCTATGACCTGATCGTGGTGAATTTCGCCAACCCCGACATGGTGGGCCACACCGGCAATCTTGCTGCCGCCATCGCCGCCTGCGAAGCGGTGGATACAGGGATCGGCGCGCTTGACGAAGCGTTGGACGCCGTCGGCGGCGCGCTGCTTCTGACCGCCGATCACGGCAATTGCGAAACCATGGTCGACCCCGAGACCGGCGGTCCGCATACGGCGCATACGCTGAACCCTGTGCCCTTGATCCTGGTGGGCGGTCCGCCCGGCGCCACACTACGCCCCGGCGGGCGGCTTGGCGATCTGGCGCCCAGTGTGCTGGATCTTATGGGCCTGAAACCGCCCACCGAAATGACCGGCGTATCGCTGATCCAGCGTGGCGGATGAGACCGGCGGCGACCCTTCTTGCGCTTTGCCTCATAGCGGCCCCTGCCGCGGGGTTTGAGGCCGAGCTGGACGCCGCGAAGGCCGATCTCGCCGCCGCCGGGCAGGCCCTGGCCGCGACGGAGGCCGCCGCCGACCGCGTCGTGGCCCTTGGCATCGCCGTGCGCGCCTATGAAGCCGCGGGTGCCGCGCTCCTCACCGCCGAACGGGCGCTGGCGGCGGCGACGCGCCGCCAGGTCCGCACGCTTCGCGCCAAGGATGCGGCGCTCGCCCCGCTGCTGGCGGCCCTGCAGCGCATCGGCGCGCAATCGCCCGCGCTTTTGGCGCTGAGCCCGGGCGAGGCGCGGGACACAGCGCTCGCGGGTCTGATCCTCGGCACGCTGACCAAGGACGCCGCCAGCGCTGTCGCGGGGCTGCGCGCCGATCTCGCTCAACTGGCGGCGTTGGAGGCCGAAACCGACGCGCTGGCCGCCAGCATCGCCGCCCGCGAAGCAGAGCTTGCAACAGCACGAGAGCGGCTGATCGAGGCGGCAGAGGCGCGAACGCCCGACCTGCCCGACCTTGGCCAAGACGCGGCCAACCTTGCCGCGCTGGCGCTCGCGCTGTCCGGCGTGCCGGACGCGCTGGCCACCACGGGCGCACCGAACGCACCGCTGCCCCGCCCCGTCGACGGCAAAATCCGCACCGGCTTCAACGAAACTGCGCCCGATGGCACCCGCCGTCCCGGGCTGACCGTCGCCGCCGCGCCCGAAGCCCTGGTCACGACACCGCTTTCGGGTCGGGTCCGGCTGGCCGGGACGCTTGACAGCTACGGCCCAGTGGTCATCGTAGAACCCGAAGAAGACGTGCTTTTGATCCTCGCCGGCATTCCGGAACCCTTGGTCCGCGCCGGCCAGGATGTGATCGCGGATCAAGCGCTTGGCTTCACGGCCGCCGGTGCATCCACGACCGGTCACGAAGAATTTGACACAGACGCAGCAAACAGGGCTTTCGACCCGGGGCCCCCAACGCTCTATATGGAAATCAGGGTGAACGGCACGCCGGTCGATCCCGGCCTCTGGTTCGCATACATGGATAAGGAAAAGGGATGAAAAAGTTTGTTCTGGCCGCCTGCGTGGGAACGCTGACCGGCGTTCTCTTCACCAGCCAATACGCCGGTCCCATCGTCGCGCAGGAGCTGGGGAACGACCGCGCCACATATGAGCAGCTTGACCTCTTTGGCGATATTTTTGAGCGGATCCGCTCCTCTTACGTCGAAGGCGTCGATGAAAAGGACCTGATCGAAAGCGCGATCAACGGGATGCTTTCGTCGCTCGATCCGCACTCCAGCTATCTTCCGCCCAACGATTACACCGATATGCGCGTGCAAACGCGGGGGGAGTTTGGGGGGCTTGGCATCGAGGTCACGCAAGAGAACGGCTTTGTCAAAGTCGTCTCCCCCATCGACGACACGCCCGCCGCGCGCGCCGGTGTCCAGGCCAACGACCTGATCAGCCATGTGGACGGCGAACCGGTGCTCGGGCTCAACCTGAATGAGGCGGTGGATCTGATGCGCGGGCCGGTCGGCTCTGACATCGTGATCACCATCATCCGGGAGGGCGCGGACGAACCCTTCGACCTGACACTGACCCGCGACACCATCAAGATCTCTGCCGTGCGGGGCCGTACCGAAGGCGACGCGGTTGTCCTGCGCGTGACGACCTTCAACGAACAGACCTTCCCCAACCTGGAGCGGGAGCTTGCCGAAGGCGTTGAGGAGCTTGGCGGCATGGAAAACGTCTCGGGCTTCGTTGTCGATCTGCGCAACAACCCTGGCGGGCTTCTCAATCAGGCGATCCTGGTCTCCGACGCCTTTCTCGACGCCGGTGAGATCGTCTCGACCCGTGGCCGCGATCCCCGCGATAGTGAGCGCTATAACGCAGCCCAGGGCGATCTGGCCGAGGGCAAGCCCGTGATCGTCCTGATCAATGGCGGCTCCGCCTCGGCGTCCGAAATTGTCGCGGGCGCGCTGCAGGATCATCGGCGCGCCGTGGTCGTGGGCACCAAAAGCTTTGGCAAGGGCTCGGTCCAGACCATCGTTCCGCTGCAGGGCAACGGCGCGATGCGCCTGACAACGGCCCGCTACTACACGCCCTCGGGCCGGTCGATCCAAAACCTCGGCGTCGCCCCGGATGTGATTGTGGAGCAGCGCCCGGTTGAGCAAACCGCCGCGACCGAGGAGGAGGCAGAGGATCCGCGCCGCCGCTCCGAGGCCGATCTGCGCGGCACGCTGAGCAATGACAGCCTCAGCGAGGATGAGATCCAGTTGCTGGAAGAAGAGCGCGCCGAAGAAGAGGCCGCCGCCGAGGCCCGCAGCGCCGATTACCAGCTGGCCTATGCGCTGGACATGTTGAAGGGCTTTTCGGTCCTCAACCGCGCCGGCAGCAACTGACCCGACCGGGTGCGCCCCGGCGCACCCGACCACCCGATGGCGCATAGTCTTTCAGCGGCAGAGGCCGCGAAACTGCCCTACCGCGATTGCGTCGGACTTGTCGTCCAGAACGCGGCGGGCCTTCTTTTCTCGGGCGAGCGCAGCGACGTCCCCGGCGCCTGGCAGATGCCGCAGGGCGGCATCGACCCCGGCGAGACGCCCGAGACCGCGGCGCTGCGCGAATTGGAAGAAGAAACCGCAATCCGCCCCGCGGACGCCGAAATCCAGGCCCAAACCCAAAACTGGTCGACCTACGATCTGCCGCTTGACGTGATCCCAAACCGTTGGGGCGGCCGGTTTCGCGGGCAGCGGCAAAAATGGTTTCTCATCGCCTTTCACGGCCCCGACAGCGCCATCCGCATCGATACCGACCCGGCAGAGTTTCGACGCTGGGCCTGGAAACCGCCGGCCGCGGTGCTGACCGATATCATAGCCTTCAAACGTCCGCTGTACCGCGATGTGCTGACAGAGTTCGGCCTCCTCACCTGATACCAGGGCTTGGCGGCGCGGGGCACCGCGCTTACATCTCACAAAAATTTGGGGACACACATGCAGGACAAGTCCGGCTGGCACGGCACAACAATCGTGGGTGTGCGCAAGGATGGCAAGACCGTCATCGCGGGCGATGGCCAGGTCAGCCTTGGCCAAACCGTGATCAAAGGCACCGCCCGCAAGGTTCGCCGCCTCTCACCCGGCGGGCGGGACGTGATCTGCGGTTTCGCGGGCTCAACCGCCGATGCCTTCACATTGCTGGAACGGCTGGAGGCTAAGCTAGAGGCCACGCCCGGCCAACTGGCCCGGGCCAGCGTCGAACTGGCCAAGGATTGGAGAACGGACAAATACCTCAGAAACCTTGAGGCGATGCTGATCGTGTCGGATGGCGCCGACCTTTTCGTCATCACAGGCTCTGGCGACGTGCTAGAGCCTGAGCATGATGTGGCCGCCATCGGCTCTGGCGGCATGTACGCGCTTGCCGCCGCCCGTGCGCTGTCGGAAACGGATCTCGACGCCGAGGCGATTGCGCGCAAAGCGCTTGCCATCGCCGCCGAGATCTGTGTCTACACCAACGGGTCGCTGACCGTCGAAACCTTGGCCGGCTGACCCTTACGCCAAACGGGCGGAGCCGAGCGGGACGTTAAACCGCTCACACCAGATCCAGATCTCATTGTAGGACACGGCGTCGATGGACGCCGGAATAGGATAAACCTGAAGGCCCGTGTTCTTTTGCAACGCCCCCAAGATCGCCGACGCATCGTATCCGTCGCGGCCCAGCGCAACCTTTGGATCCGGCGCGCCGTCAAAGACAAAATCGGCGCCCAGTTGCACGGCGAAACTCGCTCCGTCGCGGATCAGCAACCCCGTACCCGTGGTAACGTGACCCGACGCGCCGGTGAACACACCCCGCGTCACCGCCTCACTGGCCGCACTCAGCGGCCCGGCCAGTATCAGCGCCGGTAGCCCCGCGGCGAGGCCCCTCAAAATTTGGCGACGGTTTTGCATCTCTTTGGTCCTTTGCTTACTCTGCCCCACCGTCCTAGGCCGCCGTCGCGTCCCGCCGATAGCCCCAATCACACCTATGTGGCTCGCCGTGAAAACTTGCGCTTTCCCGCCCACTGAATACCTCTAGCGCACTCGGTTAAAGGAGCGCCCATGTCCGACCTCACCCCACGGGAAATCGTTTCGATGCTGGACCGCTTTATCATCGGCCAGACCGATGCCAAGCGCGCGGTCGCCGTCGCGCTCCGCAACCGCTGGCGCCGGCGGCAGTTGGGCCCGGACCTGATCGATGAGGTCTATCCCAAAAACATCCTAATGATCGGCCCCACCGGCGTCGGCAAAACCGAGATCAGCCGCAGACTTGCGAAACTGGCCAAGGCGCCGTTTCTGAAGGTCGAGGCCACGAAATTCACCGAGGTCGGCTATGTCGGCCGCGATGTAGAGCAGATCGTCCGCGATCTTCTGGACGCCGCCATCGTGCTGGTCCGCGATCAAAAGCGCGAGGATGTGCGCGCGCAGGCCCACAAACTGGCCGAGGATCGGGTGCTGAACGCCATTGCCGGCGACACCGCGCGGGAAGGCACGCGCGACGCCTTTCGCCGCAAACTTCGCGATGGGCTGCTCGAAGTTTGCG
>ERZ1740062.789-NODE-789-length-14554-cov-4.410235_pt1 | contig 14554 bp, 8 predicted proteins | sample MGYA00581741_ERZ1740062 | MGnify/ENA primary metagenome ERZ1740062 (study PRJEB43018, sample SAMN04849747) | marine metagenome | isolation source: floating plastic debris | place: Pacific Ocean | collected 2008-09-01 | study: EMG produced TPA metagenomics assembly...
ACCACTAGCAAGGTAAACGGCTTTTCGTACTACGGTACAAACACCAAGGGTGTTGTGGCAAAGTAAATAAGGAAATTCTGTATTCCAAGCTACCCAAACTTTTTCAGAATCACCAAATTCTTTAATCCAGGAAGCGACGAAACCCACATTCTCGTACTGTTGCAAAACTGATGCTGCTTGGGTGTAAAAAGTTGGAGAAACTTTATCGTCAGCGTCAAGGAAAGCAATGTATTCTCCTGTTGCGATTTCTGCCATTTTATTTCTGGCTGCGGCTACTCCTAAGTTTTCGGAGTGAATAATTTTTAGGTTACTATACTGTTGTTCTACTATTGCTAAAGTTTCTAAGCTTTCTTTGTTAGTACTACCGTCATTGAGAAGAATTACTTCTATATCTGCATAAGTTGAAGCAAATACAGAATTGAGCGTTTCCTGGATATAGCGATCGCAGTTATAAAAAGGAATGCAAACAGATATTTTACCTTGAATGCCCGTGCTTTCGTCTAATTTGAGAGAAGGGTATGAAATTTTACCGTGAGGTGGATAGTTCAAGGAAGGAAAAACATTTCGCTTTTTATATTTATCTTGCTCAATAATTTTTTGAAAATGGTTTATACGTTTAGATAATACGTTTTCATGTCCCGATTTTTCTAATATTATTCGACGTGCTTTTTCTCCTAATTCTAATATTTCAGTAGTTGAATAGTTCAGAATTTTCTTTAATTTTCTATCAAAATCGTTATTTATCTGCCAATCAAAAATCACACCACCAAGACTTGTTGCTGTTTGTAACATTTCTACATGACCAACTCCCGATGAAGCTAAAATTGCTTTACCTAAAAGCATGGATTCCAAACAAGTATTAGCATAGTTTTCCCAAAGCGAGGGAAGTACTATGCACCATGCTTTTTTGATTCGTTCGTACAATTTTGCTTGGGGGAGAGGAGGAACAATTGTAAGTCTACCTGAATTTATATGCTGACGATATTTCTCTGTTAAGTAAGCTTTCATGTAACAACCTTGGAGGTGATACAAAGTATCGCCACCAATAGCTGTGAGATTAAAATCAACCCCTGCTTCCCACATTCGATTACAAGCTTCTAATAAGGGGATGATACCTTTTCTAACTTCTAACCTGCCAAAGTAAACTATGTCTTTTGGTGTAGGTGGTGATAATGGTAATTGCTGTTTGTCTAAAAGTAACTTCTGTGCTGGTAAAGGGATAATTTCAATATCAAGGTTGGGATTTAAAGTTGTTTTTACTTGTTTAGCAATGTACTCGGTGGGAGCAATAATTCCATCAGCAGCAAGAGTACAAAATTTCTCCATCCTTCCTACCCAGTAATCACTAAGATGAAATCCGGGCATTTTGCTGGCAGGATATAGCAAGTATTGGGAACTGTGTAGGTTAAGGATGATAGGTACTCCCTGCAATTCTAAGCAGCCTAATAACTTTTTCTGAAGTAAGAAATAGGCTATCCCACTATAATCTTCGCTTTCAATGACATCAGGTTTTCCGTGAATGCGAATATAATTAATAACTTCGTTCGCTAATTGATAACTAAGCGCTCCCCAGTAACCCATTACGTTATATGGAAATGAGGGATGGTTTTGGGAACGTGGGTGTGTTTTTGTATTGCTAAAAAAGGAAGTATCTTTAGGAGCTACTTTAATAAATTTAAGTTTATCTGTTGATTCTATTCCCGCTTTTTCGCTACGGGTAAAAACAGTAATATCGTGTCCTGCATCTGAGAACATTGTAGCTGCATTGCCGACATAAGTAGCAATACCACCGGGAACTGGAGGACATTCGCTAGCAATCAAAAATAGTTTCATAAACCTAAATTTCTTCCTCAATAGTTAAGTGTAGGAAGCGCTTAAACTTAAACCATTGTTTTCTCAACTTCCAGAATTTGGATGATTCCATCGCACGTTTTTTCCAAGATAATTCGTGTCTTTCTTCTTTTAATAAACAGTTCTCTTGCCACAACTTATTTAACAGTTGTTCTTGGTGCAGATATTCGAGCGCTATTAACAGTGTTTCTTCAGCCATTGCTAAGTTAACTTCTAAGTATGGATTTAATTCCCCATTGCAATTCCAACCTTCTTTCTTCTTCCTTCTTCCTTCAACATCCGTTTTAATAGCTTCTGTAAATATCTCTTCCATTTGGTCAGCCATTTGTGTTAATGAAAATGAATTAACAACGTGCTGACGTGCTTGTAAACCGATTTTATGACGTAATTGTTGATTTTGAATCAGCGGTAGTAGGATTTGTAAATATGAATTAACTTCTTGTTCGTCACTATCACCTTTAGCTACTAAAAAACCTGTTTCGGTTGTGACTAACTCCGCTTGTCCCCCCACATCAGCAGCAACAACAGGTAGCTGCATCGACATCGCTTCGTAAATTGCTAGAGAAATACCTTCATAAGCTGAAGGTAACAGTAAAATATCGGCTGCTGAGTAAAACCCCAGCATTTCGGTAGAAGCAACGCTCGAAAGTATGTGAAAATAAGAGTTTAGACCCAGTTGACTGATTTTAGCCTGCATTGTAGCTAATAAATTCCCATCACCAATTACTATGACTGAAATGGGATTAGTTATGGGTAGATTATTAATTAAAGCTTTGACAATATCAACTAAAAATAAAGGGCGTTTTTGTTCGACAATGCGTGCGGGAAATAGCAAGACAATTGTATCGTCTGTTATTTTTAGCTGTCGCCGTATTTCTTTGCTCTTATGGCTGTTGTTAACCCAATATTCTGTATCCACATTGGTGTAGCAAGTTTTAATTTTTCCCTCTTTAAATGAGTTTTTAGTTTGATAGTAATCGGCTAAGAATTTAGAAGTAACAATTTGATAATCTAAAAACTGACTAAATTGGCAAGAAATTCTAGGATATCCAATCCCTCGCCAATTAGGGTCAAAAGTATGAGTAAAATCCATCAAATCAATATGAGTAAATTCTTTTCTCAGTAAAGTTAAAAAGTAGTAAGCAATATAGGAATTAGAGATAAAAACAATATCAATTTGTCGCGATTCTATAATATATTTTGTAAATGCTAACCAGTGACAATCATTAAGAATGTTTGGTAAATGAAAGATATCTGGAGTAATAGTATAAAAATATTGATGCCAGGGATGGGTTGATTCTAATGTTGTAACGATTGTAAAATCATAACCGCGATTTGTAAGTAGGGAAACTAGGTCTAAATTAAACTTGTCTGCTCCACCAACCTCTAAATGAGGAAAAAAACAAAGAACACGTTTGCTGTCTTTATCGCGTTTCAGTGGATTGGTAACTGTAATTTGCTTGCGGATTTGACCGACATCGAAATTATCTTTTCCGATTTCTATATTATCTAAACTGTTTTGAAAAAAGCTTTGATAGCGAGATTGAATTAAATTCGTAACTCGTTTTTCTTCAAGGGTATTTTGACGAGAAGTTTCTAATAAACCAGAATCAAGACGACGGTAACAATCCAAATATTCAGGAATTGTCCAACCTTTTTGATGATTGGTTATTGCTTTTAACCACCTTTCCCAATCTTCATAAAATCTTAAGTCTTCATCAAATCCACCCAAGCTGTCAAAATCGGATTTTCTATATAGCAATCTACCCGTAACCCAATTTTGCTCTAAAAAGCGTGCGGGTTTATCGAAGCCATGATTCCACCAGTATTCTTGAGTTTGAAAACCAACTGAGTAGGAATTAACAAAGGAAAACTCTGGATGTGTTTCCAAGAATAATACGCATTTCTCAATGTAAGTAGAGTCTATCAGGTCATCTAAGTCCATGAAAAACAAGTATTTACCAGTTGCGTGGGTAATAGCTGTGTTCCTACCTGCTGCTACTCCCCTGTTAGTAAGATGCTGCAAAGTTTTAATCTTACCGTATCTTTGGGGTAAAGATTGAAACAAAGCAATAGCTTCTGGTTCGGTAGAGCAATCGTCAACAATTATCCATTCAAAATTTTGGAATGTTTGATTAATTATGGATTGATAAGTGGGTTCAAAATACTTATGGGCGTTAAAGAATGAAGAAATAATTGATACAACTGGTTGACAATCTTCTGAACCATAAAATTTCCATTTCCTTGCTTGCAACCCCTGGATAAATTCGCTGACAGTAGAGAAAGGTGTAACTGTAGACATAAAATAAGCGAACTGTTAGTATTTACCTCTGTTGTTAGTTGCTTGCTCGCCTTAGAATCAAATTTCCAGGCTAATAGCTACTATGTATTTAAAGATACTAAAATAAAAATGGTACTTCATAAATATAATTTGGCAAGCATTCTTAAAATTTGTACACAATTATAAAGTATGAAAAATTACTTAATAGTTAAGAATCTTTATAAGTATAGACGCTACATTTTTTACAATGCTTGGTATCAATTGCGTTATCGCTATGCTGGTACGGGTATAGGTATCCTTTGGAATATCGTTAATCCTCTGTGCGAAATTCTGATTTACACATTTGTATTTTCTTTGCTGCTCTCTCGTGGTGCGCGGGGGAGTTCTTATGCTTTATACTTGATGGCTGGACTGTTACCGTGGCGGACATTTGTAGAAACTATTACTCAAGGTAGTAATGCTTTTGTGCAAAATTCTATTTATCTGCGACGTTTAGCCATTCCTTCTGAGGTTTTCGTGGCTAAAGTCACTTTAACTTCTTTATTTTTACTGTTTATTTATCTAGCTTTAGTGCTTCCTGTTGGTGTTTTACTGGGGGAAAATTTAGGTTTTGGAATATTGCTTTTACCAGTATTGGCTGTACTTTTACACGGATTAGGTTTTGGGATGGGGTTAATTTTAGCTAACCTACAAACTCTTTTTCCAGATGTCAAGCAGATATTACAATTTCTGATTCCGCTATGGAGTTGGGTAATACCTATTTTTTATCCAGATTCTGTTATTCCCAAAATTATTTTTCCTTGGCTTTATCTTATTCCACCTTATGCATTTATTAAATCAGTTCGTAACTTGATTTTAGAAAACAAAATGCCAGGATTATATGTTTGGCTAATTATGATTGGCTGGCTATGTTTATTTGTGTGGTTAGGTAATGCTATGAATCAAGCACTTCAAGATGAAATTAAAGATGTGATATGAGTGATGATATTATTTTACAGGTGAATAACCTAAGTAAATGTTTCAAAATATATGCAAATCCTTGGCATCGTGCTAGAGAATGGTTAAATTTAGGAAATAGCACTCATCATCAACAATTTTGGTCGCTTAAAGATGTATCTTTTACGGTAAAGAAAGGTCAATTTTTTGCAATTATTGGGCAAAATGGAGCGGGTAAAAGTACATTATTAAAAATAATCACTGGGGTCTTAAAACCAACAACGGGAAGCTATAAATTAAATGGGAAAGTTCTGTCGCTACTGGAATTAGGAACTGATTTTAATCAGCAATTGACTGGTCGAGCGAATGCAATTTACAGTGCGGAATTGTTGGGATTTCCCCAAGGGTATATGCAAGAACGAATAAAAGAAATTGAAGAATTTTCAGAATTAGGAGAGTTTTTTGACCGTCCGATGAAGTTGTATTCATCCGGGATGAAGTCAAGGTTTGCTTTTTCTTTATTTGCGTTTTTGGAATGCGATGTCCTAATTTTAGATGAAGTCTTAGCAGTTGGAGATATTTTCTTCCAACAAAAATGTTATGCACGTCTTGAAGAATTGATAGCCAAGAAAATTACAATTATTTTAGTTACTCATCAGTTAGCAACAGTAAAGCAATATTGTGATGAAGTTATTCTATTGCATCATGGAGAAAAAATTTTTCAAGGTGAACCGAAGAAAGGTATTCTTAAGTATCATCAACTAAGAAGGGGTTTGGGTAATAAGTTTTTTTCAGAAATATTGTCAGAAAAGCCAGAATCATCTACAACTATTCAAGCATCGGATAATTTTTTTTGGCCAGATGAAGACGTTTTTATTCCTGTTTCTTTTCCCGAAGCAAATTATGCTCAATTAATCCGTTACGCTATTTGTAATGCTAAGGGAGAAGGTTGTGTTAATTTTGTGCAAGGCGAACAAGCTTATTTATGTTGTGAGTTTCAACTGAAGGAAACCATTGGTGTACCAATTGCTGCTATCACGATTACCAATAGGTTTAATGTGTTAGTTCACAGCAAATCTTCCTGTCTGCAAAAGATTGGTGTTCCGAACCAAGTTAATCAAGGAAATTATCTACGTTTTTGTCGTCATATTACCTTCAGTATCGCACCGGGTGAATATGTTCTGGGTTTTAGCTTGGTGACAATGAATCCTGATGATTATGCTTGTATAGATGAACTTCCACGAGCTGAATTTAACAACCACATTCAAATTTGTGATGTTTATGAAAAAGTGGGAGCGTTTTATGTTTTACCTCATCACACTCTCAACAATCAATCTCACTTTGGGTTGTGTAATTTGCCGGGAGATAGTCAAATTCAAATTCTTAAAAGTTCATAGTAGTAATGGGAGCATCCCAAATGTGTAAAAACGTAATTTGTCATTGTGAGCGTAATGTTAGCGAAGCGTGTCCGAAGGACATAATGGAGCGTTAGCGAAGCGTCTCCTGAAGGGAGATAGCAATGACAACCTATATTTTGGTGATTTTTCAAAATTGGGATGCTTCCGTAGTAATGGATTAGTGAAAGCAGAAACCTAAAATTTAAAATTATGCAACCCCAATTAAAAGAATTAGTCACTCACTATCAAAAAGCCCTACTAATAAAGCGCGATAACTTAGCTGTTTATGAAAAAATAGCCGAACTTTATTATCAACAAAGAGAGTTAGAGAAAGTTCTAGGAATTTTTAGAAAAGCTTTGCAAGTAGAACCAGATTTTTTATCAGTATCTCAAGTTTTCAATAAAACGCTACAAACTTTAGGATTTGAAAGAGAAGAAAATATAAAATTTAAAAATTTTCTTCAAAAAAAGTTATCTTATGAAAGCTTTTATCTGTTGGTATTAGGCTGCGAACACGTTACCAATATTGCTGAGGCTAAGACATGGAAAGATGCAGTAGCATTGGGATGTTATTTGAAAGAAAAACAGCAATTAGATGAAGCTATTTCTGCTTTTATTAAGGCGATAGAAATTGAACCATCCTTACGTTTACCCTATTTGATATTGGGTCATATAATCAATTCTCATTTTCCCCTTCTAGCCAATCAACTTGAGAGAATAATCACCCGTTATCATCAAGCAATTTCAGGACGTTTGACTTCCCACCACGCTAATGTAGTTTTGGGGGATATGTTAACTAAACAAGGCAAAGTATCTGAAGCTATTACTGCTTATAAAAATGGTATTGAGAGAAAAATTGATTTAGATACAAAAATTACAGCACAGTATATAAACTCTCCTAAAAATTATGATGTAAGTTTTTTAATTGTTGGTATGGGTAAAGCTGGAACTTCTTCCCTTTTTCATTATCTGTGCCAACATCCTCAAATTATCCCACCGACCAAAAAAGAATTACATTTTTTTAATATAAATTTTGACCTTGGAATTGATTGGTATTTAGCTCAATTTCCTCCTCTTCCTACACAAGGAGGTTTTTTAACGGGAGAAGCAACTCCTTGGTATCTTGGTGGTTATGAAATTGAAAAAAAAGTATCTCAGCTATTTCCTAAAATCAAGCTGATTGCAATACTACGCAATCCCGTTACTAGAGCTATTTCTAATTATTATATGACTTTTAAAATGATGAAAGAACATCGTTCTTTAGAAGTAGCAATGAACTCGGAAATTGAAATATTAACAGGTATAACAGATATTGACGAAATTATTGAGAAATACTGGCAAACAGAAAAAGGTTATCTTTGGTTTGGTTTATATTTTTATTTTTTCAAAAAGTGGATGGATTTATTTCCAAGAGAACAGTTTTTGATTTTGCGAAGTGAAGACCTTTATAATCAAACTGATAAAACTATGCAGCAGGTTTATGATTTTTTAGAAATAGACAATTATTCTCTCCCAATATACCCCAAACTGAATTCGGGTTCTTATGAAAAAAATAACAATGAGTTACACCAAAAATTATCTAATTTTTTTCAACCGCACAATAGAAAATTGGAAGATTATTTGGGGATGAAATTTGATTGGGAGTAAAAATGAAGGAAGAGGGAAGAAGGTATACAGCAAATTTCATACAAATTAGGTACACATATAATCTTTATAAAGCAGGGGGCAAGGAGAATGGGGAAAATCCCAAATGTGTAAAAACATAATTTGTCATTGCGAGCGTAATGAAATGGAGCGAAGCAATCGCAAAGCCTAGTTATTGCGATTGCTTCATTCCGCTGCGCTACATTCGCAATGACAAACTAGATTTTAGTGATTGTTCAAAATTGGGATGCTCCTGGGGGAATATACCTTCCTGTTCCCTTTCTCAACGATTTGTTTCAATATTCAAACTGGATTCCTATATGAATGAATTAACTACTGTAAATAAAAACTTTGAAGTCAGCTTCAAACCAATAATCAAAGACGAATTAAAAAAAACAATCAAAGACAAGTTTCCCCCAACAACTACAGCAATAGCTTTACTTGTCACAACCGAATACGAAGGTATTTTTAGGAATGGGGGAATTGGAACTTATTACCGCACTTTGAGTGAGAAATTAGCAAAAAAAGGCTGTCATGTTGTGCTGCTGCTGTGCCAAAGTCAAGAGAATTTTGGTGGAGAATCAACTATCCCCGCAGTTAAACATATCTTCTCAACTAGTGAGTGTATGAATGTACTGGAATTACAGCCGACTCACTTGAGTGTTTTATCACAGTTGCAGGATTGGCAATGGGTAGACTACGAGAACTATTGTGCGCTGTTTTTTGCGAGTGCGATCGCCACTACTTTTCCTAACACTTATATTTACATTGAATTTCCCGAAATGCTGGGATTGGGATACCGCACCATTCAAGCCAAGCGTACAGGTATTTTGGGAGAAAATTGTGTGGTGGCTGTGACTTTACATAGCTCCCAGGAGTGGTTAAAGGAAGCTCACGGAAGGTATACGCAGTCCAATCATGAATGGTTTTGGCAGGTTAGCTATTACGAACAATATTGCTTTGAAAAAGCTGATTTAGCCTTCTTTTTATCACATTTTCTCAAAGAGAAGGTAGAGAAGTATGGTTGGAAAACATCTCATGCTCTGCATTTACCCTATTGTTTTTCAGTGATTGAACAACCTTTGTCAAAACTTCCCTTGAGAAATGATTTACAAAGGCTGGTTAATGAAGATAAAATTCTCCTGGTGTTTTTTGGACGATTGGAAGAGAGAAAAGGGCTTTTTACTTTCTTGGAAGCAATTGAATTGTTAGAAAGTAATCTCTCCGAAAAACTTCACATTATTTTTCTCGGTAAAAATGTTGAACTGCAAGCAGAGGGTTTACAGGGGTTAGATAGCCAGGAATATATTGAACAAAAATTAGGTTCTAAATATTGCTACACCATTGTTACCGATTTATTCAGTCAAGAAGCAATTCAGTTGGTAAGAATGTTAAGTTGTGCGATTGTTTGCCTCACGAGCAGTCAAGAGAACTTTCCTAATACAGCATTAGAAATGGGACAGTTACCCGTCAGTTTAATTGTCTCAGATACGGGTGGTTTTCGAGAAACTCTCAATTTAATTGAACGTAGCTCCTGCTTGCGCTGGTTTACACCGGAAAACCAGTACTCCCTTGCACAAGCTATGACTCAAGCTATCTCAGATTATCCAGAGCAAGTCAGCGTACCAACGAAAGTATTTCTCCATTATGTCAATCTACAACTGCTCAATCAAAGACTTCAATACATGAAGCAGAGTTATTATCAAGTGGGTGGATTAACTGCAAGTCATCCAGACACAAATGAACCTAGAAAATGGATACTGGGGATGACTTCAATGCAAGAGCAAATCTTCTTAGAGAACTATGCCCAAAATGATTATACAGGTAGAGGGGAGATTGTAGAACTAGGTTGCTGGTTTGGTTCATCAACCATTTCCTTCGCAATGGGGCTTGAGGCTAACTCCCATGTAACTAACAAAAGCCAGCGCATTCATGCTTACGATATTTTTATTTGGTGTTCAATGGCTAATATGCCGCAAAGTGTCATCGGTACTTCCTTAGAAGGAAAGTACAAAGATGGAGATAGTTTTTTAGAAGAATACCTGGAGCGAATTAATCCTTGGAATCATCTTATTCGCGTTCATCCTGGGGATCTTACAGAAACTGGCTGTAAACAAGATGAAATCGAGTGTCTTTTTATTGATGCGATGAAATCTTGGGAATTAACAAATAGCATTATCAAAAATTTCTTTCCCTATCTTATCCCCGAAGTATCTATGGTAATCCATCAAGACTTTGCCCATTATTATACTTCTTGGATTCATTTAATCATGTATCGCTTGCGAGATTATCTTGTACCGATTGAGCATCCCTTCATTTATTCTTCCAGAGCTTTTCGCTATGTCAAACGGATTCCCAAAGAAGTTTTACAAAATTCATATTCATTTGCAAGCTTTTCCGAAGCAGAAGCAGAAGCAGCTTTTGATTATTCATTAGAGATTACACCAAAGAAAATGCAACCGAATATTTTGGCAGCTAAAGTTATGTACTTTGTTCATGTTAGGAATTTTGACAAAGCTAAATTAGAGTTTTACAAATCAACTGCACAACTTGGTGATGGTGAGTGGTTAGAGTTGGTTGAGGTGCAACAGAAAATTGCTTAGATTTATCATTGAAAGGAAGTGTGATTAATACAATGTTATTATTTTCATTTATCGGTCTTCCTTATCTTATTTTGACCGATATTTTTTTACAATAGAATTGGCTCCTGTTGGAGAAAAATCAATTGATAGTTTTTTAAATTCGAGTATTGAGTGGGTGGTCGCACTGCGACCACCCACTCAATATATATATAATTATTATGATTATCTCCTAATTTTTCCCGAAAACTCAATTTCAAAACCCTTGACTTGGTAAGGTTTTTGGGTGCTTGTCACCCCGTGAAATCGTAGCCTCTTCAGGTGTCAAATTGGGAAATTAAATGCTTTTCTACTTCAGGATATAAACATTCACGACTGATAGAATGAGATACTAAGCAAAAATGTTTTAAACTACCAGTAATCGGCTCATTCTCCGAGTGCTTGATACTTGTTTGTTTTTCTGAATTGAGTAATTCGATGCTAAATTCATCGAGTAATTTATCGTAGTCTTTAAGGAGAGTTTGCAGACTATATGCGACCTCAATTACAGGCTTGACCTTAATTGGCAATATAGATAATAATCTTCCCCCAATACGATTAAGACTAAATTTTTTGGCCCCTAGCTTTTCATCTAGCATTCGTATAATTTTCTTCAATTCAGCTTTAAAGCTTTTTAACTCTATTTGTGGCGCTATTAGTTTAATACAAATGCTGAGAAGTTGCCGTTGAGTTAAATCTTTTTCGTAATTCTTCTCAGCATCTTCCAGTTGTTTGATAAAACGTTCAAAATTTTGAAGATTTCCTTGTGAATTATAGGTGTCTTGCTCAGTAATATTAATCTTAACTAGATTGGATTTAAAAGACTGTGGCAATTGTGCTTCAGGAGTTGTGCTAGTAATATCAAACTCTTCAATTTGGTTTTTCAACAATTCGTATAAAAGGTTGGTTATACGACCTTTTCCTGTCTTTATGTCGATGGTGAAAAAATTAATCACTCGTTTTAACACCGGGGATATATCACGAAGTAAAAGGATTAACCTGTAGTCGTTTTTATCATGTCCTTTCTGGACAATGGTGTTTATTTCTTTGATATCTGACAACAAGTCATCCAACGTCTCATTTATGTTTTTGTGCAAGTCATTGCTGATAAAGTAGTGAGTACTATTTTCTAAGCTATGATCAGCCCAATTTTTGTCGGAAGGATAATACGATAATTTATTCAGATCATCGACTATGTTTTTTACTTCTGGCAACACTTGAGATACTAGCTTAAATACTCCCAGTGTTTTTATGTATACATTTTTACCATTTTTACCATCAATTTCATAAGCGCCAGGATTAAATATTAGGTTAATAGGATTAACATTAGAGAAAATGCTAGCAAGCCCTTTTATCACATCCTGAAAAGGAGTTTGTTTAATCTTCTTAATTTTTTCAACCAAATCTGGAGTATCTTCATTAATTTCGTTTATTGCGGAAAATAGATCGTACATGGAAAAGTCCGCAATAATACGTTGGGTTAAATCAAAGTCGTTGACCACATTGATAATTTTACAATCTGGTGCCAGCACGTCAGTATTAAGCTGGTGTTTTTTATCAAAGAAGGGCGTAGACAGATAAATAATGCTCTTAATTTTCCACTGCTCCGGCCACTCCTCTGCTGTGGCTGCTCGTTTTGTAAGTTCATTTATCACGTTGCCGCCATGAGAATGACCGATTAAATGAAAGGCAACGTCTATATTACGGTACCCACTGTAATAGGCATCCTCACCATCACTACCGCACAGTCGGTTGGCCAAGTATTTACCAGCAACCTCGCGGTTATACTTCGTATTTTTGCCACTCCATCCGTGTGCATCAAAAAGGGCTATTTGTTCGTATTCGTTACATAACTCGTTCAGTCGCTTAATCAGTTTGGAACTATCGTTCCAGTAATAATTGCCCTCATCACTATAGGAGTGGGATCGTATTTTTTTACTTGACCTGTAATTAATTGGATCTACAGTTCCACCTACTAAAACAATAATGTTTTTTGTCATATTGAATTCTCACATTAAAAATAATTGAAGTATGTTTCAAAGAATGAGACTTATTTATCCACTGAAACTAAAGATAAAGATAAAACCGTCGAAGTAACCCCAAGTAACGCCTAAATACTGTACAGTGCCAATTTTTAAATATTATTTGAAGAACAAGCATCCATTTTCTCACTTAAATATTGGCGACTACCTTTTTCCCTTAATTTTATCAGGTTTGATTAGTTGGTAATACTGTTGATGAACTTAACAAAAGAGTTTGCCATGCTTCCTTAATTTAGGTGCTTTATAAGGCGATTATCAGCTTTTTCAGTTGGATGATTTCCTTAGCTATACCCTGAACAGAACTACCGTGTTGACCAAGTATAATGCTGGTGACAACAACTAACTGTCGAGGCAATTGATATATGGATGGTTGTTAGAATCACAGCCTTTTCATGAAAAATTATCGGAGCAATATTAGTTATATAACTCACTTTTCCATGTTATAGAAGCGATCGCACTTCTATCTGAGTAAAACAACTGTGATATGGTCATATGTAGGCGATGATTTTATAGTGGCGGCTTGCACAGGGGTGTGTGAGCTTTGCAACACCACAGATAAAAGCCGCTACTAGAGCTCTTAGGATAAGGTGAAATCCAGATTATATGGCTACTTGATTTTGGTATATATCAAGATGGTTGCCTTTTTTTCAGCCACTCAAACTCGAATAAACCTCTTAAAGGTGAACTTACGTTGTTAGAAGTCTCTCAAGTAATCACCTAAGAAACTTTTTGTTCCACCTAAAAATTTGTCAAATGCCTTTGCTGGAAGATACCCTATGCCCTTAGAACCAGATTTTGCCGCTGAAATTAATCTTCTTATTGTACTTTCAGTAAAAAACCGATGCTGATATGGCTTATTAGTCTTATTATGGAATACTAGGAAACTGTTTTCTTTATTCTTATCTATCCCATATTGAAATCTATTATCAACTTTGACCTTACATATTTTATCGTTATCACTACTTGTGTTACATCTATCCAAGAACTCTCCTTTTTTTGCACTTTGAATAAAAAGAGGCACATCATTATTTCCTAGCGAAGCATCTACCACAACATATTCGGCTTCTCGCATTTTGCCTTGTCGCCATTTAATAGTTTCAGTTTGTCCATCGTCCACTGCTGATTTATAGACGGTAATATCATCTCCTTTCTTTACTACTACAGCTGAGGCGATGTCTGGAAAAATAAATAGACAAACCAGCAAAATAGAGAAGAGACGCAGAACAACATTAGATTTTTTCATCTTCATTTCCTCTTGAAAAATTATTGTGAATGGAGAATACTAGCCCCCTTGCAGTATTTTCGCACTACTAAAGGTTTGGTCATTTCAACCGAAAATGTAGGCTTGAGTATCCGGAAATTGAACTTACACTTATAAAACGATTTTCCCTAGCAATTTTGGAATTTTTCGAGTTAGAGCCAAATTTTATAACTCATATTAGATATGAGTAAAATAGTAGCTTATGCGACCTTATCCCTCTTTGTTCATGTGAGGAATTTTGCCAAAGCCAAGTTAGAGTTTCAAAAATCAAGGGCACTACTTGGTGATGGTGAGTGCTTAGAGTTGGTTGAGGTTCAACAGAAAATTGCTTAGAGGATACTTTAAAAGTATAGTTTTTATTCTATCTGCCGGATTATCCCCCCTTCCCCCCTTTTTAAGGGGGTTGAAGTCCCCCAATTTAGCGGGGGATTTAGGGGGATCTAAAGATTTGTGGTATTATCTGAGACTTTCAAAACATCCTTTTAGATGTAACTAGCCAGGACTTACAAAGAAAGAAGGAAGTA
>ERZ1740062.790-NODE-790-length-14541-cov-3.646279_pt1 | contig 14541 bp, 17 predicted proteins | sample MGYA00581741_ERZ1740062 | MGnify/ENA primary metagenome ERZ1740062 (study PRJEB43018, sample SAMN04849747) | marine metagenome | isolation source: floating plastic debris | place: Pacific Ocean | collected 2008-09-01 | study: EMG produced TPA metagenomics assembly...
TACCGTCGCAATTGGCAGATGAAGCTTGTCATCGGTCACGCTGTATTCGTCGGGCGTCAGCATATGTCCGTCCATCTTGACCGATCGCAGGGTCAGATGCTCGCCGTTCAGGCTGAGTTTCGTGGCATCCGGGTCATTACGCGTTAGCGCCAGCCGGGAGGTGACAAGTGTTTCCTCCTCCCCAAGCTCAACGGTTAGATCGACGGTCTTGATTAGGAAATCCGGCTCTTTGTAATCTTTAAGATAGATCGTAGCGGGCTTCGCGGAGGATTTGGACAAAGGGGAACACCTTCTACATGGAAAAGACAATTAATTAAAGATAACCCCCTTATTACTTTGATCAAGAGCATATGACGACGCAATGTTGCTGCAAATCGTCAAAATGTGAATAGCTGTACATCAGAAGTGCAGTTACTGCTTGCCTTGGGGGGCATCATGCCTATAAATCAGGCGGTTCGCCGTGATAATGAAAGGAATGCCCGGTTTAAGGGCGCAATAGCACGCGAGGCGGATACAACAACATAAACTTACTTTGAGGATTTTTGTCATGTTTAGAGGATCGATTACAGCGCTTGTTACTCCCTTTGATGGAGCGCGCGTGGACGAGAAATCGTTTCAATCTTTCTGTGACTGGCAAATAAAATCCGGAACCAAGGCGCTTGTTCCTGTTGGCACCACCGGTGAGTCGCCGACGTTAAGCCACCCGGAGCATGATCGTGTGGTGGAGCTTTGTGTCGAAGTGGCGAAGGGGCGTGTGCCAGTAATGGCGGGCGCTGGCTCCAACAACACATTAGAGGCTATCCGCCTGACGAAGCATGCGAAAGACGCGGGCGCCGATGCGGCCCTGATCGCTATGCCTTATTACAACAAGCCGACGCAGGAAGGTATGTATGCCCATTACAAGGCGATCAATGATGCGGTCGATATCCCGATTTATATCTATAATATTCCGGGTCGCTCCATCGTTGATATGACACCCGAGACAATGGGGCGTCTGGCGAAGCTGAGAAATATTGTCGGAGTCAAGGATGCGACGGGCGATGTATCTCGGGTCTCCTTGCAGCGACTTCACTGCGGCACTGATTTTAATCAGCTTTCCGGTGAAGATGGTTCGGCTATCGGGTTTAACGCCCATGGCGGGAATGGCTGCATCTCAGTGACGGCGAATGTCGCGCCGGAACTTGCCTCCCAGATGCAGGAGGCGAGCCTTGCCGGGGATAATGCGAAAGCCATTGAGTTGCAGGATCGCCTGATGCCGTTGCATCGGGCGCTGTTCCTTGAATCGAGCCCGGCGCCTACCAAATATGCTCTATCATTGCTTGGTAAATGCAAGCCGGATGTTCGAATGCCGATCATCCCGCTTGTGAAAGATGAAACCAAGCGCGAAATTGAGGCAGCGATGCGCCATGCGGGCATCCTGAACTAAACTAAAGGGTCAGATACAGCTATGGGCCGCACAATCGCGGAAAACCGAAAGGCCCGCTATAACTACTTCATACATGAAGAGTTCGAGGCGTGACTGATACTGCTCGTGACGGAGGTGAAGAGCCTTCGCTCCGGGCGGGCGAACATTCAGGACTATTATGCGTCTTTTGATTATGATGTCCTGTATCTGATCAATGCGCATATCTCCGAATATGGCCACGGTAACCGCAATAATCATGATCCGCTCCGTCCGCGTCAGCTTCTGATGCATAAGAAGGAAATCAAGAAGATTGCCGGCCAGATACAGAAGGCGGGCAAGACTCTCGTGCCACTATCGATGTATTTCAACGACCGCGGTATCGTAAAGGTGAAAGTTGGCCTTGCCTCAGGCAAGAAGCAGCATGACAAGCGCGCGACGGAGCGTGATCGCGACTGGGGCCGTGAAAAACAGCGGTTATTGAAAAGTAGCGTCTGACTTGTCTAGGCCGTCGCCTCGGCGGGAAGTGGGGTTGCAAATTCAAGCCCGAGAAAGTTATCCTGCACCCAGACTACCCGGCTTTTCAGTCCCTCGGAAAAAGCGCGAGAGGATTGCAGGACAAGCTCCGTGCCCTTGGGCAGTTTCCCCTGATACCAGACCTTCGCGCCCGAACGGCTGTAATCCACCAAGCTGACATTCATCTTCGTCTCATTAGTGATGATAAAGCCCGGCCAGTCGATTTTTGTGCGGAGGTGACGTCGTTTGTCGATCATCGCATCCATGCGCTCCCGATAGACGGGAATATCGCTATCGGACAGGCTTGCCAATTGCCGGGGCCGGTATTTCTTATCCAGTTCCCGCCGTTTCAGGACGGATTCATGTAGTTTTTCAGGCTCGAACTCAGGTGGAAAACCCTTGCTCGCCATCCCGATCGGTCGGTTAATCTGATTCTTGAACGGGTCATTGACGCCCTGGACTTTTCGTCGGTCCATCGCTATCCTGCCCGTGATATCTGGCGCAATCAGCTCATCCAGCTTCTTGGCATCGATATGAAGGCCCTGTTCGGCGGCGCAGTCCAGCAACCAACGCAACGCGATGTCGGAAAGGCGGCTGTCCCGGCGTCCGCCGACGATATTTTCATGGGAGCCGGGAAACCAGACCTGCTCAACGGCTGTTGTTGTTGGTGAATGAGCCCCGATCCAAAGGCCCGGCTTGAAACGGCTGCGCCGTTCATCCAGAGCGAGGGCTTGATATGCGCTCTCTACATTGGCGTTGATCTTGTGATCGTGAAAGGTCATCCAGCTTTGCGAAATCCGGTGCAGGCCGGGCAGGGGAAGGCCGTGGCTTCCGACCGTATCCCAGCAGCCGAGAAAGCGGATGCGCGCCGGTTGGGACGGAAGATGATCGGCGAGGGCCTTTGCCCCCGGTGTATCCAGGGCTTCTTCCGGGATCTGGCTGTATTCATATGCTTCCGGCAGGAGGTCGAGTTTTTCGGGCGGCAATATGCCGACTTTATCCAGCAGATCCGTCAGCCGACGGATATTACAGGCACCTAGGCCCGCACCGAATAGATAAATTTCGTCCTCCTCACCGCGGTAATTTTGCGAAAGGAATGTATAGCTATTAAAGATTTCCGCCTTCATGCCGAAGCCGAATGTGCGCCGCATCACTCTTCTGAAGAGAGCAGGCTTTGCTTCCAAATCATGCAGATAGCGGATTTGCTCATCGCCGTTTTCATTGTTCTCCGCGATGGAATGAAAGGCTAGAGTGGCATTGCCGGGAACGCGCCTGTTCTTGCTCCTGAACTGCGGGGTAATCCAGCTACCGTCACTTAATACCACAAGTTTTCGGGCCATAATCTTCCCTTTTTTAGCCAGATAATTATAGCATAACGAGTGTCACGGGCAGCTTCACAGTTATTGTCCGCAACAAAATCATACATTTTCTGGTTATACAGCGGCACTCCCTGCCCAAAATGCCAAATTCATTGTAAACGTATTTTGGTGCCTCGTTCTATGAAAAAAATGCGCCGCTTTTCCTGGAGGCAAATTGTGCAAGCAAATAATGGCCTTACAGTGAGTGCGGGAGCAAAAAAACACTCGCATTTGAAATGTAAGCCCATGACAATAGCAGCCATAGATTATTTTTGTGACGAGAGAGGGAAATGATGGAGTTTTTACAAAAGACGAAAGCCGTCTTGCTGGTTCTTATGCTGATCAGCCTTTCCGCCTGCGCGGTGGATCGGAGCACTGTTTCAGTTGACGCCCCAGAAAATATTTCTAATCCCAGTAATGGTGTGGAAGTGAAGCTTGCTTCGGTGACAGACGGTCGGGTTTATGAATTTCAGCCGGCGACGCCGGATATTCCGTCACTGTCCGAGGATGAAATAGTGAACGCAGATATCAAGGCACGGGCCTTTGCGAGAAAAAGAAACTCATATGGAAAGGCACTTGGCGACGTTATTCTTCCCGAAGAGCAAACAGTTGCCGAAATTATGAAAAAGGCGGTGGCGAATGCTTTTCGGTCCGCCGTGTATCGGGTGATGGAGCCGGGGGATGCTGCCTATGACAGGGCAATTCCGGTAGAGGCGAAAGTTATTCAGTTCTGGTCCTGGATTGACTGGGGTTTCTGGGAGCTTAGCGTACATAACCGGGCGGAAGTATTTATCAAGGCACCCACAGGTAAACTGACGGAAGGGCTAACTGTTCTTAACGAGACCGTAACTAAGCATGCTGCTGTTTTTGACAGCGATTGGCAGGAAAGTGCGGTGACAGGGGTGAGGGAAATCTCGGGAAAAGTTGCTGAAGAACTAAAGAAATCTCAATAGTGGATTGATTGCATTGAGGGAGTCGCCGGTCAGGCGATTTCCTCGGCGTCTTCATAGGGTTCGAAGTCGCCCGGATAATCCTCATAATCCTCCCGGTCAGGTTTCTGTCCGGCGGCCCGGCCGACCTTTTTCTCAAGGTTTTTCAATTCGATAAAGAAGTCCGCTTGGCGGCGCAGCTCATCGGCGATCATGGGTGGTTGTGATTTCACCGTGCTGACGACAGTGACGCGCACGCCCTGACGCTGAATCGATTCAACCAGCCGGCGGAAGTCGCCATCGCCGGAGAACAGCACTGCATGGTCGATATGTTTCGCCAGCTCCATCATGTCGATGGCCAACTCGATATCCATATTGCCTTTGTATTTCCGGCGACCAGCGGAATCGGTGAACTCCTTGGTCGGTTTGGTGACCATGGTGTAGCCGTTATAATCGAGCCAGTCGACGAGGGGGCGAATGGGGGAATATTCCTGATCTTCAATCAGAGCGGTATAATAGAATGCACGGACCAAGCGGCCTTGCGAAGCAAATTCGCCGAGTAATCTTTTATAATCGATGTCGAAACCAAGCGCCCGGGCGGCCGCGTATAAGTTGGAGCCATCGATGAAAAGAGCGATCCGCTCCTCAGAATAAAAAGGCATTACCAATTCCGCATTTAGTATTATAAATTGTTCTTCGTGTGTGTGCTTTCGCTCCCTAATCTTCCATCAATAGCAAAATTATTTGGTTTTCTCTAGATAAGAATTGCATGTCATCGTGATGATTGTGATGAAATAATGCGGAAAACGAGGTATTTTCATGGATTTTGAGGAAAGTTTTAGGTGATATTGATTGGATTAGGGGCAAATATGCCACATCCGGACTATGGTGATCCGGTCAACACATTGGGTGAGGCAGTCCACCGTCTTCGCAAGATTGTCCATGTTTCGCGTCAATCCAGCTGGTATCGCTCTGCCCCGGTACCGATCTCTGATCAACCGTGGTTTGTGAATGCCGTGCTCGTCGTTGAAACGGAAATGTCCGAAATTGACCTGTTGCAGGCCCTGCACAGGACCGAGCGTGAATTCGGCCGCGTTCGTCGTCAGCGGTGGGAGGCACGCGTGCTCGATCTGGATTTGCTCGCCTATCATGATCTGGTAACGGAAAATCAGGATCAGGCGGCTGGTCCTGTGCTACCACATCCCCATATGCAGGGGCGGGCATTTGTCCTTGCGCCAATCTCTGAAATCGCGCCAGAATGGCGGCATCCGATAAGCCGGTTACGGGCGTCGGAACTGCTTAAAATATTGCCGTCTGAGCAGCCATTTGATGTTGTCGGCGTATAGGATATCCCTCGCTGATGCGGAAAAGCGACTAAATGGCCTAAAAGTGCCATATTTCAATGGCTTTTTATGTCAGTTTATCTTGCTATCCGTAGCGCAAACGCATATGTAATAAGCTAATCACAGACAATTGGAGTTACTGTAAATGGCACGCGTCACTGTTGAAGATTGCGTTGAAAGAGTTCCGAACCGTTTTGAGATCGTTCTGCTGGCCGCCCGCCGGGCGCGGGAAATTGCTGCGGGCTCGATGCTGACCGTCGATCGGGATAATGATAAAAACCCGGTCGTTTCTCTTCGCGAGATCGGGGATGGCACGATTGAGCTTGATGAACTGAAAGACAATCTTGTGCATTCGCTGCAGCGCCGCGTCGAGGTCGATGAGCCGGAAGAAGACAACATGGCCGCCCTGATGAGTGCCAGTAACGAATGGGCCGGCGTTATTCAGGAAAATACCGCCGTTGATACTTTCTCAGCCGATGAGGTCGGCGCAACGGGCGGGGATGCTCCGGCAGCAGGAACGGATGCCGATGAACCCGTCGCCGAGAGCTGATTGGAACACAGGTAAAGCCCGGCATTTACAACTCGTATGTGAGACGGAAATGCCGGGATCGGCGAGTTTGAGTATCAGAGATCGTATCAGTTTTTTCAGTTTTATTAGTCAGCGGGAGGGGAGCGGCCATTAACGATCCTGTAAACGCTGATGCTTCGCCAGGTTGAACTTGTTGATCGTGTTTTAAGTTATGATCCGCAAGCCGATGAGGATCTTCTCAATCGGGCGTATATTTTTACTATCAAGACCCATGGCAGTCAGGTTCGGGCCTCGGGCGATCCTTATTTTTCTCACCCGATCGAAGTTGCCGGTATCCTGACCGAGTTGAAACTTGACACCGCGACAATTGTGACTGCCCTTTTGCATGACACGATCGAGGATACGGTCGCCACGAAAGAGGAGATCGAGGAAACGTTCGGCAGCGAGATTGCCGGGCTTGTCGACGGGGTGACAAAGCTTTCCCAGATTGAGCTTCAGTCGGACCAGACCAAGCAAGGTGAGAATTTCCGCAAGCTCCTTCTGGCTATGTCCAACGATATCCGGGTATTGTTGGTTAAGCTGGCGGATCGACTGCATAACAAGCGGACCCTGCATTTCATCAAGAACCCGGAAAAGCGTAAGCGTATCGCCACCGAGACGATGGAGATTTATGCGCCGCTCGCTGAGCGGATTGGCATGCAAGGCTTTCGCGATGATCTGGAAGATCTTGCTTTTATCGAACTCAATAACGAGGCCCGAAAGTCGATCAAGCGGCGGCTGGAGTATCTGCGCGCGGAAGGGGAGGACTTGGTCGAGCGGATCGTGGATACGCTAGAAGAGGATGTCAGATCGGATAATGTCGCGGCGGAAATCTACGGCCGGGAAAAACGGTTTTACTCGATCTGGCGCAAGATGGAGAAAAACAATGTCTCTTTCGAGCAGCTAGCCGATATCATCGCCTTTCGCATCGTTGTGGAGACGGTGGAGGATTGCTATCACGTGCTCGGCATCCTGCATGCTAAATATTCCATGGTGCCGGGGCGCTTCAAGGACTATATCTCCATCCCGAAGCGCAACAACTACCGCTCCCTCCATACAACGATTATCGGGCCGGAAAAGCAGCGCATCGAAGTGCAGATCCGCACAAGAGAAATGCATCAGACCAATGAATATGGTGTTGCGGCGCATTGGCAGTACAAGGAAAACCTCCAGAATGTGAAGGAGGGCAAGCAGTACCGCTGGCTTCGCGAGTTGCTGGAAATTCTGGAAAATACGGTCGATCCGGACGAATTCCTCGAACATACGAAACTCAGCATGTTCCAGGATCAGGTTTTCTGCTTCACTCCCAAGGGCGATCTGATTTCCTTACCCTCAGGCAGCAGCCCCGTCGATTTTGCCTATGCGGTTCACACGGATGTCGGCAACACCTGCGTCGGCGCCAAGATCAACAGCCGTCAGGTGCCGCTCCGGACTCCGCTCAGGAACGGGGACCAGGTCGAGATATTGCGATCCAAAAACCAGACCCCCTCGCCAACATGGGAAAGCTTTGTCGTCAGCGGCAAGGCGCGCTCCGCCATTCGCCGTTTCACCCGGATGAAGCAGCGTGGTCAGTATATCGAACTTGGCAAGGCTATCGCTGAGAAGGCATTTCGAGTTGAAGGAAAGCGGTTTGCTGAGAAGGCATTACAGACTGCTGTTAAAGTCTGGAACCAGGAAAATACCGCCGATGTCTATTATATGCTCGGCGACGGCTCTCGTACCGGCAGGCAGCTGATAGATGTTATCTTTCACGGCGAGACCCGCAAGCCCGTGGAAGATAACGTCGTTCCGCTCAGCCGGAGCAAATCGAAATCCGAGCGCAGCAAGAAACAGCATTCAATTCCCATTCGCGGCCTGATTCCCGGCATGGCTATGCATCTTGCGGGTTGTTGTCATCCGCTTCCCGGTGATCGCATCGTGGGAATTGTGAGTACGGGCCGCGGCGTGACGATCCACACCATCGATTGCGACACACTGGAGCAGTTTGCTGAGGTGCCTGAGCGCTGGCTGGATGTCAGCTGGGATGAGGAAAATCAGCAGGCCGCACTTCCTGTTGGCCGTATTTCGATTATTATGGCGAATGAGCCTGGCGCACTTTCCGGGATCACCTCGACGATTGCGTCTAATAACGGCAACATAAACAATTTATCTATCGTCAATCGAAGTCAGGATTTTTTCGAAATGCTGATTGATATTCAAGTCAAGGATGTCCGCCATTTGACCAACATTATCGCGGCACTGCGAGCTGATCCGGTGATCAGTTCCGTGGAAAGGTCGGCCGGCTAGTTTAATCGGGCAAAAAAAGAAGAGGGGAATATGAAAGAGGAAGAAATCCTGTCCCATTTCCGGGAAACGAATGCCTTGCTGGAAGGGCATTTCCTATTGAGCTCCGGCTTGCATTCCGATCGTTACCTGCAATGCGCTAAGGTATTGATGTATCCGGACCGGGCAGCCGCGCTCTGCCGGGCACTCGCGGATAAGGTAGATGCTACGCTTGGGGAAAAGGCCGCAGATATTGTTGTAGCGCCAGCCATGGGCGGAATTATCGTCGGATATGAGCTTGCCCGCCAACTGGGTGTTCCCGGTATCTTCACCGAGCGGGAAAACGGCGTTTTCACGCTGCGTCGCGGCTTCGCCCTTGAGCCCGGCACGCGGGTCATCATGTCTGAGGATATTGTTACGACAGGTAAATCCAGCCGGGAATGCATCGAAGCAATTCGCGGGGCGGGTGGCGAAGTCGTCGGAGCAACGTGCTTGATTGACCGTTCCAACGGGAGCGCCGATGTCGGGGTTCCGCTGATTTCCCTGCTGAAAATGGACGTGAAAACATACGAAGCTGATAAGTTGCCGTCGGAGCTTGCTGCAACTCCCGCGATAAAGCCGGGCAGCCGCAATCTCAAATAGTCTAACGTGAGTGCCGCTTGAATGTTCCGTCGCCGCAAAAAACCGACAAGAATAAAACAACTCGCTGATTTTGTCTGGCCGGCCATCGGGTTTCGGCGTTCATCAAAATATGTCGGCTATCGGCTTGTTCGTCTGAACGGCTCCCCCTACAGCCTGGCGGCCGGCTTTGCCTTCGGCGCGGCGATTTCTTTCACCCCCTTTGTCGGGCTGCATTTTGTTTTGAGTGCGCTTCTGGCGTGGGTCTTCCGGGCCAGTATTTTGGCCTCTGCGCTCGGAACGGCAGTTGGCAACCCCTGGACCTTTCCCTTTATCTGGACAATGCTGTATCAGACGGGGCGCTGGATTCTAGGGGACGCGCCCGGGGATGCGGAACTTTCCGATGCCAGCTTCAAGGCATTTTTTGACGGTGTCCTCGCGGGCCATTGGGCCCATGTTTCGCATATTTTCTATGAAATTATTCACCCGATGCTGATTTCCTTCCTGCCGATCTCCATATTGGTTTGGATCATTTTTTTCTATCCATTGCAGTCATTGATCCGTAGATTTCAAGAGAAACGGGCGCAACTGATCCTGAAGGCGCGGGCTCGAAAGGCAAACAGGCAGATTCCGAACGAGAAGAATCTGGGAGTAACAGAGAAATGAAAAATTTAAGGTTAGGCATAAATATCGATCATGTGGCAACCATCCGCAATGCACGTGGCGGGGTGCATCCCGATCCGTTGCGGGCGGCCCGTATCGCGGAATCCGCAGGCGCGGACGGCATTACCGCGCATTTGCGTGAGGATCGGCGACATATCAGCGATGGAGATATTACCCGTCTTGCGAAAGAGTTGACCATTCCGCTTAACTTTGAAATGGCGGCAACGGAAGAGATGCTGCAAATAGCCCTTAGCCATAAACCGCATGCGAGCTGTCTCGTCCCGGAGAAGCGCGAGGAACGGACGACAGAGGGTGGCCTTGACGTGTCGGGCGGTCACAATACGCTGCAATATTATGTCGATAGCCTGAAGGGATCGGATATCCGGGTTTCCCTCTTTATTGAAGCGGACCCGCGACAGATTGAGGCGGCGAAAAAAATTGGTGCGGATATTGTTGAAATCCATACGGGTGCCTATTGTGATGCGGACGATCCTGTGCAGCGGCAGGCCGAGTTTGAACGTATTCAGAAGGCGGCGGCTCTCGCGGAGGAGTTTGGGCTGGAGTGCCATGCGGGCCATGGCTTGACCTATGGCACTGTAGGGCCTATCGCCGCAATACCGACGATTGTCGAGTTGAACATCGGGCACTTCCTGATTGGCGAGGCGATTTTTTCCGGGCTTGAACCCGCGATTGGTAAAATGCGGAAACTGATGGACGAAGCCCGTCAGGCTGTGGCCTAGGGCGGGGCGGGAAACATGTCCCGAATACTCGGAATCGGCAATGATATCATTGATATACGGCGGATTGAGAAAACGCTGGACCGGTTCGGGGAGCGTTTCATCAATCGCATCTATACCGAGGTGGAAATTACCAAATCTGAGCGGCGGTTGAATCGGGTGGAATCCTACGCCAAAAGATATGCCGCGAAAGAGGCCTGTTCCAAGGCGCTCGGCACCGGCTTTCGCCGGGGCGTCTTCTGGAAGGATATGGGGGTTGTCAACCTGCCGTCGGGAAAGCCGACAATTGCACTCACCGGAGGCGCGCTCGCGCAGCTCATGCGCATTACACCGCCGTGGATGCGAACCGAAAATCAATTGACGATCACCGATGCGCCGCCGCAGGCGCAGGCCAAAGTCCTGATAACAGCAATCCCGGAAGAAGAATAGGGATAAACAAGGAAAAGCGCGGAAAATCGGTTGCCTGCGCGTCTTGATCGTGCAATTGAATGTTTTTTTATTAGGTAATTTTTTTGGAAGAGTTTTGATGAAGGAAGAAGCGGTGAAGGCCAAAGGCGGAATCGGGGAAACTATCCGCACGATAATTTATGCGGTGCTGATTGCGGTCGTGATCCGGACTTTCGCCTATGAACCGTTTAAGATTCCTTCTGAATCGATGCTGCCGACCTTGATGATCGGTGATTATCTGTTCGTCTCCAAATACTCATACGGTTACAGTCGGCATTCCTTTCCCTTCAGCCTTGCGCCGATTTCCGGCCGTATATTTGAAGAGTTGCCCAAGCGCGGCGATGTCGCGGTTTTCAAGAAACCGATTGGGGAGCAGGTTGACTATATCAAGCGGATTATGGGACTGCCGGGGGATCAGCTGCAGATGATCAACGGCGTTCTCTATATCAATGGCACGCCGGGCAAGCGCGAACGGGTGGAAGCTTTTGTCGTTCGGGATCGTTTCGGCAATGTCCGGCGCATCGCCCAGTATCGCGAGACTTTACCGAGCGGACGGACTTACTTCACGCTGGATGAGACGGTGCAGGGCATCATGGATAATACGGACATCTATACGGTACCTGAAAACCATCTGTTTGCCATGGGTGATAACCGCGATAATTCCACGGACAGCCGGTTTTTGACCCATGTCGGTTATGTGCCGGTGGAAAATCTGGTTGGACGGGCCGAGATCATCTTCATGTCGCTTGACGGTTCCGCTGAGTGGTACGAGATATGGAAATATCCTTCCGCCATTCGCTGGAACCGGATTTTTAATTTTCTGAGCTAATGTCGGGCCTGGCAAAAAATCCTCATGAGCTGTCGGTCCTGCTGGGCCATGAGTTCAAGGATATTGGCCTTCTGAAAGCGGCAGTGACGCATTCCTCTCTGATCAAGGGAAAAGGAAAGAGGGCAAAGGGGGAGGATTACGACCGCCTTGAATTTTTGGGGGACCGTGTCCTCGGCCTGGTAATCAGTGAGGAGCTTTTCCACCGGTTTGAGACTGCGGAGGCCGGGCAGCTTTCTCGCCGGTACAATGCGCAAGTCCGCCGTGAAACCCTTGCGGCGATCGCCTTGGAGATGGGTCTTCAGGACTATATCCATATGGCCGGCGATCTTGCTGCCGCAGGCGGGCAGGAAAACCCGTCCATTCTGGAAGATGTGATGGAGGCGGTGATCGCCGCGCTATATATTGATGGCGGGTTCCGGGCGGCGCGGAAGTTTATAAAATCGAAATGGTGGCCGCGTTTCGATCTTAAGGATGCGTCAAAAAAAGACGCGAAATCGGCGCTTCAGGAATTTCTCGCCAAGACGGGAAAGGACCTGCCATCCTATTCGGTGGTGGAGGAAACGGGCCCGGACCATGATCGTCGCTTCAAGGTGATGGTGGAGGTTCCCGATTATACGCCGGCGACAGGATCGGCATCGTCAAAACGGGCTGCAGAACAAAGGGCGGCCGCGAAAATGCTAAAGGAACTAAAAGGTGAGTGATCAACAGACGGGCGAGGGGCCAACACGGTGCGGCTATGTCGCGCTCGTCGGTGCGCCGAATGCCGGTAAATCGACCCTGCTCAACCAGCTGGTGGGCGCAAAAATTGCCATTGTCACGCCAAAGGTGCAGACGACCCGCACCCGCGTCACCGCAATTGCCATCGAAGCCAATAGCCAGATCATCTTTGTAGATACGCCGGGCATTTTCAAACCGTCCCGCCGGTTGGAGAAGGCAATGGTTGACGCCGCATGGGGCGGCGCAGAGGATGCGGACCGTATCGTCCTGATCATAGACGCGGCTAAGGGTATTACGGCGGATGTGGAGCGCATCATTGCCGGCCTCGAAAAAAATGGACGGCGCGCGCATGTCATCCTCAATAAGATCGATATTCTGAAGCGGGATAGCCTGCTTGCGCTTGCGCAGTCTCTCTCCGAGCGGGGTATTTTCGATGAAATATACATGATCTCCGCGCTGACCGGAGACGGGGTCGCGGATTTGCGTGCCGCTCTTGCAGAAGAAATGCCGGAGGGGCCCTGGCTCTACCCGGAGGATCAACTCGCCATTGCGCCGATGCGCCAACTCGCGGCGGAGGTTACGCGTGAGAAGCTTTGAAGAGCGAAAAGATGGCTCCGTCAAGATCCAGCAGGTGGTCTATGTGTCGCGCGCTAATCACAAGCCGATTGTTCTTGGCAAGGGTGGGCAGGCCATCAAGAAGGTCGGGGAGCTTGCTCGCGAGGAGCTGGAGGAGATGCTCGGTCGTCGTGTTCATCTATTCCTTTTCATTAAGGTCCGGGAGAAATGGCTCGACGATCCGGAACGCTATCGCGAGATGGGTCTTGATTTTCCCAAGGATTGATTGAAGCGCTGCGCTATGACACCTGTTTGTGGTAGTTTTTCACCGTTTCAGTCGCCACCGGATAGCTGCACACCGCGTCGCTATTTGTGAAGCTTTAATGAACATGGTTAAAAAATTTCCGGGTGAAACAAAATATTAACTAAATCCCCTACATCATGCGACTTGAGAAGAAGCTAATTCTTCTCGTGAGTGTAATTACTTATCTAGCTAATCAATTGAATATGGGGATTTGAAGATGGCTAAGCGTGATGTAAATTTTATAGAGAAGAACCTGAAAAGTGCCGATGAGGGCATACCTGACGAACAGTTTCGGGCCGGCCTGCTTTTCTCGACCGGAAATGGCGTGCCACAGGATCTGGTGACGGCACATAAATGGTTTAATCTGGCCGCGATGAACGGCATTGAAGAAGCCCGAGAAATCCGTGCCGAGATTTCGCTCGACATGTCAGCGCAGGAAATATCCAAGGCGCAGAAAATGGCGCGCGAATGGATCATGGGCCGATAGATCCAAAATCTGTCGGCACGTATAAAAATTGCAACTAAACTCTTTGACAGACAGTCAAAATCTGCCATATTGCCGCCTCCTGTGAGCTGGCCGAGTGGCTGTAGGCGCTCCCCTGCTAAGGGAGTATGGGGTTTATAGCTCCATCGAGGGTTCGAATCCCTCGCTCACCGCCACCCACCCCTGACATTTTGTCTCTGATTTCATCTGGCGTTGTAACCGCCCGTAACAGGGCGATATTTCACCACCATTCCCTTTCCTGGCATCGTCTCCGGACCGTCAGATAACGGTTCTTCAGGGCCAATCTGCCCGCCAGTCTCCGGCCGTCTGATGGTAGGGTGAGTTTCACGAGAACAGGGCATTAACAGGGAATTTTTGATAAAAACGGCCGTTAACAGTGTAAATATGATGGTCGTTCGCGCTAGAGAAAATATTTTACGTCGTAATATCAGTGGGTTACGGATGAAATTCGCCACTTTCCTGTTTTTCGTCAAAACAGGGTGACTTAGCCTGATAACAGGGCCTGTTATTGCGATTAACAGGGAGTTTTAAGCGTATTAACAGGTGAATTGGGAAATTCTCTTTTGTGGGCACTGTCAGAAGAAAATTGCTTGATGGCCATTTTCTCGTCGACTAGCCTCCTAACATGACAAAAAAGAACCCTTTTCGCTTTTTCAAGACGTCACCTGAAATCATCCGCTTGGCGGTGATGATGTATGTTCGGTTTCCCCTTTCGCTTCGCAATGTCGAAGACATTCTTCATGAACGGGGCATCGATATTTGCCATGAAACGGTCCGTTATTGGTGGA
>ERZ1740062.791-NODE-791-length-14523-cov-6.617639_pt1 | contig 14523 bp, 1 predicted proteins | sample MGYA00581741_ERZ1740062 | MGnify/ENA primary metagenome ERZ1740062 (study PRJEB43018, sample SAMN04849747) | marine metagenome | isolation source: floating plastic debris | place: Pacific Ocean | collected 2008-09-01 | study: EMG produced TPA metagenomics assembly...
CCTGATGCGCGTGGTGATCGTGGGCGGTGGTACGGCCGGGTGGATGGCTGCTGCCGCGCTCTCGAAGTACTTTGCGCACAGGCTGTCGATTACTTTGATTGAATCCGAAGCGATCGGAACAGTGGGCGTCGGCGAAGCGACCATCCCCCAGATCAAATTGTTCAACAGCGGCCTTGGCATCGACGAACGTGAGTTCCTGCGTGAGACCTCCGGTACGATGAAGCTGGGCATCGAATTTCTTGACTGGTTTCGTGAAGGCCACCGCTATTTCCACGGCTTTGGCGATGTCGGTCGAACCATCGGGCTCGTGCCGTTCTACCACTATTGGCTGCGCTACCATGCCGAAGGCGGGAGCATCGATCTGGAGGAATTCAGCGAGAACGCCGTTGCGGCGCGAGAGGGGCGATATGGACCGACCGGGGCGTCCAACGGCAAGCGGATGCCGGCGACGGCCTATCATCTGGATGCGATGCGGTTCGCAGCCTATCTGCGCCGATTTGCCGAGAGACGCGGCGTAACCCGCTTCGAGGGCGTTGTGCGGGAATGTCACCGGAATGGCGAGACCGGTTTCATCGAAGCGCTTGATCTCGCCGATGGACGTACCGTTGCGGGCGATCTGTTTATCGATTGCAGTGGTTTTCGCGGTGTCCTGATCGAGCAGGCCCTTGAAAGCGGCTACGAGGATTGGTCCCATTGGCTTCCATGTGACCGCGCCTATGCGGTGCCAACCGAAGGCACGGGCAAGCTGGATCCGTTCACGCGATCGACCGCGCGGATGGCGGGCTGGCAATGGCAGATCCCGTTGCAGCACCGGATCGGCAACGGGCACGTCTATTCCAGTGCCTTCATCGATGACGATGCGGCGCAGGACATCCTGATGTCGAATCTGCCCGCGACCCCAAATGCCGATCCGCGCCAGCTTCGGTTCGTGACAGGCAAGCGACGCGCGATCTGGAAGAGCAATTGCGTGGCGCTCGGTTTATCGAGCGGGTTCCTGGAACCTTTGGAGTCGACGAGTATTCACTTGATCCAGGTCGGCATCGCGAAGCTTCTAGCGTTCTTCCCTGACGCAAACTGCTCGCCCGCGCTTCGGGATGCATTCAACAAGGACATGGATTTCGAATACGCGGCAGTGCGCGATTTCCTGATCCTGCACTACCACGTCACAGAGCGAGATGGATCGGAGTTCTGGCGCTATTGCCGGAACATGAGCATTCCGGACACGCTGACCGAGAAGCTCGATCTGTTCCGTACCGATGGCCGGATCGTGCGTTTCAACACGGAGTTGTTCGATATCCCAAGCTGGCTACAGGTCATGTACGGCCAGGGTCTGCGCCCTTCGCGGCATCATCCGATGGTCGATGCTGCCTCGCCAGGAGATCTGCAGCGGTATATCGACATGAATGTGCGTGAGGTACGTCAGAGTGTCGATGTTCTCTCGGACCATGCGCAGTTCATAGCGAAGGCGACCGCTTAGGAGGCCTGGAAGTTAGGATCGATTCTGGGATCTACTTGCCGTCCGCTGCGGTTTCTTCGGTGCCCGATGTCTTGCGCGCGCCCATCTTTTCCAGAACTTCGGGCTCGACCATCCGGGCGACCACCGGATGCAGGCGCAGTTCACCGCCTTTGACGACCTGGCGGAAGTTCGCGATGACTGTCGCTGTCGTCTTGCGGTCGGGTGCGATCACATCCAAGAGCCAGTTGATCTCGCCGCTGTTCCATTCCTCGGGCTTCAGGCGCACAGGAAAGACACCGTTGGCGACCTGTTCGCGAACCTTGGTGTCGACCTCTTCGGACACGCTCGCCCAGATGGCAAAACCGGTCATGTCCGGCCCTGATTTGTCGTCGGCCTTGCCCGGATATGCGATCGCGATCCGGTCCTGCAACATCGGGTCCAGCAGCAGATGGTTCAGATCGGCCAACGTCTGTGCACGGTATCGCGGTACCATCATCATGGCCATCGCCACCTTGCCGAAGTTCTCTCGGATGGTGGACCGGAGCTGCGTGATCTTCTTTGCGATCTCGGGGTCGATCTGAGCTGTCTGTTCCTTATCGTCAGTCGCTGACGCGTCCTTGTCGTCTGTCATGGTCAGATCCCCCAGTCTTCGCGTTGCTCATTCTCGTTGACCCGGCGCTTAAATCGTCCGTCGATTTCAGGCAAGCAGTCAGTCGCCAAGCATATTGCGCAAGATAGTTGCGTCCGATGCAGAAGTCGCTTTGAGATCATCGGTTAACAAAGCTATAGTCTGACTCGGGAGCAAGCCGAGGGGATGGCGTGCTGCTGTCGGGGATATTTTAGCTAAGACTTTTCAGGCGAATTTTCGGGGACGGTGGGCCTGGCGCCATGTGCGGTGCAGGCTTTCCTCACGCCGACCCGATCCGAGGGACCGAGCGGACATGACCGTCAAAAGAGAACTATACCTCGCGATCCTCGCGATGGATTCGTACAACCGCGAGTACGATCAGCATGTCAGTCTGACCGGTGATCAGATCGGTGACGTCAAGATCAAGACCCGAACAGGACTGGACGAGGAGCTTGTCGATTTCGACGACTGGGTGTCCTCAGGGTTCTACGCGATCGAGTACGACACCAGCGGGACCTCGATCGGGGATTCGACGGTAATCTCGTTCCGCGGCACCAACCCCGCGCCCGGCCCGGATTTCCTGACCTCTCCGATCTGGCTGGACATGATCAATGGCTGGACCGTCGGCGCTGGCCTGCTTGACGGGCAGCCTGTGGTCGATTGGCTGAATGAACAATTCGAAGACCTGAACAACGATTTTGATTTCGATCTCCCTGAACTGCCAGATGCCAGTACCAGTCAGGCATTGCTGGCGATGGACTTCTTCGCGGCGATCACCGAAGCGCGAGGTCTCGAGCAAGGGGCGATCACGACCACGGGCCACTCGCTGGGCGGCGGGCTCGCCGGTCTGACGGCGGCGGTCTACGGCGAAGATGCGGTCCTGTTCGATCACATGACCTACGAGGCTGCTGCGGAAGAAATCAGCTTCCTCGGCAGTGTCTACGAGTCCGCCCAAGACCGTTGGTTCGATGGCGAAGACCCGGGATCGACTTCAGACGCGGGCATCAAGGCCTATTCGGTCGAGTTTGAGATCCTGGCTGCCCTGCGGAGTGCGTTTGGCAGCGATTACGAGGCCCTTGAAAGCTCCAGCGGGTTCCGCAATCCGATCACTCTGCACTCGCAGGCGATGCTGGCGATGCTGCTCTGGGCCCGCGACAATGAAAAGAGCGACTGGCGGGCGGTTGGCGACGAGATGTGGGATGCGTTCTTCGATGGTGACATCGCAGCGATCATCCCAAAGGTTCTCGAAAAGAAAGGTCCGATCGGCGATGCGGCGACGGTCATGCAGACCGGTATCGCCTATTCCGCGCTCGAGACCGGCGTTCTTCCATTCGGCAATACGGCGATCTCGGCGCTTTTCGATGACATGGACCAGTTGGGCAAGGTCATCTCGAATGAACCGGATGGCTTTTTCGACAGGTTCGTCGAATGGGATATTGGCGTCTCATTAGATGGCGTGACGATCTACAAGGAGATCAAGCAGTCACTGGCTGACTTTTCGGCGCAGTACGCAGGTGGGCTTGCCGTTGCTGCCATCCGTGACAATGAGACCGTCAAGGACGGCGTCCTAGATCTTCAGGAAGGCGACGAGGCGATCCTCACGTTCGATGCGTCGGACGAAGTCTGGATGGACCCGTTCGACGATGATCACAAGATGTCGCCCGCGAACATCGAGAACTTCCGCGAGACGTTCTTTGCCCAGGCGGACGAGAGCTGGTTTGACACGCTGCTGCGCTGGACCGGTCTGAACACATTGGAAGACGTCGCCAAGGTTGGATGGGACGCCGATGATCTGAAGATCTTCGATCGCTTCCACATCCGCACCCGCAGCGACACGACAACATATGTGCTGCCTGAGCGGCCGGGCGGACCAATCACGGCGACGGGCAACGAAGCAAGTGTCGATTTGTTTGTCGGCGCCGATTTGGACGAGAGCATCACAGGCACCAACGGCAACGACCTGATCTTTGGCTCGGGTGGGGCTGACACGATCAGCGGCCGCGCTGGCGACGACTTCATCAAGGCCGGCACGGGCGACGACAGCGTGACCGGCGGCGGCGGCAAGAACCTTCTGATCGGCGGAGATGGCACTGACCTCGTCTCATACGGGGCTGGCACCAACGGAAACACCCTGACCTTCGCCTTCACGCCGGACATCGAAGCTCGCGGCTTCGGCCTGTTCGACCAGTTGACCGTGCAAATGCGGGTCGAGGGCACAAACTCCGAGGGCCAATCCGTCGAAGACCTGCTGTTCGGGTTCGAGGACATGTTCCTCAGCGACAAGAACGACACCGTGACGATCACCCGGGACGATGTGCCCGGCTTCATTGAAGGCGCGTTGACCGCGTTCCTGGGCGAAGAGATCACGGTTGATTTCGGCGAGGGCGAAGACACGCTGCGCTTTGGCTCGGAGACGGAGCCGTTCTTCGAGGATCGCGGCGTCTTCTACAGCAACGGCTATGCGCAAACCGCGGTCCAGAGCTTTACGCCGCTGTACACTGCCACGACGGCGCTGCTTGCGGGTCAGCCGCTCGCCGTGCGGGCGCTGCTGTTCGCCGAGGACCTGATCGTTGTCGATGACAAAGTCCTGTTCACCAATGTCGAGAAGTTCGAACTTACCGAGTTCGACGACCGGTTCTCGATCACCGATGCGGATGACGGGATTATCGCGGATGGCGCCGAGATTGATGGCGGCGCCGGGCGCGATGTCATTTATCTCAGCGACTTGCCGGATGGTGACATTTCGGTCACCGGCGGTGCTGACAATGACATCCTGATTGTGACGGGCGGAAGTGCTGTTCGGGTCGCGGGCGGCCCGGGCCGCGATGTGATTATCAATACCACCCGCGGCGGCGAGCTGTATGGCGACACCTTCAACGGGTTGGTCGAGAACGCGGACGGTAGCACGAGCAAGATCGTCGAAGACGGAACGAACGGCGATCTGTTCTGGTTCGCGCCGGGCACGACCATTCTGGATCCGCAGGAAGACGATCTGCTGACGTTCTATGGCGTGCCGCTGACGGGTGGCGATGCCTCGGCAACGTCGGTTGGCTGGGGTTTGACCGCGCGTTTCGGTTTGGCGTCCAAGGATGTGTTCGACACGGTCACCTACGCGGTCAGTTTCGCATCGGTGGTGGCCAGTGCTGCGAACAACGGCCTGCTGCGCACGTTCTACGACACGTGGCTGCCGAACATCGTCTACGTCGCGACGCAAGGCAACAATGGCCGCACCGAGGGCGATCTCGTCGTTGCAAACATGACGGACCTGCTGTTCCGCATCGCGACCGGCGGTGTGGTGGACACGGCGATCGATCTGGGCACCGGCGATATCGACTTCATCGGCCACCAGACGGTGCGGGGCTACGACTTCAAAGAGATCTACCAACTCGGCCTGATGCCGGACGAGGGCGAACTGATCGGCGGCCTGAAGTCCTTTACAGACAGTGCACTGAACGAAACCTCGGATCTGGGCATGCTGTGGAATTTCCCCAGCGTCTTCTCGATCATCATGGGCGGCCTCGGGATCGCTGCGAAGGTCCTGAAGGCAGCACCGATCGTTAACTCGGTCTTCACGGCCTATGGCGCCCTGGCCGATGCGAACGCGGCATATTGGCTGGCCGGTGCAGCAGTAAGGCTCGCGAAGGGCTTTGCCTGGGCGGCCGGCGAAGACCCGCTTGTAATCGATCTGGACGGGGACGGCATCGAGACCGTTCAGGTCGAGCTGGCCAACGTGTTCTTCGATCTGGACCAGGATCTGTTTGCTGAGTCGACGGGCTGGCTTGGCGGCGATGACGGCTTCCTTGTGCGCGACGTGAACGAGAACGACCGGATCGACGACATCGGCGAGATGTTCGGCGCGCAGACAGGCGGTGGTTATGCCGATCTGGCGCAGTACGATGCGGTCGAGAATGGCGGCAACGCGGACGGAAAGATCACCGCAGCGGATCATATCTGGTCGGAACTGCTGATCTGGCGCGATGCCAACGTTGACGGCATCACAGATGATGGCGAATTGCAAACGCTGGACGCCATCGGAATCGTCTCGATCGATCTGGCCAATGACCCGTTGAACGCGACGACGCCACAGGGAACCGAACTGCTCTCGACCGGCCTGGTCGAATTCGACGATGGCTCGACTGTGCGGATGTTCGAAGCGATCTTCGAATCGATCGAGACGTTCACGGTCTACGCGGGCGAATCCGGTCGTGCGGCCTGGCAGCAGAATCTGGAGATCGACAGCCGCGGCTATGGCTCGATGACCAATCTCAGTATCGCGATGGCCAACGACATCGAACTGGGTCTGATCGTCGAACAGGCCGCTGCCTCGATGACCGAGCCGGATTACCTCAAACTGGGGGAACAGGTCGGACCGGTCCTGAGCTATTGGGGGCAAACGCTCGAGACGACGCGGGAACTGACACCCGTACTGTTGACCGAGGATGCCGAGGGCGCCGTCACGCTGTCTGATCGCGGTGTCTGGACCGAAGACGGAACAGGCGGGTACTGGACGCTGGCCAGCGGCGAACCGATCCTGGATGCGGATGGTGCAACCATCGACCGCCCGACGCTGGAAGATCTGCTGGCACAGGCCACGGAGGCCGGCGAGACCTGGCAACTCGAACAAGCCTGGTCACCCGCCAGCCGCGGCACGCCGCTGCAGTTCCGCGAGGAAGCACCGTACCTTGCCCGCATTATCGAGGGCCGCGCCGTCATCGAGGACTATGGCATCCAGAACGCGGATGGCTCATGGCGTCTGGCCAGCGGACGCGAGATCATCGACGAGAACGGTGCCGTCATTGCCGCCCCGACGATTGACGACGTTTTCGCACTGGCGCGTGAACCCGGCCAGGATTGGCGGATCGAAGAAATCGGCTTCAATCGCTACGCCGACATCCCGGTCGATGCGATTGGAGTCCGCGTCACCGACGGTTACGTGGTGGATTACACGGTCGAGATCACGGACCAGGATGGCGCGTTTTATGTCTGGGCACGCAACCTGGACCGCGCGCTTGAACTTCAGTTCAAAACGGGCGACTCGCGCGAGTTCAATCTGCGCAACTTCGCGGTCGACTTCGAAACCTTGGACGAAGTGGGCGTCAGCGATGATAGCACCTTCCGTGTCGAACTTCTGACGCCGGGCCAGTTCCACTTTGCGACCAGCCTCGGCGGCGTTGATTTCCGGCCCGAGATGCTGACGGCGACCCTGGACAATGCCACGGGCCTGATCGACTACAAGATCGTTGAGGGTGGAAGCTTCTCAAGCTCCGAGGAGGAGTACGAGTCGGTCATCGAGCCGATGATCGAGATGGTCGAGGTCATCTTCCCTCAGTACTTCCTGACCAGCCGTCGCCTGGCCGTGCGGCTCGCCTTGCAAGGCGGGTTGGAGGAGTTCGCCCAGGGCATCGAATACGATGTCGAGATCGACCGCTATCGCCCGACGACGGACCGCGAATTGGCCCCGATGTTCGAGGCGATCTTTGAAAGGGCCCCGGCCTCGAACGAAGACGATGCGGTGTTCGACTACCTTGTCGAATGGAACACAATCCTGAACCAGGTCTACCCGAACTATGACCCTGCTGATCCGAAGTTCTTCTTCGACCCGGAACAGGAAATCGACCAACCCTTTATCTTCCAGATGGTTCTGGCGGCGTTTGAGAACGTCAGCATCGATCTGGACCTACTCGCCATTGCAAACGCGTTCTCGGTCGACGAACGCCGGATCGTCACGCACGAAACCACCGATACCGAAGTGCGTGGCCACGACGGCACGAATTTCTTCTACCTGAGCGGCGGCGATCAAACGGTTGTCGGTAGCTTCGAGGAGGACGCACAGGAGTTCGACCCAACAGAAGGCCAAGTCGACGTCTACTTCGTCGGCCAGGATCCGGGCGACGATTACATCTATGACCGCGACCTCGGCGACAAGGATCAGTTGCGGTTCGTCACGATCCGCTCGGATGACGTGAAAGCGGTACGGGACGGAGAGGACATGATCCTCTTCTACAATGACGGCGCCAACTTCATTCGTCTGACCGACCAGTTCCTAGGCGAGCTTAACATCATCCTGCAGGACGGCACGCGCGTGCAGACCGGGGTGGACGAGATCATCTTCGCAGATGGTGTGGTCTGGGACCGCTACCGCATGTCCTTCGCCGTGGTCGACTTCGAGCGCGCCGCGTTGGACGAAGCAGACGCCTATTTCGGTTCTGGATCCGGCGACATCCTGTTCGGCGGCAAGGGCAACGACTTCATGTCGGGTGGCGCGGGCGGCGATACCTACATCATCGAAGCCGGCGACGGTCACGATGTCATTGACGACCTCGGCAACTTCTCGTTCGGACCGGTTCAGGCGGGCATGGACTTCCTGATGTTCCGCGGGGACATAACCGAAGAGACGATCCGTCTCACGCGCGACGGCGCAAGCGAGAACCTGCTGATCACCATTCTGGACGTCGATGGCAACGAGACCGGCGATAGCGTTGAGCTTGTCGGCCAGTTCGGTGGTGTGCGCCTCAACCTCGGCTTCTTCAGCGAGTTGATCGGCGCCGATGACGGGCTTGACTACGTCGCGCCGAACCTGATCGAGAAGATCGTCTTCGAAAAAGGCACGACGCTCGATTACACCGACATCGTCGATCAGGTGCTGAAGAATGCCAAGACAGACGGTGACGACGCGATCTTCGGCCTGTTGAACGACAACACGCTGGACGGCGGTGCAGGCGACGATTTCCTCACGGGTGAGTCGGGCTTCGACACCTACATCTATGGTCGAAACTACGGCAAGGACGTGGTTCTGGACCAGGACTTCGCCTCGTCGCTGTTCGGGCCAAAAGACGACCTGCTCCAGTTCACCGATGACCTGCGCTGGACCGACTTCACCTATCTGCGCGACGGGCCGGGCGATACGCTGACGCTGCAGGTAACAGGCACTGAAGACGAACTGATCCTGACCGATTTCTTGGAAGAGATCTTCCTGGTTGGTTACATCAATCTGATCGAGGAATTCGCCTTCGCCGACGGCACGGTGTGGGACTATCTCAAACTTCTGCAGCACTATGTCGACATCGCGAAGACCGATGGCAACGACCTGATCTACGGTTTTGAAACCATCAACGACCGCATCGACGGCGGCCTGGGCGATGATCGTCTCGAAGGGCAAAGCGGCAACGACGTCTACATCTTCGAATCCGGCTACGGGACAGACACGATCCTGGACAGCGGCGGGACGGAGAGGATCGAGTTCAACGGTCTTCAAACTGGCGATATCGAGTTCTCGCGCACGGCCCTCGATCTGATCATGACGGTCACTGCGACCGGCGATCAGGTGATCCTAGAGAACCAGTACGTCCGCGACGGACGGCAACAGTTCGCCGTCGAGTTCTTCCAGTTCGACGATGGCGAGTTGGTTTTCACCGATTTCAATCCCGAGGACATCGACCTCGTCGGCACGAACGCGGGCGAGACGATAACAGGCTCTAACTTTGCCGAGGTTCTGGACAGCCGTTCAGGCAACGACCTGCTGCAAGGCGGCGATGGCGGCGACACGTATCTGTTCGATGTTGGCTATGGTGAGGACATCATCGTCGACACGCGCGTGCGGGCCTCTTGGTTGGACCGCAAGGGCATTTTTGTCCCGGTCGATGACGTCGTCGTCTTCGGCGACGACATCACTCAGGCGAATGCTGTCTTCACCAAGGACGGAAACGACCTCGTCATTTCGGTTCTGGAGCGCCCGGACACCCTACGCATCCGCAACCAGTTTCTCGATCTCGACAACGGTGTCGAGCGGTTCGAATTCATTGATGGGTCTTTCCTGTCCATCGCCGATGTCGAAGAACAACTGAACATCGAGGGCGGCAATCGCGGCGACAACGAGATCATCGGCAATCCCGACAATCCCAACGTGCTGGATGGGCGTCAGGGTGACGACACGCTGGTCGGCGGCTCGGCCGAGGACACGTATGCCTTCGGCGCAGATTACGATTTCGATCGGATCATAGAGCAGACCGACGCGGATGGTGTGATCGATCAGGTCGTGTTCGGCGCGTCGGTCCGGCGCGAGGACCTGATGGTCAGCCGCAACGGCGACGACTTAGTGATCGATCTCGGCAATGGTGCGGATGTCCTGACCATCGTTGGCGGGCTCGGCAGCACACGGATCGAGCAGTTCCGTTTCGGTGATGGCAGCACGCTGACCCTGGAAGAGATCATCGACCGGATGCTGACGGGCACCGAGGCCGATGAGGAACTGATCGGGATCGACGGACGCGACGACACGGTCTCGGGCGGCGCGGGGTCGGATGCCATGCTGGGCGGCAGTGGCAACGACACCTACGAATTCGGCTACGGCGATGGCAGCGACAGCATTCAGGACAGTGCCGGTATCGACCGTTTGATCTTCGGGACCGGTATCACGCAAGAGGTTCTGCGCTTCCAGAACATCGACGGCGATCTGCTGATCCGCATTGCCCCGACCGACGAACGCATTGTCGTCCTGGGCGGGTACAGCGCCAATCCGGTCGAAGTCTTCGAATTCGACGATGGATCGGAACTGACGATCCAGCAGGTTCGCGCGATCCTTCTGAACACCGAAACCAACACCGGTCAGGACATTCTGGACACACGCGGATTCGAGCCTGGGCTCGCCTTGGCGCCGGGCGCGGGCCATGACCTGGTGATCCTCGCGCAGGAGTCTCAGGTTTTCTTCCGCGCGGGCGACGAAATCGACCGGTACGAGATGGCACCGGGCGTCGACACCGCGAGCATTATCCTCCCGGACTTTACCAGCTTTGCGGCGAGCGTTCGCTTCGCTGATGGCGCCAGCAATGACCTGATTGTCTCGTTCCCGGCCACGGGCGATCAGTTGGTGATCGTCGGTGCGCTTGGCTCGGGGGCTGTCCCGACACTGTTCTTCTCTGATGGCGATGCTTGGGGCGCGGCCGAGCTCGTGCAGGCCGCAATCGATGCGCAGGCTACCAACGGTGACGACGTCATCCGCGGAAGCGACCGGGCCGATATCATCGATGCAGGCTTCGGCGATGATCAGATCAACGGCGACCGCGGCAACGATATCTACCGCTTCACGTTAGGCGACGGTCAGGATGTCATCGAGGATGGCGGCGGTTTCGATCGCCTCGAGCTTTTCGGGTACGTGCCTGACGATGTCCGCGTGGAACGGTTGGCTTCGGACCGGGACGATCTGATCCTGACGTTCCTCGACACCGACGATACGATCATCATCCGCAACGCGGTGATCGACTCGGTCGATTTCTCGAATGGCGTGAGCTGGACCCGCGATACGCTTCTGGATTTCGCCAACGCGATCGGCTCGGACGGCGATGATCTGCTAACCGGGACCAGCGGAGCCGAGGTCTTCTTCCCGGGTTTTGGAAACGATGTCATCGTCGATGGCCTGGGCGCGGACGTCTACACTTTTGCACGTGGCGACGGTCAGGATCGGATCCAGACGAATAACGCTGCAGACGGGTTCGGCACGGTCCTGTTCGGTGAGGACATCGCGCTCGAGGATATCTCGGCAAAGCGCGACTCGGACGGCAACCTGATCCTGCTGATCGCGGGCGGCGATGACCGCCTCACGTTGATCGATCCGGTCAATGACCCGGACGCGATCGTCGGAACGCTGCAGTTCTCGGACGGTCGAACGCTCTCGATCCCGGCCGTTGCACGCGGAATCGCCGCGACAGATGGCGACGACCACATCGTTGTTCCGTCCGGCGCGACTGTGTCGGCGACGGATATCTTTGGGCGCGAGGGCAACGATTGGCTCGAGACCGGGCGCGGCGAGGATTTGCTGTTCGGTGGTTTGGGCGATGATCTGCTCGAAGGCCATTCCGGAGGAGACACCTATTTCTTCGGACTGGGTGACGGTCAGGATGTGATCCACGACGTCGAGTTGATTGCGAACGGTGTTATCGACAAGATCCGCTTCGAGGCGGGTATCCTGCCCGGCGATCTCGAGGTGATCTCGACCGGACCGCTCGATCTGGTAATCGGCATCGCAGGCACGCAGGACCGGCTAACCATTCGGGGCATGTTCGATAGCACCGGCCGCAGCAGTGCTATCGAGGTGTTCGAATTCGCAACCGGTGAGACGCTTGAACTGGCCGACATTGTCGCTCTGGCAGCTACCGGCACCGATGGCGATGATGACATCGACTTCGGCACGCGGATCGACACGACAGCGACAATCGACGGCAACGCAGGTAATGACCGGCTCGCAGGCGGGTTCGGCGATACGACTTATCTTTTCAATCCGGGCGATGGCCGCGACACGATCGACGAGGCGGTAAATTCTTCGCAGTCTATTGATACGCTGAGCTTCGGTGCCGGGATCGATCTAGTCAATGTCCTCGCAGTTCAGCAGGGCGATCACCTGTTGCTGCGCTTTGTCGGCAGCCAGGACGAGATTCTGATCCTCAACCAGTTTAGGTTCTCAAGGACGCCGATCGACACATTCCTGTTCGATGATGGCACCACGCTGAGCGCTGATCAGATGGCCGCGACGCTGATCACCGAGGTCGACGCGCAGCGTCTGCTCGATCCGAGCATCACGGACTTCAATCCGTTCGGCGATGCGCTCTTCGCGCGTGACCATGCCGGTGACGGGGGTGACGATACGGGCGGAGATGACGGGGACAACTCTGGCGCCGGCACAGGAGCGACCAACCTTCCGCGCACGCTCAATGCTGTGGACGGCGAGGTCGATACATTCGAGTTCTTCGTGCCCGAGCTTGATGACGGCGCGGCGCTAACCACGATCAACGGGTTCGAAACTGGCGATCTGGGCGACAAGCTGGATATTCGTCTGGCTGACGGGCTGATCGGCGAGGTCGTCGCCCGTCAGGAGGGCGCCGATACCTATGTCTACTTTGTAGATGATGGCGTCTACGATCTGGAGGATTCACGCCAGCTGATCCGCTTGCGCGACACGGTGCTCGATGAGCTGACACTCGGCAACTTCAATGGCGCTCCGTTCGAAAGTGCTGCACCGCAAATCCTGGTCGGTACAAGCAGCGCTGAGACACTGACCGGCGGCTGGGGCGATGATGACATCCGTGCGGGGTCCGGGCAGGACGTGGTCGATGGCGAGGAAGGTAACGACTTCCTGCGCGGCGGTGATCTAAGCGATACATATCAGTTCGACGTGGGCTTCGGTCAGGACATCGTCTCGGACGATGGGTGGTCCCGGGCCTCCGTGGCCGATGTTGTCGAATTAGGCGCCGGTATCGATGCCGCGGATCTTCAAGTCAGCGCGAGCGGCGCCAACCTGCTCCTTTCCTTTGCGAACACTGACGACCAGATCACCGTCGACCGCACGTTCACGGTCGCTGACAACCGGATCGAGACCTATCGCTTTGCGGATGGCACAGAGTTCAGCCATTTAGATCTCGCTGCACTTGCCTGGGCACCAACCGATGCAGACCAACGCCTGGATGGAAGCTTCAACTCCGATCTGCTGAATGGCGGTGGCGGCAATGATGATCTGCGTGGAAACGGTGCCGCCGACACGTTGATCGGTGGCGCGGGCAACGATTTCCTGCGCGGCGGCGATATCTCAGACACCTATCAGTTCGATGTTGGCTTTGGACAGGACGTTATCTCGGATGACGGGTGGTCTCGCGATTCGACAGCCGATTTGATCGAGTTTGGCGCGGGCATCAGTGCGGACGATCTTTTTGTCCGGGCCGACGGATTCAACCTGATCCTCAGCTTTGCCGGTAACGAGGACCGGATCACCATCGATCGGATCGTCAATTCTGCAGATTTCCGTATCGAGACCGTTCGCTTCAACGATGGCACGGAACTGAGCTACCGCGATCTGGTGAACATCGCCTGGACACCAACAGAAGATGACCAACGCTTCGATGGCGGTTTCGACACGGATGTTCTGAACGGCGGTGGCGGCAATGATGATCTGCGCGGCAATGGTGATTCCGATACGCTGATTGGCGGCACGGGCAACGATTTCCTGCGCGGTGGCGATATCTCGGACACCTACCAGTTCGATGTCGGCTTCGGTCAGGACATCGTCTCGGATGATGGCTGGTCCCGCGACTCTGGCGCCGATGTGATCGAGATCGGTGCCGGTTACGACGTCGCCGATCTGGCCGTCGCAGCGGACGGGTTCAACTTGCTCCTGACGTTTGCGGGAACCGAGGATCGGATCACCATCGATCGGACGGTCAACGCTGCGGATTTCCGGATCGAGACAGTTCGTTTCAACAACGGAACCGAATTGAGCTACCGCGACCTCGTGAACATCGCCTGGGCGCCAACTGACGAAGATCAGCGCGTCGATGGTGGATTTGATTCCGACACAATCGATGGCGGCGGCGGCAACGACAGCCTGTTCGGCAATGGCGCGTCTGATGTCCTGATCGGCGGGACCGGCAATGACTTCCTGCGTGGCGGCAACATC
>ERZ1740062.792-NODE-792-length-14513-cov-4.626712_pt1 | contig 14513 bp, 11 predicted proteins | sample MGYA00581741_ERZ1740062 | MGnify/ENA primary metagenome ERZ1740062 (study PRJEB43018, sample SAMN04849747) | marine metagenome | isolation source: floating plastic debris | place: Pacific Ocean | collected 2008-09-01 | study: EMG produced TPA metagenomics assembly...
CGCTGGGTGATTATGTCATCAAGAACCGTTTCCCGGGCGTCGTGCTCGGGCTGTCTGGCGGCATTGATAGCGCGCTGACAGCCGCAATGGCTGTCGATGCGCTTGGCCCAGATCGCGTGTGGTGCGTGATGATGCCGAGCAAATATACGAGCTCCGAAAGTTTGGAAGACGCCAAAGCCTGTGCTGAAGCGCTCGGCGTGCGCTATGACACGATCGACGTCGAAAGCAACAGCATCGACGAAGTGCTGCTATTCCCCGGATCCAATCCGTTGTTCGCCGAGGACACGGAAGACGGCATCTCGTGGACAGCCAGTATCTCGTGGGACTTTGAGTTGTCCGCTGGCAACAGCCTGATCCCTTACTTCACGGCATCTGAGCAATCTACTGTGATCGCCGGTCAGGGCGCCGAAATCCAGACTGGCGCTATTATCGGCAATGGTTGGTTCGATACGTCTGAGTTGATTGAAGCGGGTGTTAAAGGCAGCTTCCTCGATGACAGCCTGTACATAGCACTCTCCATTTACGAGCAGGAGCGTACGGACTTTAACGCGCAAGCGATTGTGACCAACCAATCCAACAAGACAGAAGGCGTCGAGCTGGAAGCGCGTTGGGTCGTGAACGAGAATCTGGTTCTGACAGCAGGCTATACACACATCGAAGTCGTTAACCTGAACACGCTCGAGAATGCGGGTCGCTTCAGCTTCTTCGGTGCAGACGACATCCCGCAGATCGACCCTGCCAGCATCTTTGGTGGTCAGGCGATCGGTATCGTGTTCTCTGAAGGCGAAGCCGGTGCTAGACGCGCAGGCATGCCGGAGAACATCTTATCGTTCACCGGTACCTACGCGTTCGAAAACGGCATCGCGCTGAACGGTAGTGTGGTTAGCGTCGACTCTGTGTTCTCAGGCTTCTCGCAAGCGGTTGAGCTGCCATCGTATACACTGGTCAACGCCGGCGTCGTTTACGAAACCGACAACTGGCAGTTTGCGCTGACTGGTAAGAACCTGACCGATGAGCGCTACTTCCGCGCGAACTTCCCGAACCTGTTTGGTTCGCAGATCGTACTGCCGGAACTGCCGCGTAACTGGCAAGCCAGCGTATCGTTCCGCTTCTGATCGAACGCTGACTTGATCAGCCATTCGGGCCCCGGCATCGGTATCGCTGCCGGGGCTTTTTTTTGCCACACTGCGAATCATTAAACGGAGCACCGTATGTCGCCTTACGTTGAAGTCAGATTGCAGATCCGTCTGTTTATCAGTCTGCTAGTCGTCACGCTAACCGGATGCGCCGCGCAGAAACCGTCGCAACCCGCAGCGATCAAACCGAAGGTCGTGATCATCACGATGTTTGAGCGCGGCGCAGACAGCGGTGACGCGCCGGGCGAATTCCAGTTCTGGAACGTACGCCGCGATCTTACGACGGTTTTTCCATTCGGTGCGCATCATGATTTGCATTACAACCCCGACAGCGGTCTGCTGGGCGTCGTGACCGGTATCGGCACCGCGAAAGCCGCAGCGTCTATCATGGCACTCGGCATGGATCCACGCTTCGATCTGACGCAAAGCTATTTTCTGGTCGCCGGCATCTCAGGTTTTGACCCGGCCGATGCATCGATCGGATCGGCTGCATGGGCCGAGTACCTGGTAGACGGCGACATCGGCCACGAAATCGATGCCAGAGAGAAACCGGAAGACTGGCGTTGGGGTTACATCGAGCGCTACAGCCAGCGCCCATTCCAGCAACCGCGACGGCAAGACGAGAACGGTGAGGTGTATCGACTGAACGGTGCGCTGACAGAATGGGCCTATCAGCTGACCAAAGAGATTCGGCTGCCTGACGATGTCGACATCGCCGCCGCTCGCGCACGCTACACCGAACATCCCAATGCGCAACGACCGCCGTTTGTACTGCGCGGCGACCATATCGCCGCATCTACGTTCTGGCACGGTGAGATCCTGAACGATTGGGCCAACGCCTGGGTCGACTACTGGACTGACGGTCAAGGTGAGTTCGTCTCATCCGCCATGGAGGAGACCGGCACGATGCAATCGATGACGTATCTGGATCGCATGGGTCGCGTCGACAAGCAACGCGTGCTCGTGTTGCGTACCGCCAGCAACTACACGATGCCGCCACCGGGCGTCTCTGCCGCTGACAATCTGCTGTCGGAAAACAAAGGCTATAGCGGACTACTCGCTGCCCTCGAATCAGGCTATATCGTCGGTTCGGTCGTTATCGATGAATTGCTGGCGAACTGGGATCGCTACCAACACACACCACCTGGAACAACGCAATAAAACGCTATGCCACAGCGCCTCTTTCATTTGGTACCGAAATCACGCCGGGAATCGCTAGCGCCCGATGAGATCTACTTTCCAGCAACGTATGAACAAGATGGCTTTATTCACGCGACCGCCGACGCACACCTGCTGTTGAATGTCGCGAACCACTTCTATGCCGGGAGCGATCAGGCATGGTTATGCCTTGAGACGACCGTAAAACGGGTCGAGGCCACTGGCGTCAAAGTCCTGTTCGAGCCAGCAGCCGCCGTCGGCGAGACACCACCGGAAATACCCGGAGTGACAGCAGACCAATTGTTTCCGCATCTGTTTGGCGGTCTTTCGCAAGCGTGCCTGGTGGCCGTTCATCCAGTGACGCGAGCGGCGGATGGGGCGTTCACCGCGATCGGTAATCTGACGTCATAGCAACACGTACTTGGCGGCAAATATCGCGGCGATCACGTAGACCACCGGCGCACACGATAACGCCCGACCGCTAAATACCTTGATCGCAGCATAGGTCAGGAAGCCAATGCCAATACCGTCGGCAATCGAAAATGTCAGTGGCATCGCGAGGGCTGCAACGACAGCAGGTGCACTCTCGCTAATGTCTGTCCAGTCCAGGTCGGCAAGACTGCGGGCCATCAGGCACGCAACGAACAGCAGCGCTGAAGCGGTGGCATAGGCGGGAATGCTCTGCGCCAATGGCGCCAGAAATAGACAGGCGAGAAATAACAGCCCACAGACTACCGCCGTCAGACCGGTGCGTCCGCCAGCTTCGACGCCGGCAGCACTCTCGATGAAACTGGTGGTCGATGACGTGCCGACCAACGCGCCGACGACGGTTGCGCCAGAATCTGCCAGCAGTGCCGGACGCAACCGCGGTAGTCGGTGTTGGTCATCCACGAGTCCGGCACGGGTCGCCACACCGACGAGCGTTCCGGCGGTGTCAAAGACATCGACGATCAGGAAAGACAGGATGACGGTGATCATGGACCACTGTAGCGCACCAGCGAGATCAAGCTGCAACAGCACCGGTGCCGGTGATGGCGGCAAAGAAACGAGCCCCTGAAACGCCGCCTGACCCGTCACCCAGCCGATGACGGAAACGAGCAAGATACCGATGATCACCGCACCAGGCACGGCGCGTGCCGTCATCGCGGTGATCAACACAAAGCCGAGCAAACACATCAGTGGCGCGAACCCGGCTAGGTCGCCGACCGAGGCCAGCGTCGCCGGATTGTCGACAACAACACCCGCGTTTTGCAGCGCAATGAATCCGAGAAACAGACCAATGCCTGCGGCCATACCCAACTTTAGGTTGCGTGGGATCGCATTGATCAGCCATTCGCGGAACGGCAGGACACTCAATATGACAAACAAGACGCCCGAAATGAAAACGGCGCCGAGCGCGGTCTGCCAACTATGCCCACCCCCGATCACGACTGCGAATGTGAAGAAGGCGTTTTGCCCCATGCCAGGCGCCAAAGCGACTGGATAATTGGCCAGCACACCCATCACGATGGAGCCGAACGCCGCCGCGATGCAAGTGGCGACGAAGACTGCACCGAAGTCCATGCCGGTCTCGGACAGAATGGAAGGATTGACCACGGTAATGTAGGCCATCGCGAGAAAGGTCGTCAGCCCAGCCACGGTCTCGCGACGAACGGTGGTCTGCTGCGCGGATAACGCGAATAGACGTTGCAACATGGGTGGGTCCCCGTTTGTTATGAATTATTTTGCTGGCGCGGGTAATTGGTCGCGATACTCTGTCCAGTTGTCGACGAGTGCCTGGACCACGACATTGCCAACGCGGAAAGCACTATCGAGCGCTGGAAAACCATTGTCGGGGTACGGTGCCGTCTTGCTCCAAACCGCCGTCTTGCCCTTGGGCGGCATCGTGAAATTGCTGGCGGTACGCAGCACCAGAACGCGCCGTGCATCGATCACATCGGTCCTACCAAGTCGATGCAAGGCGGTTAACGTGCCGCTGTCCTCCATATTGGAGGTCATAAAATTAGCGTCGGCACCGGCATACAGTTGTAGCCAGTCATTAGCCCACGTGTTGAGCTTCTCGCCATGCCAATACGTGCTGGCGCTCAGCGTATCGCCCACCGTCACAAACGGCGGCCGTTGCGCCTGAGGATATCCCGTGTAGAGCTTACGAAATTCACGGATGCCAGGCGCATCTGGCAGTTGCAAATCTTTGGTCAGTGCATAGGCCCAATCAACCAGCGGCTGGTGTAGCGAAAAATGAATGGTGTCCAGTGTCCAGCCACCATAGAGATCCGCAGGGTCTTGCGTGGGTCGCTCCGCACCGAGCGGCACCATCCCGTACGGCCAGTCATCAGGAATTTCGCGGCCATCGATCTCGTACAACAAATCGCCATCGACAATGTGCCGGGCCCAGGCGGCAGACCCAAGCGACAAATCCGCCGGGTCAGCGCCCGCGATGCCGGCGATCAGAAAATAACTATGCGACAAATCAAATCGATCATCGAACCCAAGCGCCATGATCGATGCCGTGGCATTCGGGATACCACCACCCAGCAGAATAGCGATGACGCCATCATCATTGCCGTACAGTTTGGCCTCGCCCAGTGGGAAATCGTATTCCGTCGTCAGCGCTAGGCGTTCTATCCAGAGCTGCAGCTCACCAGGATCATCACCGGTCGGCTCACCACGTTCGAACATGGCGGCAACCACCACTTTGATCTCAATTGGCTCCGCTGCCTGCGCGACAGTCGCCCACATCAACCAAACACCCAGTGCAACGATTTTCTGCATTAGTGCAGCTCCCCTGATCTATGAATAGATAACGATTCGCGGAAGACCCGGTCATCTGTGCGCAAAAAACCACACATGAAATCGAAATCTCGCTAATCGTAACTCGCTAAAAGAACTGAACTAGCTACCTGTCAAGCGATTTACTCGCCGTGAGCAAGCTGCTCAGCCCTTCGGTTGTGTCACACTGCCCCGTATAATTGTTACAACAATTAAGGCAGTACAACGAAGGAGAATAGCATGGTCTGGTGGGGATGGATTGTCCTGGGATTACTGTTGATGGCAGCCGAGCTGGCGTTGATCGACGCGGCGTTTTATTTGCTGTTTATCGGCTTATCCGCTGTTTTGACCGGCGTACTGCTCGTGGCTGGCATACCCATGGCGCTGTGGTTGCAGTGGGTTGTTTTCGGTATCACCGGTGCGGTGACCGCCGTCCTGTTTCGCCAGTCACTGTACGACAAGCTGCGTGGTCAGCCGATCGGGTTTGAAGACCAGGTAGACGGTCGCCAGGTCGCGATACTGGAAGACGTCGCTGCCGGCGACGAGACGCGGGTCGAGTTTCGTGGCTCACGTTGGGATGCCACCAACGTCGGTTCGCGCACGCTGAAAGCGGGCGAGAAAGCGATCATTTTGAAAGCCAGCGGCTCGCGGCTCGAAATCGACGCCCGCGCCTGAACACATCGAACACAACATAGAGGATAATAATATGGATGGATTACTTATCGTCGGCGGTATTCTCGCCTTCGTCATCATCTTTGCCCTGTCAAAGATTTTCGTCATCGTGCCGCAGCAGAGCGCGTTTGTCGTTGAAAGCCTAGGCAAGTACTCGCGCACACTCAGCGCCGGCTTCAGCTTTCTCGTGCCTTTTCTGGAGAAGATCGCCTACCGTCATAGCCTGAAAGAGCATGCGATGGATATTCCTGAGCAGGTCTGTATCACACGCGATAACGTACAGGTCGGGGTCGACGGCGTACTCTACATTCAGGTCACCAACCCGGAACGCGCGTCTTACGGCATTGGTAACTATGTGTTCGCGATCACCCAGCTCGCGCAGACCACGTTGCGTAGTGAAGTGGGTAAGATCGATCTCGACAAGACTTTCGAGGAGCGCAATGCGATCAACCTCGCTGTTGTCGACGAACTGGATAAGGCGTCTGACCCGTGGGGCGTGAAAGTACTGCGTTACGAGATCAAGAACATCAACCCGCCGCACGACGTGCTTGGCGCGATGGAAAAACAGATGCGTGCCGAACGTGAAAAACGCGCCACCATCCTGAAATCCGAAGGTGATCGGGACGCCAAGATCAATGAAGCTGAAGCTGAGAAGCGGCGTGTGATCATGGAATCCGAAGCGGCGCAGGCGCAGCAAGTCAATGAAGCCCGCGGTGAGGCAGAGGCGATTATGGAGGTCGCCAAAGCGACCGCACAGGGTATTCGTATGGTCGGTGCGGGCATCAAGAGCGAAGGCGGCGGAGAAGCCATGCAACTGCGGATCGCTGAAGACTACCTCAGCAAGTTCGGCAACCTGGCGAAGGAAGGCAATACGCTGATCATCCCCGCGAATCTGTCGGATATGACATCGATGATCAGTGCGGCAACGAAGATCATCAAGCAAGGCGACAATCAGAACGCAAGCTAGACAGAAGATTGCATCAGCCAACCAGAGCCGGCTCTTCCTAGGGCCGGCTTTTTTTGTGCGCATAATGTGTGTCACCATTTGCGCTAATCATTCAACGGATACCCGCATGACCTCATTCGATCTTCAGGAACGGCGCGAGCGCGTCTTCCTGATTCTGGCCGGCTTCTTTCTGTGCGCCATGACGTTACTCAATGTCATCGGCATCACTCGCTTCATTCAGCTTGGCCCATTAAGTCTGGCCGCTGGGGTGCTGCCCTATCCACTGACCTTCTTGTGTACAGATTTGGTCAGCGAGCTGTACGGAAAACGCCGTGCCAATTTCATGGTCACCGTCGGCTTGGTTCTGAACTTCTTCATCATCGGCATCATGTGGCTCGTGAACGCGATGCCAGCAGTTCCGGATGACAGCCTGCCACCCTGGCAAGTGCTGCAAATCGCTGACACGATGACGATGCCCAGCGGTGCTACGATTTCTGGGAGCGTTGAGTTATTCGAGATTATCTATGCTTGCACGTCCGGCGCCGTGTTCGCCTCGATGCTGGCTTATGTGGCCGCGCAATACTGCGATGTCCAGGTGTTCCATTGGCTGAAGCGACTAACGAATGGCAAGCACCTGTGGCTGCGCAATAACTTATCGACGCTGACCAGCCAGCTTGTCGATTCGATCGCCGTTGTCAGCGTCACATTCGGCGCCGCGTTTCTGGCCGGCGATTTCACGCTGAAGGCGATCCTCGTGCTGATCGGTAGCAGTTACCTGTTCAAAATGCTGAGTGCCTTGCTGGATACGATCCCCGCCTACATCCTGGTCGCAAAACTCAAACACTACTTGCAGATCGACAACGAAACCGTATTCGACTAGTCAAGGCTTGCGGAAACGGATGTTTCCTCGCCCTTGAATTGAAGGTGCCCGTCGTCGATGCGTGACCAGCGGAACGCTTTGAGGTCCAGAAAATAGTTTTGGTTCACACGCCACGGCCGCTCGGCAGTCTGGCGTGGCATTTCGGCTTCCGCTCGCCGAATATAGCCGGACTCGAGGTCGATCAACGGCTGTCCCTCGCCGGCCGATTTATCCGCTGGCGTCACGCGCTGCAGACCGCGGCGCTGCATAAAATTCAGAAGCCGCACCGACCATTTGCAAATCAACTCGCTTTTCAGTGTCCAGCTCGCGTTGGTATAGCCGAGTGTCATGACCAGATTAGGTACGCCGGACAACATCGCGCCTTTGTAAGTCGTCAGCGCATTCGGCAGCAGTTCGACACCGTCAACACTTAACGTTGCCCCGCCCGCGACCAGTATCCGCAAGCCGGTCGCTGCCACAACAATGTCCGCATCGATGCGTTCGCCGGACGCCATGTGCACATGACGCGGACTGAAGCTCGCGATCGTGCCGGTACACATTTCGGCCTTGCCGGTCCGCAGCGGCTCAAAAAAATCGCCATCGGGCGCCACACACAAGCGCTGTGCCCACGGGTTGTATGGCGGCGTGAAGTGTTTGCGCCAATCCAGCGTGTCACCCAACTGCTCGCGGGTTTGTTTGGCGATGGCACGGCGCACGAACGTAGGCCAGCGTCGTGACAACTGAAATATGCCCATCGTGTACAGAATATTCTTCCAGCGCGTCAGCCAATGCCCCGCACGCGCCCCCGTCCAGCGGATAAATCGCTGCGACCAGCGATCGATTGCCGGCGCCTCAATGATGTAAGTCGGTGTACGTTGGATCATCGTCACCTTGGCGGCTTCTTTTGCCAGTTCAGGCAACAGCGTCACTGCCGTCGCACCACTGCCGATCAACACAACGCGTTTATCTCGTAAGCTCAGGTCCTGCGGCCAGTGCTGCGGCTGGATCACGAGACCTGAAAACCGTTCAATCTGCGGGAACGCCGGCAGATATCCCGAGGCATAGTTGTAATAGCCGGTGCATAACATCAGAAAGCGACTAAAGCGGATTTCTTTATCACCCGTTTCCAACTGAAATGTGAGCTTCCAGCGATTGTCGGCGGTGACAAAATCGGCAGACACCAGTCTGCGCCCGAATACAATGCGCTCTGCAATACCGTGTTCGGCTGTGGTCGCCTCCAGATAATGGCGAATACTCTCTCCGTCGGTTATTGCTTTACGCCCAAGCCAGGGTTTGAAGGTAAAACCCAGAGTCGCCATGTCAGAGTCAGAGCGTATTCCCGGATAGCGGAAGAGATCCCACGTACCACCGACCGAACTTCGGGCCTCGGCGATAACTAAGTCGTCATCCGGCCGCGCGCGGCGATGATGCCAGGCCATGGCGATGCCGGACAATCCAGCACCGACGATCACGACATCATGACAAGACAATGCCGCCCTCATACGAGACCGCTCGTGAGACCAGTGTCTACTCCATGGGTAAACACGGACTCGTAAGCGTCGCGGCAGACGCCGCTACCGAAAAAAACGGTATACAACGAAAACTTGCGTATACCGTTCGGGCCAGACTGAGCGCTGGTAGCTCGAACATTGTCCTTGTTCAAAAGCGGAACTCTCTTTCATCGCACACATCCGGGAAAACGAAATCTCGGGCCCGATATACACCTAACGTTAAGCGAGGGGATGACACATGGCAAGCACCAACAAACAACTTCAACATGGCATAGACGGCGTAACTGGTCCTATTATTCTGGCCTAGGCGCTTTCGGAATCAACATGATTATCAAGCAGACTCAGACGATTGAATTGCGACCGGATGACGACAATGTCACCAACCGTAGACCAATACGACGCATGTTGTTTGACCTGTGCATCGCGAATCCTGTGCCATTATGAGTAAGGCCGGTGGCGGGTTCAGAAAAATCGGTTACACGCTGGCTACAGCGCGCAAAGCAGGCATCGCGAAAACCGGCAAGGCGCTGCGCTCGAAAAACACCTGTAAAGCCTGTGCGTTTGGTATGGGTGGTCAACTGGGTGGCATGACCACTGAGGCCGGTGAGTTTCCGTCGGTTTGCAACAAGAGTGTCCAGGCACAATCCACAGACGTACAACCAGCGATCAACGATACCGCGCTGACTCGACCACTGCCCGAGCTCGCTGCGTTGAGCGCCCACGATCTGGAACATCTCGGCCGTCTCGCAACGCCACTGCACAAGGCGGCAGGACACAACCATTTCATGCCGTTATCGTGGTCATCGGCGACATCGCTTGCGGCCCAGCGACTGGCTAATACCGCGCCCGACCGAAGCTTCTTTTATGCGTCGGGTCGATCCTCCAATGAGGCGGGATTTGTGTTCCAGTTGCTCGCACGCTGCTACGGCACCAACCACGTCAACAACTGTTCTTACTACTGTCACCAGGCGACGGGCGTCGCGCTCTCGCGCACCATCGGTACAGGCACTGCCACCATCGAGCTCGAGGACCTCGATCACACCGACATGATTTTCGTGATCGGTGCCAATCCGGCATCGAACCACCCGCGCTTCATCCACAAACTGGCAGCGTGTCGAGAACGCGGTGGTCGGGTGGTTGTGATCAATCCCGCGAAAGAACGTGGCCTCGTCCGTTTTGCGGTGCCAAAAAGTCCGCGCTCTCTGTTGCGGGGCGGCACTGACATCGCGTCGGACTATTTGCAGCCCAACATCGGTACTGACGCAATCCTGCTCGCGGGTCTTGCCAAAGCGACGATGGCAATGGACGCGTCGGACCAACGCTTTATTGATCAGCACACCACGAACAGTGACGCGTGGATGGCAGAGGTTGCCGCAATGTCTTGGGCAGACATCACGGCGACAACAGGAATTGCTCAAAGCGACATCGAAGCGGTCGCGGCCCATTATGCCGGTGCCAAGCAGGTCGTGTTTGCCTGGGGCATGGGCGTGACCCATCACCTGCACGGCGTCGAGAACATAGAGGCGATCAGCAATCTCGCGCTACTGCGTGGCATGATCGGCCGCCGCGGCGCGGGCTTGTTACCACTGCGTGGTCATTCGAATGTGCAGGGGATCGGCACGATCGGCGTTAAGCCGGTATTGGGAGACACCGTACTGGAGCGTCTGCAAGACTTCTTCGGCATCGCAACGCCAACAGCGCCTGGCTATGACACGATGGGGGCGATGCAAGCCGCGGCGCGCGGTGCTATCGCTACTGCCGTACTGCTCGGCGGCAATCTGTTGTCCGCCAATCCGAAACGCGACTGGGCAGAAACGGCGTTGAACAGGATAAATACAAGAATAGCGCTGACAACCACACTTAACGCATCGCACGTGAATATCGACGATGACGCCGAACTGATCGTACTGCCGGTTTGTGCGCGCGACGAAGAATGGGAATCGACCACACAGGAATCGATGTTCAATTTTGTGCGACTCAGCGATGGCCAAATTACCCGCCACGAAACCGTACGCCCCGAGGTCGCGGTGCTCGTCGACATTGCCAATGCTCTGCTGCCCGATAGCCCGGTCGACTTTGATGCGTTTCGCCAGCACCGCAACATCCGCGAAGCGATCGCGGCGATTGTTCCCGGCATGGCAGCGCTGAAGGACATCGATGTCGCGCGTCGCGAATTTCATATTGCCAACCGACTGCTGCATGAACCGACGTTCAACACGAGCAACGGTAAAGCCGCTTTCAGGCTCAAAACGGTCATCAAACCGGAAGCCTCCGCTCACCGGTTTCGACTGGCAACGGTGCGCAGCGAAGGGCAGTTTAATTCGATTATCTATGAAGAATCCGACACCTACCGCGACACCCGTACACGCTGGTGCGTCATGATGAATGTCGACGACGCGAAGGACGCCGGCATCAACGAAGGCGACGCCGTGACGCTGGTCTCCGATTTTGGCGAGATGCGAGAGGTAGCCGTGTACGTCCGCGATTTGCCACGGGGCAATCTGATGGCGTATTACCCGGAGGCGAATGTACTGACGGGCACGATGGTCGATCCCGCCAGTCGCACGCCGGCGTTTAAAAACACCCCAGTGTCATTGCATTCGCTGCAACGCTAATGGTCATCCGCCGGGTGCGGAAAACAGTCTTCGTCCCCCGCGCGTGCCGTCAGGCAAGCAAAGTCCTTCTCCACCAGGATTGTCAGTGACGCATCCGACGCGACCGCTAACACCGCATTGATCGACACATCATCGCCACGCGCCCACTGCACCAGGGATTGCGACGGAGCATCGATATGGACAACGTTGTTGGAGATACGCGCCTGCCACTGCGATGCTGCATGGTGCCCGAGAACGAATTGCAGACTGGTGCCCCCAGGGAAACGCGTGCGATTGATGACCGATTCGCCGGCAGCGACCTCGGCAACTTCGCTCCGTGACAAGCGGAGTCGTAGTGAATCGTCAAGCAAGCGCGCTTTCATTGGAACCCTCACCCAGCCAGAGTGTTGCAGTGTACCAAGACACGGACGCTGGCGACGGACTTGCAATGGATGCATCGCGCTAACAAGATGACGGCAGAGCGATTCAAGGAGCTTACGCCATGCCAAGAGGTCTGACCGCCATAATCGTCGCGGTGATCATCACGCCGCTGTCCACCGCCGTCGCAGAGGACTGGCCTTACCCGGAGGACACACCGGTCATCACGCCGGTCACCGTCGGACTTGCCGGTGAGAAACCCGCGGATATTGTTCGCTATCTACTCGCCAATGGTGCACTGCGCGCTCGCTTGTCGCCGGACGGCAGCCAGATCGCGTTTTCGTCACGCATTACCGGCGAGCCGCAACTCTGGCTGGTCGATGCAGCGGGGGGCTGGCCACGACAGAAAACCTATCGCAGCGGCATCAGCATCTTCGAATGGGCGCCGGACAGCGAGCATCTGGCGATCGGGCGGGATGCCGATGGCAATGAACGCGATGGCTATTTTCTGATCGACCTCAAAGGCGAACAAGAGGTAGAGCTGCTGCCACAAAGCGACGCTTACCGACAATTCGGTCAGTTCTCTCGGGATGGTGCCGAGATCGTATTTTCGTCAACCGAACGCAACGGTCGTGACTTCGATATTTATTTGTATGACATCGCCGCCGGCGAGCAACGACGCATCTACGAGGGCACCTTTGGTTTCTATCCAGCGGCCTGGCAACCGGGTGGCGATCTGCTGCTCGTCGATGAGACCCGAGGTGAGGACGGCAACGATGTTCACTTGCTCAATGTTCGCACCGGCAAGATCGAACCATTATTCCAACCGTCAGTCTCGGCCGCTTACGATGGCTACGCATGGACAGCGGATGGCAGCGCGTTTTACGTCACGACCAATCAGGACCGAGAGTACATGGGGTTGGCCTTGTACGATCTGGCGAGTGGCACACTGCGCTGGGTGGATACGCCGGATGCCGATGTCGAGAATGTCAGCCTCAGCGGCAGTGGTCGTTATCTCGCCTGGACTCGAAACATTGATGGCTTTGACAAACTGCAGATCCGTGATCTGAAACAACAAGCCACCGTCGAAGTTTCGGCGTTGCCGGACGGGGTCTATGTCAGCGCCTTCGCGGGCGACAGCGACGATCTCCTCATTCATGTCTCCGGCCCGACCAGCGCCGGCGATGTCTTCACGTGGCGGCCCGGCGCAGCGCAGCCAATGCATGCCGTTAAAGCCTCGCTGGCCGGCCTCGGTCGCGAGCACTTCGTCACACCGGAAGTGGTGCGCTTCCCGGCGCGAGATGGCGTCATGCTGCAGGGGCTGTTGTATCTCCCGACACTGGCTTCCACCGATGCCACACCGCCATTGGTGGTCAACGTGCACGGCGGCCCTACGGCACAGGCCAGACCCCGGTTTCGACCGCAGCTGCAGTATCTCGTCAACACCGGCATCGCAGTACTCGACGTCAATGTCCGCGGCTCACCCGGCTTCGGTAAGACCTATGCGCGACTCGACAATCAGGAGAAACGACTCGACTCGGTGCGTGACCTGGTCGACACCGATGACTACTTCGCCAACGACGAACGCATAAATGGAAATCGCGTTGCAGTCATGGGCGGCAGCTACGGCGGTTACATGGTGAATGCCGTGCTCGGCAGTTTCCCAGGAGTATTCGATGCCGGTGTCTCGATGGTCGGTGTGTCCGATTGGGTACGCGCGCTGCAAGACGCCTCGCCGGGCCTGAAAGCGTCTGCCCGAATCGAGTACGGCGATATCAGCGAGCACCGCTGGGTGGAGTTCTATCGTGAGAATTCGCCGATCAATAACGCACAGAACATCGACGTGCCATTGCTGGTGGAGCATGGGGTCAATGATCCGCGCGACCCCGTCACCGAGTCTGACAGGCTGGTACAAAAAATCCGTGAAAACGGCGGCGATGTGCGCTACCTGCGTTTCCCCGATGAAGGACACTCGCTGTCAAAACAGCCCAATCGCGTAGCTTTTTATCGCGCCATGGCCGACTTTCTGGCCGAGACGCTACAACCACAGGATCGCCGCGACAATTTGTGACAAAGACTCTGCATTTTCGTGACTGACTTAACAAAACACTAGACGCTGACTTGCTAACATCCTGTTTGTAAAACAGTTTGCCAACGGACGGTAAACCGTTGCACAACCACTATTGTCAACGGACCGCTATCGTCACATGCGTCAAATTGTCGGTTTCTTGCTCGGCTGTCTATCGGCCGCGAACACCGTCTGGGCGGGCCAGTGTGCCAACCCGGCTGTGGACGGCATTGGCCCGGCGGGTGGCGGTATCATCAATACGTACTACCCAGGCGTCGGCAACGAGAATCCCGGCAGCACATCGCTGTCCCTAGGTCCTTCTCGTGGTGCTGCGACTCCCATCGCAGTCGGCGATTTGCTGCTCGTCATTCAAATGCAGCGCGCGACATTTAACAGCAGCAACAATGCCAACTATGGCGACG
>ERZ1740062.793-NODE-793-length-14506-cov-5.859041_pt1 | contig 14506 bp, 22 predicted proteins | sample MGYA00581741_ERZ1740062 | MGnify/ENA primary metagenome ERZ1740062 (study PRJEB43018, sample SAMN04849747) | marine metagenome | isolation source: floating plastic debris | place: Pacific Ocean | collected 2008-09-01 | study: EMG produced TPA metagenomics assembly...
TGCAAAAAATGGAAAATGAGCAATCAGGAAAAGTTACCCCTAACGTTATGGGTAATTCTCAAGGCTTGATTATTGAAGAGTTATTCACATCGCTCGGACGAATGAAGTGGGATTCGTTTGTTAAGAATCGCCTACCCTTACTCAAGCTACCTACGGATGTGCTGTCCGTATTACGAAAAGGGAAATTGGAGTACACCAAAGCTCGTGCGATCGCCAAAGTTAAGGATGATAAAAAACGGCAAGATTTGATAAAAGTAGCAATTGAGGAAAACTTATCGCTTAATGAAATCAAGCAAAGAATTAAAACTATTAGTCAAGACAGTTCAGAAACACCATCACTTAAACAACGTGCTGATGATACCTTCCGCCGTTTAAAGCAATCTAAAGTTTGGGATGAGCCGAAGAAAAAAGCGAAGATAGAAAAGTTGTTATCACAAATGGAAGCGTTAATAAGGTAGTAATAAAACAGTCCTAAAATGAACCAAAACTGCTTGTGTTTAAGCGCTATGTGGCTTTAAAAGAATAAAAAATACAGATAAATCTTAATATAAAAGTATCGCTAATAAGAGTGACATTAAGCACGGAGTATGAAAGCATTTACCATATAAGATTTGCAATCTTGGAAGAGAAAATGTCAGATATATCCTATCCCGATTATGTCTGGTGGGTTGAACCTGGTAGACTTGCAGGAATGCCCCGTCCTCCATTAGAGGATTTAGCTATACTTTATCAAGCCGGAATGCGCGGTATTGTTTCAGTGATGGATGAGCCTTCAGGTATCCAAGAATATAAAGATGGAGGTTTTCAAGCTTTATGGTTGCCAATTACAGGTGGTAAAAGTCCAACGGTAGAACAGGTGTTGGAATTCGTTCAATTCGCTGATTCGCTTTTAGAGAAAAATCAAGTTGTCGCGGTTCACTGTACCAGCGGCAATCGTCGAACAGGAACACTTTTAGCTGCTTATCTTATAGCTTCTGGGAAGTCACCAGACCAAGCACTTACACAGGTTCAGCAAGCACGACCATCTGCACAATTACGGGATGCTCAGAAACAGTTTTTATTTGCACTGCCAGATTTACTTTCTGGGAAATTATGAATGAAATACAAAAAATCAGCAGCTTCCAGTAAGTCCAGAAAACTGCTGTTTACAATGGCGTGTGTGTTTGAGCAAACGATAAGAAAATAAATATAAATCTTACATATAAAAGTGAGTTTTAAATCGGTGAAGTACAAGCAGTTGTCAGGCGCGAATGACTATTAACTGACAACCGTTAACTGTTAAGCACCTTGCAATCTAGCGAAACCAAAGGTAACGTTAAACTCTTCGCACCAAATTGCTACGGATTTGAAATCATCTAAATCAAAGTTGGCAGGAATTTCATAACGTTGAGCGCCATCGAAGCTTTTTAAGTTAGCTAGAGTTACATAATTTCTTTCATTCAAGTTAACTGGTACGGTTGAATTTCGGTGGAGAACAACTCTTACCTTCGGACCGCGTGCTGTGGTGAATCCTTTACTGAATTCCAAATAACGTTTACCGTTTTTCTCAACAATCTTAGCTGTACCGTTGGTAGGGTGGTCTTGTTCGGTGGTCACAAAGCTACCGGATGCAATCAATGACTGAGATTTTGCTGCAACTCTAATACTTTGTCCTGCTCTTTGAGCTTGGGCTGGTTGTGCGTTGATTGCCAATTGTCCAACGCTGCCGAATAATACGATTGATGCGATTCCAAGTCCAGCTAGTTTGTTGAGTTTCATTTCAGTTACCTCTTGTTTGAATTTGTTGTTTCTCCGTCCTTAATTACTAATATCGAGGATGAAACTGAGGTGGTAATGATTGGTAACTGAGCGTTGGGTAAGAGTTATCTGAGAAAAATGAGAAGATAGACTGCTTTGAGAGTGAAGACGTTATTACTGTCCTAATTTTAGGGATTTTTGGGGTAGTAACTTATTTATTCAACTTTGACAAAATGCTTTTCGCCACATCTACCCCGTTACCTTCTCCCAACCACCGATTTTTCTTCTTATTCCCCCAAGCTGCCGTCTCTCCCCAGTTTTCTTCATTTGCATAAGTTTCTAGTGCAGCCGTCAACTCAGAAATAGTCTGTTGTAATTCGGTAACAGTTTGTTTTTTGGTAAGGAAGTTAAACATGATAGTTGATGGGGTTGGTTATCTAACTCAACTATCACGCTATTACGGGTAATGTCGCCACGATGGATGTACGGGAATGCGATCGCCCTAACTAATCAAATATGAAATAGTGGGCGATGCGCTTTGTGTAACGCTTCTGGCGTATCAAACTCCTACTGTTATCTATTCTTTGCCCTTGTCATCCTTATCTTTCTTTTTCAAGCCTAAAACCAACGGAGTTAAAGCCGTCAGAATTGCTGGTAGTAATGCCAGGTAATGATACGGTGTTGGCTGAATGACGGGGGGAGTGGGAATATCGGCTGTCGCGGGTACACCAATGTAGCTTCCTGACGAGATTTCTTGCGAATTATTTGATAACATAGGAGTAAGCAAAAAATTTGATATTTCTGCCTTTACTGAGTGCAAATCAGTAAGTGCAGGTTAACAATTGACCCAGCAGTGAGTGCAAATCATTGCTGGGTTCTTCTATTAGGCTCTAGTAATTAAGTGCAAATTTCCAATCAATTGTGACTGCGGTTATCCCTACAAGCTACCGTTGAAAGAATTTCGTACTATGCGATTGCTCTGGCTCAACGCATTTCTATAGCGTTCGGCATATTCTCGTCCCGGTGGCAGAAGTCCGGTTTGCTACGTTCGCGACCGACAATGAAATTTTCATCAAATCCAACAACTCCGGTGACTCCATCGGAGTTTCTTATTGCGCCAGAATATTTCAAATTATGCCGCCAATAATACAAATTAAGTAAGTAAAATTACTTAATAAACATAATATTTCTTAAGAGAAAAATCATTGTATTTCTAGTAGAAACTCAATTTATTTTTTTATTTAAACGATACATATTATGTATTGACGAGAGAAAAAAATATTATGACTGACCAGAATTCTAGTAGAAATGAAAAGCACAGACCAGAAACGCTTATCGAAAAGTATGGTATTAAAAGTGCTGCGTATTATAGGCGCACAAAGTTCCTTGGTATTCAAGCTAAAAAGGACGGAGATGGAAAAGCGTATTTGACCGACGAGCAAGTCGAGATGATGGATAAGTTGCATGAGTACATAAATGACAACGGCAAGATGGAAGGTTTTACATTTGATGTTGAGGGAAATGAAGAAGCTTCGGAATTAGTTTCACAAAACACAGACAATGCTTCGGAAACTGCGGGTAAGATGACTGTTTCCGGTAAAGGCGAATTATCTCAATCAAAACCAGATAGCGTAATTGAGCAGGAGATACCGCAAACACAACCGGATTTCTCGCAGGAAATGGAGGGATTACTTAGCCAAGCAGCGGAAATCAAAGCGCAAGGTATGGCTATGCCGGATTTGGTGGCATTGCAGCTTGCTCAACAAATGACCTTTGAGGATTTACCCGACGACTTGAAAGATAAAGTTACAGCAGTCAAGGAAGCAGCCAGCCCAAAGATGCAACCCGTCGGGATAGCGAGTCAACTCCTAGCTCAGTACCGAGCCAGCCGTCAGTAGGCGAAACTCGGCGGGAAGTAGAAAATATCATTGCTGCAATTAGTGGTGGTCACAGTTGCATAGTTCTGGGAGAAACCGGACTAACTGACGGGCTACCCCAGCAAGTGTGGGATTATTTCAGCGGCGATATGGACGTGGCGATCGCAACTTATAAAGGTAGCGGTAAAAAGTTTTTTACATTAATTGCCGAACAATTGGATATTCCCACCGAAACCGACGAGGGGAAAGCTATGAGTATGGATGCGCTCAAGGATGAAATAGCCCTTAACGTCAATGAATCAACCCTGCTGATATTCCCCGAAGCCAAGCGTTTGACCACTGGGATTCGCTATTGGTTGGAAGATTTGATGAGTAACGGTGTAAAAGTGTGCTGCTTTGCAGTAACTAACCCCGGTCGCGATATCTTTCTCAAAATGATTGAGATTGGTGTGGAACTGCCAAGCGACAAAGCAATCCGGGACACCATGAAAGCCGAAGCCCAGCGTTTGGGGCTGGAGTTGAAAGAATCTCGGTTAGCCGCACTGCAACCACTTGCCGGACGTAACCCGCTGTTAGCAAAAAAGACTATCCAGCGGGAAGCTTTGGGGATGAATCCAGATAAAGTTGAGCATAGTCAGTATTTGGACATTTCACCGTTAATTGGTGTATTTTTATGTACCCTTGGCGTGCTGCGATTTATCGGTATGGGGACTGGTAACAAATCACTGTACATAATTGGTGGAATATCAGTTATGTCGGGGATGTGCCTGCGGTATATAGGACAAATAGGTAAAAAACAGAGGAAATTTGGACAATGATGGGACTAACCCACGGAATTATTGCAGCTGCTGGTACTACTTTTTTTTTGGGGGATGGTTCGCCGTTAATTTTAGGATTATCCATCCTCGGTTCTCAACTTCCTGACCTAGACACCAGCACCAGCTTAATTGGTCAAATATTCTTTCCCATATCGAGGTGGATTGAAAAGTACTATCCCCACCGCAGCTTGACTCACAGCTTTCTTGCAACGAGTGCGATCGCAGTCCTTTCCCTTCCCCTGTGGCAGTTGGGCTGGAAGTATTGGGCAGCGCTGCCGTTAGCTCACTTAATTACTTGTTTTTCTGACACTTTTACCAAACAAGGCGTGCAGTTGTTCTTCCCGGCTCCTGCTTGGTGTGTATGTGGTTCTAACCCCAATAGACGATTAACCACCGGGGGAACTGGAGAATATTGGGTGTTGGCTGCTGCGATGGCACTTTTGGTAATTGGGTTGAATATTACCAGCACTGGGGGTTTAGAGTTAAAAGTTACCCAAGTTTTGGGACTAAAAGAAGGCACCCAACGGGTTTATAACACCAATGCTGGTAAAAACCATGTGTGGGTACAAATCGAAGGCGCGCGGGGGAGCGATCGCACTCCTATTAATAAAAAGTTTTTTGTCCTGGGGCAATCGGGAGCCAATTATGTGGTGATGGATGGTACAGGCATTTATAAAACAGGGGAGCAAATTATTGCCACCAAAACCAGCATCCAAATTGGAGATAAAGCTACCACTACCACCCAACAATTAATCTTCGATGACGAGTCGCCAATTGAAACATTGCAACAACTCCAACAGCAACACCCAAGCAGCTTAATCGTATTATCCGGTCAATTAATGGTAGACATGCCAGAAGATATCAAACCCATGACTGATGTAAATAAATTTTCAACGCTGAAACTGTCAGGCGATTCGATGACTTTAGAATTTGCACCTCTAGAAACAACCCAACAGCAACTTAAAGACCAATACGTTACGGGTTCAGTTACTGCAAAAATCATTAATCCCAAGCCAAAATTTTAGTTATGAATCTAGGAAAAGTAACAGTTATTACATTGATTGGTTTGGCTAGTTGGTTTGCGCTTATTAAAACTTCATCTTCCCAAATCAACCAACCCACACCCATACTTGTTAGTACATCGATACCAAAAAAACCAGCCAGTACTACGCCTGTAAATGTATCAACATCAAAAACCAGAACTACACCGCGACGGTTCAAGATAAACGTAACCTTAACTGACCCCTCCGACCTAAAAGTGAAACAAGGGGATAAGGTTGTTAAAGGTCAGGTGTTGAGCGATCGCACCCAAGCCCGTCAGCAATTAGAAGCTAAAAAGCGGCAGTTAGAGATTGCTATTAAACAAATGAGTTTGCCTTTGTCCTCAGTTACAGAATTACCACAACCAGACTTTGCAGTTGAGGAAATGGCAATAAAAACAGCTAAATCTGAACTGGAACTAATTAATCAAATACCGCTACCAGAATTTAGGTTTAAAGGTAAAGAACTGCAAAATATCCTTGATAGAGAAATTGTCAAGGAACGAGCAGCGATATCGGAAAGTAAATTGAAAGCTTCAATTAGGTTGAGTAATGCAATTGCTCAATTGGAAAAAGCCCGTACCAACCACCAACAGCAGCAGTACCAACACAGTCTTAACTTAATTCGACAACAAACTAATATGCAGCGCCAACAATATCAGTTAGCGTCGTTGGTTGCCCAACTCCAAGAAGTAGAAGCCAAGTTATCGGAAATAGTAGCCGTCAAGTCACCTTACAACGGACGTGTTCGTCGGATAAAGATACTTGGGCAGACTGATAGAAGTATTCAAGCAGAGATTAGGATTCATGTGGAAGATAGCTAATGCTTCGGCTTTGTTGGTGGCGATGGGGTTAATTACTTACGGCTGGCGAGTTTTGGGGGAAAAACAAGTTTCCCAGACTATTGCTGTTGCTCAAGTTTTGAATTCGGAAACTGCACCACCCATTGATTGGGAAATTGTTAAGCCTGCTTACGATGGCGATACTATTACTGTGAAACGCAATGGTGAAAAGCTAAAAGTACGTTTTGCGTGTATTGATGCACCGGAATTGAAGCAGCCAATGGGGAAACAATCGCGGGATTATTTGCGATCGCTAATTTCTAAATCTGAGGGAAAGGTTGGTTTGAATGTGATTAAGTTAGATAAATACGGGCGGAGCGTCTCAGAAGTTTGGGTTGCAAACGATTGGACTAAAGAACTTGCTCAAAGTAAGATGGTTCTGGCTGGAATGGCTTATGGTTACGAGCGATATAAAAGTGATTGTCCGTCTTGGGATGCAGTGAGTACTTCCCAGGAGTATGCAAAGTCTAATAAGATTGGCGTTTGGGGTGGAGAGTATGAGAAGCCTTGGGAGTATCGGAAGGGGAATAGATAAATTATTTTTAATAAACAAAAATTACAGCTTAATTATTATAAAAAAACAATTGTATCCATAACTTAACTATCATAAATTTTAGCTTAAGTCTAGGATTTAAATCACTTTTTAATGTGATATTGTTACTAATAATTTGATAACAAGTATTAAATAAAATTGATTTAATGATGTGCAATTTATTGACATCCGAATATTTGCCGATGCTTGTATTAAAAGCTAAATGTTAGTTTATAAAAAGCATATAAGTTTATTTTCAAATATAATTTTAGGGGAAGTTGAGAACTATTCCCCTTTTTTGTGTAATAATTTCAGTTGTTGAAAAGAGCATTAAATCCTAAAATCTATATTTTCGTAAGGGTAAAATTAGTTTTTTACGATACCTTTTTAATTCGGGCAATGTTTTTGTTAGATAGTTACAATACAAAGTAATCGTGTAGTGTTGAGTATCAAAAATATCATTAATATAATTTAGATCGCATTGGATGTGATCGCGGCTGTTTTATTCGCCTTCCAAGTATAGAAATTAATCTTCATCTTCCACCCAAAGACATCCTGCTTTTGACTTACTAATTACAAGAATTCCAGTGTCGAAGGTTGCATTTGTAGCTGGAATCCAACCACACCTTGGACTGATATCATAGAATAAATTTCCACTTTACCTTAATTGATAATAGAACTACCTGTGAAATTTTTTAAATTCATCTCCAATTTGATAAAAGCTTCCGACTCAAATCTTTATAGGAACTGTGTTAAATTTTAATGTAAAAATTCAATTCTGTCTTCTGGAAGACTTTTATGGTAATTTTTTCAGTTACGCTGACACTTTTTCTATCATTACCCCAATTAGCTTGAAACCATTATTATTACTGGACTCAGATTCAAATTTAATTTCCGGAGATGTCTATTAGCTATATGAATAAAAGTGGTTTAACCTATATCTGTGTAAAATCTTGAAAAAATTTCCATTTGTTATACTCGCCCTTTTGCTGTGTATTGGTTGTGCGAGTGAGGGTGAGAAAAAGTTTAGGAAACTAGATGTGCAGGAGTTCGATGGCTGCAAGTCTAAAACTGGACTTATTAAAGTTGGAGAATCTGTGCTGTTAAGAGAAATTTCAAAAGAAAAGGTAAAAGTACATAAAGTGTATGTAGAAACAGGCGAAGAAGAGCCCAAATTCATCTTGGAAGATGGTAGGATTTTTCTCTGCAAGGATGTGTCTGTTGTAGAAATTCCTATGACTAACCTTTTTAAGTATTTCTAGTTTTTTTATTTACTTCTTACATTTTTTTTGTAGGAGGTTTTTTTTGCTCTATTTTCTGGCTTCAACTGTTATAGTATTGTACTAAGTATATTTGACCAAAACTCAAACCTGAGAGTAAGTTGTTTAAGGCTCAATGATTCATCAATGATGCCACAATTTACATAACCGCAATCGCGGAGATTATCAATTTCTTCACAAATATCCATATCGTTATCCTCACTATAATTACCAACAATTGCCGTACAACTACTATATTTACAGTCGCTTACAGCAGTTTTATTAACTTATCAATTCCCACCAAGCAATTACATTTCGTCCTGTATCCACTACCCATAGACTATCGGGTTGTTGATAATAATTTATAATTTCTTGTTGGGATTTTAAATCGGCTAATTGCGCCAACTGTTCTGAAGTTGGTTGTTGATAATTTATTTTAGGTTTACCCCAATTGTTAGGTTTTCTGCCTTCCTTGCAAGCTTTAACAAACACGGCTTCGGGGGAATCAACTTTTTTCCACGTCCGAATTGCCTCTTTAACGTAAGCGATCGCACCTTGTACGTTATTCCAGTGCGAGTTGACAACATTTTGAATTTGGTTGTTTAACCTAAAGATTGGGGTACAGGGTAGCTCGCGCAGCTTCTTGTACACTTCCCGAAGTTCTTCTCGCGTTGGTTTTTCTAAAGCTTCATCGACGGCAGCGGAAAATGTGTCTTCATGAGGATCTAGTACTCCCATCTCATTATTTTGGTTTGATTCATCGACGTTTCGAGTAATTGTGGGTTGTTCAAAATTTGTTGGCTTACCAGTTAATTGCTTTTGTTCCCAAACAGGAGTTTGTTGTTCAACTTTCTCCCAGTCCGGTTCCACATTTTTTTCTTCAGCAGCATCGTGTTGTTGTGTAGAGAAGTATGAAGAGGGGAACTCTTTGATATCATCTGACCTTTGCGAACAACTCGATGTGTTCAAATTGGTCACATGGATTTGTTCGGAGTGAGAAATTTTATTCCACAAGGCTTCTACGTTTTCAACGTTAATCGTAAACCAGTTAGCTTGATACCAAGTCTTTTGGCTGTGACGTTCAACGTCAATCAATTTAAATTTATCTCTTAAGTTAGCGATCGCTCTCCTAATAGTTGATATTGAAAGAAAAGGTAGCGTTTGATTCCAATCGTTAAGTGTCTTCCAAAACCAGCGTCTACCATCTCGCTTAATATGCTTTGATATCAAACAGTAGTAATGAATTTGTTGCAGGATTAACGCTTCATTTAAACCAATCTCTGCTGCTAAGAGCGGTGGGACTAACAAAGGGGATTCCGGGGTAATTAACTTACTGTTCATATTTTTTTAATTACTAAACTTTCTTGCTTCTAATTGCACTGCTGCTATGAGAAACCTCCGTCTCATAACAGCAGCGTTGTTAATTACTCAAAATTTCTGAACTTTCTTAGTTCCCAGGGGAGCGATCGCTGTGACTGTCGCAGAATTGATTGATAAGCTTCCGGTGACAACCAAGAGCCATCCTCTAGCTGCTGGTAGCCTTCGGGGACTTCGGATAGTGGGGTGTCCGAAGGTAACGTCCAAGGGCGTTTGGGTTTGGCACCGGGAAGCGATTTAAGTTGTTGTTGAATTTCGCTAAGTTGGGGGTTGATGGGAGTCAGGGCTTGTTCGAGTGCATCGGTAATGGTAGCGGCGAGAAATTCATTATTAATTGGAGACTGCCCAGTAGTAAGCCACTGTTCAACCCATTCTTCTACCAAATATCCAAATTCATCACTTAGCCAAATCCCAAATCTAATGGCAAGCTTTGGGTGTATCCAAGTACCTCCCCCAGTCTCTGGAGAGCCTTGAAATGCTTGATATAAATCAATTACGGGAATTCCCGTTTTTGAACTTAAATGCTTCAAAGTCTCTTTTGTACGCTTATTTGACAGCCATTCGCTTACATCGCGTCTTTTACCAGTTGCTAATTTGTAAGCTTTGCTTAAGGCTGTAGCGTTAATGTAACCATCCGAATTTCGCTGCTCTACTACTGAATTGTTGATGTTGTGTGCAATTACAGCAATTTTATTCATGGGTAGTTCCTGTTTTACGGCTTTGGAAGAGACGCACTTTTATAGTGCGCTTCATGAGTTTTTTGAAAAAGAAATATTTGTGGTTCCACTACATCAGCACTTGACCGACCCGAGAGCGATAACTTGAAGCTGTGCTTGTTCTGGAGTCTCGCAACGCGGACGCAATTCACTTTCAACAGGCTGAGCTACCCACAAACCATCAATATCGGCACGGTAGAAAGTACCCAGCAGCTTCATACCCCACCACACGCGATATAAAGTACCGAAGTCGCTATCGTGTACCGCATCAATTTCAAACTCTGGGGCTAGCTCCTGGGCTTGTTCTTCGACATACCGATTTAGCTCAAGTTGCGCTAGAACCTGAGCATCAATTATTATTGGATTCATAATTTGACCTATTTTATTGGGTTACAACGAAGGCGATCGCAACTTCTTGGCGGGAGAGCAATCGCTTTTGTTATATCAATTATGCGCTAACTTTTTCACACTGTAAACTACTTAGCGTGAAGAACTTAACGCTAAGATGATGCTATGAATTAGTGCATGGGAGAAATATACGTGTCTAAAGTTGCGGAACTGCGAAAGCAGAAAAATCTGACTCAGCGCCAGCTTGCTGACTTGATTGGCGTTGACCCGTCTACTATTCGCAATTGGGAAAGGGATAGAGATGGGACTAAAACTTTTGCCAAAATTGCTAAGTTGTGTGAAGTTTTAAGTTGCAACCCTTCAGATTTATTTGAGGTGCAGGAGATTGGCATTGATGAAGCCTAAATAAATCAGGCTATGCTACACCAAGCAAGTTCCAAGACCAACATTTCGGACGGGGCAACCGGAAGCTGAAGCTGCCCTTAGCCCTTGCCCAAGAAACAAACCCTACGAAAGAAACACTGCTGCAACAATACGGCGGTTACTCGCGTAGGGTCTATTTCTTGCCCACTTCATCTTCCGGTTGTTAAAAATCGGTGAAGTTTCTTACTTTCTCTGGTAGTGGCTCGGCTTCTGCTTTAGACAGCGGTTTAAACGTGATTAATCTTTCGTATAGATTGTTACCATCATCAGATTTTCCAGTACAGCGGCTAAACCACACTGCCGGGTTGTACTTATTAGAAGGCGATCGCCTAATATACTGTTTTCCGTTCCAGCGAACCACCGCCGCACCGTATTGGTCGCTTTTTATTACCTTTGCTTGAATTGAATTCCAGTCAAAACTCTTAAATGACTCCAACGGGTATTGATAGTTTGGCGCGGTCTGGGGAGAAATACGCTCAAGTGCGTTGGCGATTCGTTCAAGTGCTTGCATTTGCCGAAATTGAATATCAAGCCATAGTTCTTTTTGGTCTGGTGTCATGATTCAAAAGTTTCTCGGTTATGAAGGTTGTGTGCTTGGTTTTATTAAGAAAGCGTCATCTTCTTAAGCTTTATAGGTGTGTTTTTGGCGGTGAAACCCCACGCAGTTAGCTTGTTAACTTGGGCATAGCTTAGGTGAATTGGGCGATCGCAACCGTAAAAATAAAGCGAGTCAAAATCTAGGTTTCCCATAATCCAGCGTGTAACCTTACTGCTGCTAATACCTTTAATTTGGAAATCACACGCAGCGCCCAAGTGTTTGCAAATGTAATTACCGTTGTGATTGCGTTCGTGTGCGACGTGTTGGTCAACTGCGGGACAAATACGCCCGTTTTTTTGTCCGGTTACTGTGTTTTTACGACTCAAATATTTGATTAAATCAACTGACGAAAAACCGTAAGTTAGGTGAAAGTTTTCAAATCCAAAACGGTCAATTATTGGGTTGAGTAAGTATGTGAAAAGTTTCTCTATTGCACCTATGCTATCTGGATTTTGTGGGTAGGGGTTTATTAAATCTTTGTAGCGGCCGTAAGTTTTGGAACAGGTACAAAACTCATCAATAGTTAGGTAGTGTTTCATGATCCAAGATGCCCCATTGTTGGGGCTTACCTCCTATGCTTGTGTTTGTAGTTCTATAAGAGCGATCGCTTCCCGCCGTTCCAACTTCAACACAGAAAATTCATTACGTCGTAACCCAAGCTCAATATGAACTTGTTCGCGTTTGGCTCTGGTTTCTCCTAGTATTTCCTGTTGCTCCCAATAGTTGGGGTGTTCGTCAAGCTGTTGCTGACGTGCTGCTTTGCGTTGGCTATCGTTACGAAGCTCTTTATTAAAAGCAATATTCAGGTCAATTTCTGATTCAATCTGCTTGAGTGTGGTTTGAATTTGCTCAACTGTTAAGTCCAAATTAAATAATTGAGCTTGGAGTTTTGCGATCGCTTTTGGGTATTCGTTGAGGTTCATGGTTACAATCCGAAGTGGTTTTTTACTTTGAAGTAGGGCAAGTCATTAAACTGCTTGCCCAGAATTTTTTAGTGGCGGCTAAATACGTAGGTTTCTTTATATCCAGCCTCAACAGAGAAGTAAGAATCAATAAACCAATCTCGCGCTATAGCTCCCCAATCGATGTAACATCTATTGACGTTCATTTCTTCAAGCTTTTTGAGCGTTCCATCGTCTTCCCAACTCTGGTAAACAAAATCTTCTTCGTCTTCGTACTGTCCGGCGTAATGCTCTTGGAATTCTTCCTCTGTAGCTTCATCGTTATGATGCTGACAATACAAAGCAAAAGCTTTACCGTGTTCTTCGATTAACCGGGCTAATTCTGCAATGCGTTCTATATCTTCGTTTTCACCAATTTTAATTCCGTGCCAGTTTTCAAAATCGTAGATTGCCCATTCTTCCGCGTTTGGTTCTGGAGAAGCTGCCAGCATTGCGTTAATTTCTTCTTGAATATCATCCGCGTCTTGGTCGCAATCAATCCATTCTCCATGCAACTTGCCGTTGTTGTATGCAGCCAGACAAGCTACATAAATACGCGGCGTGCTATCTTCATGTGTCATTATTTAAAAACCTCTCGTTGTTTATGGGTGGTGCTGCCGCTTGCTCTTGGTCGGATTGAGCGGCAGCTTTTAAGTTTGGGCAGTTTACCGACTTACCCAGGTCGTTTTTTTATTTAGAGTTTTTCCTCAGTTTTTCAACGGCTGATTGCAGATATCTAACTGCTGAATTTATTTCTTGAGTAAATTCCAAGCTTGATTCTTCTTCTACCTCATTTAAAATTTCCTCAAGTTCTGCCTCTTTTACAATTTGCTCAAGGCTGCTGATGATATCGTTTAATTCTTCAATGATGTTGTTTTTATTCATCTGTATATCCCATTGCTTCAAGTGCTTCTTTCAATTCGCTGTAAGCTTCTAGCATTTGTGCTAAGACTGCTGCATCAGACTTTTCTTTTTTAAAAGCGCTAAGACTTTTGTGAATCAAGGTGTGGGCGCTCTGGAGAGAAGTAAGCGCCCTCATATAAGAGAGCCGCTTAGACATGACTAGAATTTAATACAGTAGTCAGTCATCAAATCTTTTTTTTCCTGGGCTAACTCAAACTCTTGTTCAAGTTTTTCTGTATCGATGTCTAACCGTAAGTTTTCAATGTCTTTTAAAATCTTGCTGATGTCTTCACTATCGCTACCCACAAAATAGTGATTTTGCAAAAAAGCTTCGGCTGCTGCTACAAACTGTTCAAGAGTTAAAGCTAATTGATTTGCAGATGATGATTGAATTGTCATAATAAGATTGAATCTTTTTAATGGATGCCCGGTTGGTAGCCGGGTTTTCTTTTGCTATTATTATTATGCCACGTTTACGGCAATATTGCCGCGTAAACGTGGCATAATTTACTATAACTTTACATTGTAAACAAGCAATTATGGCAGGAGTCAAAGGACGCACTGGGGAACCGGGTGTTAGTAATCCAAAGAAAAAGAACGATACTAGTTTTAAAGTTCAGCCTGGGAAGGAACCGCGATCGCAAAAGCCGGTATCTTTTCGCCCAAGGTTAACGCTTGAGGCTGAAATAGAAGCAGCGGTAAAAGCAGCAGGGATAACTAAAAGTCAATGGCTCGAACAAGCTGCTATTGCTTACCTCAAGCAAAATCCCCCAAAACCAACATCCGGAAGAAGAAAGGGAAACTAAAACAAAGACAATTGCTGATTAACAGATGGAGAGCTTGAGAACCACCCAGGACAATCTGTTATGGGTTCCAATTTCCATCCAGCAGGAATACCAAAGGGACTGTAGATAACACAAGCAACACCGCAACCCAACGCATAAGCCAAACTCGCCCAAGTGCCAGAACCAGAACCACAAAAGCACTGGCGAGACTTTGGAGACGGAAGCAAGCCTGGGGGACATTCGGACGCAGGGAACGAAACCCACAGACCGCAATTGTCAGCAACTGACTCTACACAAGCAATTGACCTTC
>ERZ1740062.794-NODE-794-length-14506-cov-3.866653_pt1 | contig 14506 bp, 16 predicted proteins | sample MGYA00581741_ERZ1740062 | MGnify/ENA primary metagenome ERZ1740062 (study PRJEB43018, sample SAMN04849747) | marine metagenome | isolation source: floating plastic debris | place: Pacific Ocean | collected 2008-09-01 | study: EMG produced TPA metagenomics assembly...
GTTCGGCAAGTGAATCAGGCGGGCGCTTCTTTGTCACCAGCGCGCGAATTCGAACTCAGCAGCGAATCCGATGTTGTCGTGATCAAAGTGATTAACCGAAGCACGGGTGAGGTCATCCGGCAATTGCCGCCAGAAGCGGTCGTCGATGCAGCGACGCGAGGCGACGGCGCACTGCCGCAGCTACTGGAAGCTGACGCATAACACGGGTCGTAGTAGCGGAGCGCAGAGAATGGTTGGCATTATTTCATCAGGCATTGGATCCGGACTGGATATTCAGGGGTTGGTACGCCAGCTCGTGGAGGCCGAAGTCACTCCGGCGTCTACGCGACTGACCATTCGCGAAACACAGTTTCAATCTCAATTGTCTGCGTACGGCAGCTTGCGTGGCGGTCTCGATAACCTCAAGGATGCGTTTGAGAACCTCGCGAAACGCGAAACGGTCTCGGCACGCAGCATCAGCACCTCGAACGAGGATGCAGTGACACTCACTGTGAATGAAGAGGCGGTACCGGCATCTTACGATGTCAGCATTGTCAGCAAAGCCACGTCGGCGCGGCTCACGTCCGCGAGCTTTGCGGACTCCGAGGCGACGGTAGGCACCGGAACGCTGACAATTAGCCTGGGTGCGGAGTCGTTCGACGTAGAGGTCGACGCCGAGTCCAACACGCTCGCGGGTATTCGTGATGCGATCAATGGCGCTAGTGATAACACCGGTGTGCAAGCGACTATCATCAATGCTGACGCGGGCAGTTTTTTGGTTCTAAGCGGTGCCCAAACCGGGGCAGCGAATACGATTACGGTAACACAAGCTGACGGCGATGGCGGCTTATCGGCACTGGTCTATGATCCCGCCAACACGATTACTAATCTGACCGAAACACAGGCGGCGAGCGATGCGGCCGCAACGGTCAACGGATTTGACGTCTTTAGTGAGACCAACGAGTTTTCGGATGTGATCGATGGCGTCACCTTTTCCGCACTCATAGAGACCGAAGAGTCGTTCACGATTGATGTCAGTAATGATGTCGACAGCCTGCGTAACGATATCAGCCGTATCGTGAGTGGCTACAACGCATTAGTCGACTCTACGAATAATCTATCGTCATTTGATAGCGAGACCAACATTGCGGGTCCGCTACAGGGCGACACCACACTTCGCAATATTGTCAGCCAATTACGCCAGGAGTTGAGTAGCGCGACGGTCGGTGCAGATCCGGATGTTGATACTCTGAACGAAATCGGGATCACGCTGGATGAGACCGGCAAATTGGTCATTGATGACGAACGCCTGTCATCGGTTTTGAACACGGATTTCAGTGCGATCGATCGTTTGTTCTCTGGTGATCAAGGTTACGCAGCTCGAATCAATGGAATTATTGATGGCTATATCGGAACCGACGGCATATTGACGTCTCGCAGTGAGGGAATTGAGGCGAGCATCGAGTCGATCAACACGCAACGAGAGCGTCTCGATGCGAGACTGGTATCGCTCGAAGCGCGACTAACGCGCCAGTTCAATGGGTTGGACTCTCTGCTGGCGCAGCTGAATACCACGAGCTCGTTTCTGACAGCGCAGCTCGCCAACGTGCCGACGCCGTAAGCGAATCGCAATAACTAGGACACACGGATGTACGCGAAAATCAGCAAGGCAGCCAAGACTTATCGTCATTCGGCGGCCGAGCATGCGGTCGATACCGACGACGGTCATACACTGATCCTCAAGTTGATGACGCGCTTGCTGGCGCGCATAGCGATGGCAAAACACTGCATCGACCAGAAAGAGGTCGCGTCGAAAGGCGAGCACCTGGGGCAAGCGATCGATATTCTGAATGTTCTGCGGGTATCTTTGGATAATCGCCACAACCCGCAGCTGGCTGAAAACCTCGATGCGCTGTACGACTACGCAGCCCGACGTGTTTTGCATGCGAATATGCATGACGACACTGATGCGCTGACCGAAGTGGACGGATTGCTACGCGAAGTGAAAGAGGCCTGGTCTGCTGTAGCGCCTGAGGCGCCGGCAGCATGAACGCCGCGTTGGCATTGGCCGATGAGATTTTGGCTGTCGCCCAGGATGGCGATTGGGAGCTGGCAAGTGAACTGGCAGCGACGCGTGATCAGCTGGTGCGCCAACTAGTGGGCGCCGCTGATGGTCAGACGCTTGAGCAGTTGATCGACAGCGACACGCAACTGAAAGAAGCCATCCGCACCATTCAGCGCGATACGGCAGCGGATATCGCCAAGTTGCATGACGGAAAGCGCGCCGTCGATGCCTACCAGACTTCGGCGTTTTAGTGTCACGCCGGCGCATGCCGTAACGCATCGTCGCGAGCCCGATTCGCTGACAAACCCGCTCGCATTGTTGATGCTGTGAATAGCCGTTAGCTGCTATCTCGAAGCGTCATGCATTATTTAACTTAACGTACAGATTTCCCTGATAATTCAATGTGCTTTACCGTTAGAGCACGGATTTGTGAACCACCGCACGGTTTGAAATGCTGCGATCCCTATTCTGGAACCTGTCGCAAGGCAGCGACGCTTTCAAATGGATTGGAAGTTGAACAGGGATACGTACAATGACAGCAAAAACCACGCGTGAGAACCGTCCGGTTCTGGTGCTCCACAAGGATCTCGATGCTGCATCAGATCTTTGTCATCGATTGAACTTCATCCAATACTCGGCGGAGACACGCGATTCGTTGGATGCGCGAGAGCTTGGAAATCGCGAGTTCCTGGCAATCATCGTTGACGAGCAGAGTTTCCATGAAATTAGCGCGGACAGCCGACGCGGGATCCAGCAACTATTGCAGACAACGCCGACGCTGGTTATGACGAGTGCAGCGCTCAGGTTGCCACTTCGCAGTGCTGAACAAGCGCCCATCTGGGCTGTTGAGCTGCCGCTCAAGCGGGCGCGCCTTGCACACCTTTTGTCGCAGGCGGCCTCGAGTCGCGGTAAGCCGCGATTGCAACGCCTCACTGGAAATTCCTTTTCAATCGGCAAAGTTCGTCAGCTGATCGAGCAAGTGGCGGGCTTTGACACCAACGTGTTGATCGGCGGTGAATCGGGTACGGGCAAGGAACTCGTCGCGCGAACCATCCATGAGCTATCCCCGCGCAGTGATCAAGCGTTCGTACCGATCAATTGTGGCGCGATTCCGGCAGATTTGCTCGAGAGTGAGCTATTCGGGCACGAGAAGGGCGCCTTCACTGGTGCTGTTGCCACGCGCAAGGGACGCTTTGAATTGGCGCAAGGAGGCACACTGTTTCTCGACGAAATTGGTGACATGCCGATGCCAATGCAGGTCAAGCTGCTACGGGTTCTGCAGGAGCGGAGCTTTCAGCGGATTGGCAGCAATACGATACGTCGATGTGATGTTCGTATTGTCGCGGCGACACACTGCAATCTGCGCGATGCCGTCGCTAACGGAGAATTTCGCGAAGATCTCTAATACCGATTGAATGTGTTTCCCATCGATATGCCGCCGTTACGCAAGCGTCTCGATGACATTCCAGGATTGTTGAGCGAACTGGTAATGGGCCGTGCAGATGCCACGCGTCAACTGCGACTGAAACCCTGCGCTTTGCAACTTCTCGCGAGTTACGACTGGCCGGGCAATGTTCGCGAACTGGCTAATCTTGTGGAGCGGCTCGCTATTCTGCATCCCACCGGCGTTGTGGGGGCCCCTGACTTACCTGCCAAGTATCACGCCAATGCTACGAATGCTATCCCACTGGACGATGGACCGGCGCCAATAACGACATGCGCATTACCCGCAGATGGCCTCTTGCTCAAAGACCACCTGCAACAGGTAGAACGTAGTTTGATCGACTCCGCTCTTGCGCAAGCAGATGGCGTCGTCGCACGTGCCGCGCGATTGCTGCATATGCGTCGGACAACGCTGGTTGAAAAGCTCAAGCTGGCATGACGCCGCTTCGCCAAGAAATTGACACTCATTGCGCGTCTCACGCCTAAGTCACTGAAAAACAATGGCCACATGGATGTGGCACACAATTTGCTGAAGACACAGTAAGGCAACGAAAGGAACTCTTGTGGCCACTGTTATGGAAAACAACAATGCGTTGGCGGCTGCTTTCGCCGAATTCAACGCGCACTCGGCACGGCTCGACGGCGCCTATGAAGCATTGGCGCGGGAAACGGCTCACCTCAACAACGCTCTGGTAACCGCACAAGGCGAGCGCCTGGCCGAGTTGGAAGCGCGAGAGCGTGCTGCTGCGCGGCTCGCCGAGATCATCGAAGCGCTCCCTGCGCTTGTGGTTATCACCAACGCCGCGGGCTGCGTTACTGATTGCAATGCGCTGGCGCTGGTCACCTTTGGCGAATCATTGCCGGGTGAGCAGTGGTCCGATGTATGCCAGCGTCGGCTGGCCGCCGATATGCTCGATGGCAACGAAGTGTGTCTCGATAACGAACGCTGGTTCGCCTGCTCGCAGCGACAGTTACGGGATGGCGGCCGACTGATCCAGTTAACGGACGTCAGCAAGGAGCGCGTCCGTCGTGAGCATCGTCAACGTCAGGAACGACTGGAAATGTTGGGTGAGATGTCAGCGCGTCTGGCGCATCAGATTCGTACCCCGTTAGCAACCGCGATGCTGTATGCCTCACAAAAGACGCCACGCAAGGACGTCGCTGACTCGATCTTGCCACGCCTTCAGGAGATGCGCTTGATGATCGATGATCTGTTGCGGTTCGCGCGTGGTACACCGGCGCAACAGCAATGCGTGCGCACAACGGAATTGCTGCAAGAGGCGCACGATAGCAGCCTCGCACTGTTCGAGTCGCGCCACGATGTGCAGCTGACGATCGAGTCGAATAACTACCGTGTGTACGTGAACCGCAGTGCCGTTGTCGGTGCGTTAGCGAATTTGATTGTCAACGCCGCGCAGCACAGTCCAGCAGGCGGACATATCGTGCTGCAGGACCACATTTCGCCAAGCGGAGAGGTGTGTATTTCGGTTAGCGATGAAGGTGAAGGGATTGCCACGGATCGCCAGCAGCAAATTTTTGATCCGTTTTTTACGACGCGTCCAGATGGTACCGGGCTCGGACTGGCGGTCGTCAAATCCGTCGCGGAAGCCCACGGTGGCCGCGTCAGACTATGCGCAGATCAGACCGGTAGCACATTCACCATGGTGCTACCCGGCGAACAGAGAGACGAGTTTCCACGGGCTGATGATGCAATTCAGTTTGCCATTTCTGAAGCTGCATCATCGGCCCCATTTACGCATTCGGAGGTGCAGCATGCCCAAGCCTAGTATTCTCATCGCCGAGGACGATCTGGACCTCGCGGAGGCATTGGCTGGCACCTTGAAGGAGGCCGGTTACCGCGTTGTGTCGGCATCCGATGGCAGTGATGCCATCACGACGCTGAAGTCAACGCAGATCGATCTGATCGTCAGCGATGTGCAGATGACACCAATGGATGGAATCGCGCTGCTTGAGACCGTTGTCGGAGAGTATCCGCAAATTCCCATGATTCTCATGACGGCATTCGCGACCGTCAACAAGGCGGTCGACGCGATGCGCCGAGGGGCGCGCGGTTACTTGGTAAAACCGTTTGTGGCGGACGAACTGATTAACGCCGTCGCAGACGCGCTCAGTGCCTCTGGGATAGCCGATAACCAAACAGACGGTACGCTCGTCTGCGGTGATGCAAATACCCTGTCCCTGATGTCGATCGCGTCGCGCGTTGCGACCAGTGACGCCACGGTGTTGCTGACTGGCGAATCGGGTACCGGCAAGGAAGTGTTCGCACGGTTTCTGCATCAAAACTCGCGACGTAGCGAGGCGCCCTTCGTCGCAATTAATTGCGCGGCGATTCCGGAGTCTATGCTTGAAGCGACGCTGTTCGGCCACGAAAAAGGTGCGTTTACCGGTGCGAATCAATCGAGTGCCGGCAAATTCGAGCAAGCCAACGGCGGCACCCTGTTGTTAGATGAAATCAGTGAGATGGATCTTGGCCTGCAAGCCAAACTGCTGCGCGCGCTGCAGGAGCGCGAGGTCGAGCGACTCGGTGGCAAGCATCCGATCGCACTGGATTTGCGGGTATTGGCCACCACCAACCGAAATTTGGCGGCTGAAGTTGAGGCTGGTCGGTTCCGAGAAGATCTCTACTACCGACTGAATGTATTTCCACTGTATATCCCACCGCTACGGGAGCGACGTGGCGACGTGCTGCCCTTGGTGCAGCACTTTTTGCAACGCTATTGCGCCGGCGAGCGCGCGGTGCCAACCCTTTCTCCCCTCGCGGAGAAACGGCTGCTGCAGTATCGCTGGCCAGGCAATGTGCGAGAGCTTGCCAACGTTGTCCAACGCACGCTGATTATGCTGGGTGGAAACACAATATCCGATGCCGATCTCGCATTTGAGAGTACCGCAGGCTTGCCTCCTTCGCAGCGGGCTAGCGAGACGCTCGCACAAGAGACCAGCGGTGATCTGATCCATGATCTGCGTCTGGAGGAACGGCGTCTTATCGTATCCGCGTTGAAACGTGGCGCGGGCAATCGAGAGGCAGCTGCAGAAATGCTCGGCATTAGTCCGCGCACGCTACGCTACAAAATCGCGCGACTGAGAGATGCCGACCTAGCCATTCCGGACGACGCGGGTCGTGTCAGTTCTTCTGTTGCATAAGAGGGGAAAGCAATGAATGAAATCAATACGGCGTCGATGCTCGCAAAGATTCGTGAACTCAACGCGCAACTGGATAACCCTACTGCTATCAATCAGCCCGGCAACACCGAGTTTTCATCGTTGCTGAGCGAGTCGATCAACAAGGTCAATACGTTGCAAGCGGAAGCTGGCCAGCAAGCCAGCGCTTACGAGGCGGGCGAGTCAGGAGCGGACTTGACCCAGGTCATGATCTCGCTGCAAAAGGCAAGTCTGTCGTTTCAAGCGATGACCGAGGTGCGCAACAAACTCGTCAACGCCTATCAGGAAGTGATGAATATGCCGGTGTAAGCGGCTGACGGAAGATAGATCATGGAAGGATCAGTGAACACGGAAGTCGCCACGCCTGCAGTACCTCAGGTGCAGTTGGCGAATGTACTCGCCATACCCGCAGTGCGTCAGTTTGGTGCGCTCATTGGCGTGGCGGCGAGTATCGCAATCGGTTTTTGGTTTGTTTTGTGGTCCCAGGAGCCCGAGTACACTACGTTGTACTCAGGCCTGGAGTCACGCGATGCGGCGGCGGTGGTCACCGCATTGACCGGTGCCGGCATCGAGAACGATTTCGATAGTGGTAGCGGTACCGTGCGGGTGCTATCGGACCAAACCCATGCCGCACGTTTGCAATTGGCGACCGAGGGATTGCCGGCCGCGGCTAGCGGCATGGAGAGTGTCGGTGAGCAATCGAGTTTCGGTGTCAGCCAGTTCATGGAAACCGCGCGCTATCGACATGCACTTGAATCGGAGCTGTCGCGCACGATCAAGTCGCTACGGGCGATACGGGATGCGAGGGTTCATCTGGCCATCCCGAAACAGACGGCGTTTATCCGTGCCCAACAAACACAAACGGCATCGGTTCTTCTACAGCTCTACGGCGGTCAGGCATTGGAGGATGGTCAAACCGAAGCGATCGCAAATTTGGTGGCCGGCAGTATTCCCGGCATGACCGCTGGAGACGTTACCGTCGCTGATCAATTCGGACGTCTGCTGAGTACCGACTCCGCGGCGGAGTCTGAAAAATTGAGCGCTCGACAACTGACGATCAAAAAACAGATCGAGCAGGACTACCGAATGCGGATCGAAACAATGCTGACGCAAGTTGTCGGGATTGGGAATGTGCAGGCACAGGTCGATGTTGATCTCGATTTCACAATGGTCGAGCAAACCCGTGAGTCATTCGATCCAAATAACACTGTCGTACGCAGCGAGCAAATCAGTGAACAGGAACGTAAATCCGGCGATGGTCTTGAGGCGGGAATTCCCGGTGCGATCGCAAACACGCCACCGGAAGCTGGTGGTCAGGTAAACCCGGAATCCGCTAATGCCGCGGATACACTGAACTCGACGCGGCAGTCGACACGCAATTTCGAAGTGGATCGCACCATCAGCCGCACCCGATCGCCCTCTTACAATACGCGACGCATCACCGTTGCAGTCTTGATTGATGAGGCGGTGTTTACCGCGCCAGCACCTGCCGAGCCTGTCGCAGAAGAGACGGAAGCCGATGCGAACGACGAAGGTGAGGCTGCGGTCACGACGCCGATAACAGCGGCTTTGTCTCCGGAGCAACTCGGTGAGATCAATCGTCTCGTGCAGAACGCGGTGGGCTTCAGCGCTGCGCGCGGCGACACCATCGAAGTCGCTGCCGTGCCGTTTCAGTCGCCGGAAATGATGGAAGAGGTTGAGTCGCCGCCATTCTGGGAGCAACCCGCGATACGTGAGCTCATCAAGCAAGGTACTGGTGTCTTGCTGGCGCTTATTCTCGGTTTCGGAATCGTACGGCCGATGCTGAAAAGCGTCGTGACACCCGTTGCAGCCGCAGGCATGCCGAATCTTCTTGAATCACCCAATGCAGCCCTCGCCACAGTGGGTGGTGTGCTGGAAGGCCCCGACGGCCAGCCGGCAGGTGCCCTGAGTTATCAAGACAAGGTTGATGCTGCGAGAAATATCACGGGTCATGATCCCGCGCGGGTAGCGCAGGTCGTGCGTAAGTGGATAGAGACCGATGGCGAGTGATGTTGATCAGTCCGGTACACAGCGCGCTGCCATTTTGTTGATGACCCTCGGCGAACAGGAGGCCTCGCGTGTGCTACAGCACATGAAGCCAAAAGAGGTCCAGGCAGTAGGTATGGCAATGGCAGGCTTGCGTAACGTCACTCGTGAGACCGCAGATGACGTGTTATCGCAGTTCGTGACCACCGTCGATGACGAAACATCGTTCGGTGTAGCCGCCGAGGATTATATTCGCGCCGTGCTGACAAATGCATTCGGTGCAAGCAAAGCGGACGCTTTTATCGACCGCATTCTCGTCGACGCCGATGCCGATGGTTTCGATACGCTCAAGTGGATGAGCGCGGAGGCAATCGTTCAACTACTGAAAGACGAGCATCCGCAGATTGTGGCCATTGTGTTTTCGTATCTCGAAAGTGAGCAGGCGGCGGAAGCGTTGGCGCTTTTCGAAGCCGACCTGCGGGCGGAAGTCGTTATGCGAATCGCGCGTCTTGACGATGTTCAGCAAAGCGCGTTGGCAGAGATCGAAGCATTAATCGCCAGTAAGTCGTCCACAATCGACATCAGCCGTACCGCCAAAGTCGGTGGCGACCGAGTCGCTGCAAATATTGTTAACGCACTGACGAACGCTGAAGGTGAGGCCGTACTCGACTCGATTACCAACCAGTATGCCGAGCTTGGTGCACGCATCGCAGACATGATGTTCGTATTCGATAGCCTGTTGAATATTGATGATCGAGGTATTCAGGCATTGCTCAGAGAGATATCGAACGATGTGCTTGTCGTTGCCTTGAAAGGTGCTGATGAAAGTGTGCGACGTAAGTTGCTCGGCAACATGTCCAAACGCGCGGCCGCCCTGCTTGAAGAGGATATGGAAGTTCGCGGGCCGATGAAGCTCAGTGAGGTTGAGCAAGCGCAGAAAGAGATCCTTGAGGTTGCACGTCGATTGGCCGATTCCGGCGACATCAATCTTGGTGATGGCGATGAAGAGTATGTCTGAGTCTGAGTCGCAGCGCTGGCAAGCGCCACAGTTTCCCGATGGCCCGATGCCGACAGCCGGCGAGCTTGAGACGCTGCAACAACAGGCCTACGAAGAGGCCTATGCCGAAGCCTGGGCGGCGGGCCGTGAGGCGGGTTACAACGATGGTATGCAAGCGGGTCATACCGAAACGCAGCGCCGCTGGGAGCTGCTTCAACAAGCATTGGATTATCTCCAGCAGCCATTGCAATCGCTCGACGAGGCATTGGAAAGCCAGCTGACGCAGATGGTCGTCGCACTTGTCGGTCGTTTGTTCCGACGTGAGCTCGCGCAAGACCCTGCAGCCATACGCGGGTTGGTCAGAGACGCTGTACAAAAGTTGCCGGTGGCGGCGAATACCATCGAAATTCATGCACATCCGGACGACGCAGCGAGACTCACCGAGATGATGCAGGAGCAGGCGGAGACTGCTGAGACCCGCTGGCGCATTATTGCCGATCCGGCACTGACTGCCGGCGGCTGCAGGATCAATAGTGGTCAATCGTCGATCGATGCCACGGTAGAACACCGTATTCAGCAAATCGCCAGTGCGCTTATCGGTGACGCCAGATCATGAACGCGCTAGCGAACACGCAACACCAAGATCTGGCCGAGCGGTTGCAAGCGCGGCAACGACAGGTATCGACTGCTACCCGACTCGTGGTTGAAGGTTGTCTACGGCGTACGGTGGGCCTGACGCTGGAGGCTGAGGGTTGCAGCGCTGCGCTCGGCGACTACTGCCGGGTGAGGAGCGAAGAAGGCCGGCCCGGCGATGCAGAGGTTGTTGGCTTCTCGGGTGACCGCCTGTATCTGATGCCGGTCGAGGAGATGCACGGTGTCGCACCAGATGCGCGTGTTGTGCCGATCGGTAGTCTCAAACACATCATGGTCAGCACCGATATGCTCGGTCGCGTGATCGATGGTCGTGGTCGTCCACTAGATAGTGGCCCAGAATTGAGAGGTGGTGATTGTATTGACCTCAGTCCACCAACAATAACTCCGCTTGCGCGGCAGCCGATCAGTGAGCCGCTCGATGTCGGTATTCGGGCGATCAATAGCATGCTACCGATCGGTCGCGGGCAAAGACTGGGCCTGTTCGCCGGCAGCGGCGTCGGCAAGAGTGTCTTGCTGGGCATGATGACGCGTTTCACGGATGCCGATGTCATCGTCGTTGGCTTGATTGGTGAACGTGGTCGCGAAGTGAAGGAGTTCGTCGATCAGACGCTCGGTACCAGTGGTATGGAGCGCGCCGTTGTCGTGGCGAGCCCAGCCGACGATCCCCCACTGATGCGCCTGCAGGGCGCGTCGCTTGCAACCAGTATCGCGGAGTACTTCCGCGATCGCGGTCAGCGGGTGCTGTTGTTGATGGATTCGTTGACGCGTTACGCACAGGCTCAGCGTGAAATCGCTTTGGCGATCGGTGAGCCACCAGCGACCAAGGGTTATCCGCCATCGGTGTTCGCAAAGTTACCGCAGCTCGTTGAGCGTGCCGGAAACGGTGCAAAAGACGGCGGGTCGATTACCGCTATCTATACGGTGTTGGCAGAAGGTGATGATCAGAATGATCCGATTGTAGACTCGGCGCGCGCGATTCTCGATGGACACATAGTGTTGTCACGTAGTCTGGCGGAAGCAGGGCACTATCCCGCGATAGACATCGAGGCATCGGTCAGTCGCGCGATGATGCAGATTACCGATGAAGCGCATCGTGCGCTCATTCTGAAGCTGCGGGAGTTCTACAGCGTGTATCAGGAAAACAAGGATCTGTTGTCGATTGGTGCCTATCAGGCGGGCACCAACCCGCTACTCGATCAGGCGATTGAGCTTTGGCCCGCGATTCAAGTGTTTCTGCGTCAGGCTAACGACGAGTCTGTCGATAGAGAAGCCAGTCTGGCCGACATGGCGGCGCTGTTTGCTCCGGGAACGACTGTATGAGCTCGAATCGACGCAAAAAACTGGCGGCTGTCCGCAGGTATGCCAGTCGGTTGGAGGATAATGCGGCAGCGCATTTGGCTACGGTCGCGAACGACGTTCAAGCGGCCAAGCAACTACTGCAAGAACTCATTGAGTACCGCAAGGAATATCTGACACCACCCGCTACACGTGAGCAATGGCAAGCGCAGCACTGGGAGGACTACTACGGTTTCTTGCGGCGTTTGGATCGAGCCGTCGATGCGCAGCAAGAAATCGCCGAACAACACGGCTTGCGTTTTCAATCCGTACGCGAGGAATGGCAACGGCTGCGCACACGCAACGAATCACTCGATCACATGGATCAGCAACTACTCAAAACAGAGCAACAGCGTAGTGAACTGATTGCGCAAAAGGAAGCGGACGCCTGGGCGTTGATGGCCAAGATCCGACAAGCGCAATAGCTGGCATGAAATCTGCAATATTCACTACAGCAATGTTTGACTGACTATTGGTGTTGAGCGGCCTATCCGCTCACAGCCTACTGAGAACGACCATGAGCATATCTAACAGCCTGGCTGGTTTGTTAACTGGCGACGCAAAAATTCCCGCAAAATCAACGCTTGGTGTGACCGGTGGCGATCAGACAGACGGCACCGGTGAGCGTGAGATCGATGCTGCACTCGCTTTTGCTGCGTCATTGTTGGATGCAAGCCGCGGCAAGCCGCTGCCGGATGGCGGCAACATCCTGCCGACCGAAACGGCAACGCCTGGATTCACTCAACAAGCAGACAGAGTGCGTCCGCCTTCCAGTGACGACTCGCTAGTGACACCCGCACCGCCAATCGTGAACATGCGTGGTGATGCTCGATTGACATCATGGCCGCCGGTCGTGTTGGACGGCGCTTACACGACGCTACCGATTCCAATCACGACCTCTGTACGCGCAAACCCAACAGCGCCCACTACCGTCGTCTCCGATACCACTGCGGGTGAGATTCTCGAAGAACCTGTTGTGTTGATGCCTGCGGCGATTGACTCGCTACGCTTGAGCTCGCCGCCATCCTCACCAGCAACGGCGACTCAAAGTGAAGGAGAGGTGAGTCAGGTCGCCGTTCAATCTGTTGTGAATGCCCTGGTGTCGCAAAGTGACGCACGTTCGAATCCCCGCAAGGTCACGCAGCCGACCAACGACACATCTGTGAGCGGTCTGACGAACGATGTATCGACATCTGATGAGATCGCTGTCGCGGCAAGATCTGAGCGTCTCTCGACGAAGGTGGCGCCGCTACAGCCAGGAACCGAGCGCGCGGCGCTGATCGCGAAAGACTCTCCCGACTCTGCGACGGAATACACGGCACGTGCGACATCATCGAGTTCGAAGACGGGGGGCCGACTAGCATCGCTCGGGGATCTCTCCCGAATCAGCTTGCCGTCCGGTGACTTACGTCAGGGCAGTGTGCTGCCTGCATTAGCCAGCCTGTCAGTCGGCGCGACAACGACGCTGTCAGGTGGCGAAGCTGTATTGATGATCGATCGTCCGTTAAGCAGCCCCAATTGGTCGATCGACTTTACGCAACGGGTTGCATGGGCGGTTAGCGCTCGAGTGCCGAGTGCACAGATCTCACTGAACCCCGAACATCTCGGACCCGTCGAGTTAATGATCGAGGTTGAGGACCAGCAGGCACGCATCCAGTTCAACGCGACGCACGGTCTGACTCGCGAGGCGATAGAACAATCTCTGCCGCGCTTGCGCGAGGCATTGGAGCAGCAAGGTCTGTCGCTGGAACAGGCCAGTGTTGGTGACTTTACACGCGGCCATCGGGATACGGACGGTCAGGAAGCCGTTGCCAACAATGCGAAACTGGGCGACGACACCCGCAATACCGATGACGCGGATGAAGTGGTGACGTCAGCTGCGAGCACTACGCAAGGTTTGATCGACACTTTTGTCTGATTTCCGGCACCGGCACGCCGTGTCGGCAAGACGTCAAAAAATTGTCGCTCGAAGGTCGTCAATTCTTAACTCGCTGAAAATAAAGTAGAAACAATTGTTGGCACAGCGCTTGCTTTAGTTCCTGCAGACAAACCTGCATTGAACTGACAGCACGGAGCTAACATTGCAGTCAACTACGCAGCTGAAGCGCCGATAGGCATATAGTACATCATCCTCATCGCATTGGTCGCTGTGATTGCAGCGGGCGCCGGTGTCGCGGTGCCGATGTTTCTAAACAAGGATGAACCCGCGGCAGCGGAAGAGGCGGCGCCTGAAGCGGAAGAGATGATGGGTAAGGACGCCATCTATGAGGGCATTCATCCGCCACTACTCGTGAATTTTCTCGATGAACGTGGCAAGGGCCGCTTCCTGCAGATGTCTCTGGAGGTTATGACGCGCGACGAAGCGGTGATCGAAGCCATCAAGACGCATAACGCCGTGATCCGCAACAACCTCATTCTGCTGTACGGCGACGTCAAACTGTCCGATGTGAACACCCGCGAAGGGAAAACACAAATGCTCGCGCAGGCGCTGTCAGAGATCAATATGATCCTGAAGGAGCAAACTGGCAACGAAGGTATTGAGGCCGTTTACTTCACCAATTTGGTGGTGCAGTAATGTCGGAAGAAGTTCAAGACGAGCTTGAAGCAGCGGACGGTGCCGGCGAAGCGGATACGGACGAGCCGCTACTGTCTGACGACGAGAAAGAAGCATTGATGGAAGGTGTCAGCGCTGGCGTGATCGGTACTGGCGACGATACAAACAAAGCGGCCGACGTTCGGCGCTATGAGATTCGTCCGGACGCCTACATCAACTACGGCAGTTTCCCGCTGCTACAAGGTATTTGTCTCGAAATGGCGAAGCGCTAGTCGACAGCTTGGTCGCCGCT
>ERZ1740062.795-NODE-795-length-14487-cov-3.622367_pt1 | contig 14487 bp, 13 predicted proteins | sample MGYA00581741_ERZ1740062 | MGnify/ENA primary metagenome ERZ1740062 (study PRJEB43018, sample SAMN04849747) | marine metagenome | isolation source: floating plastic debris | place: Pacific Ocean | collected 2008-09-01 | study: EMG produced TPA metagenomics assembly...
CGCGCCCCCCGTGCCATACCCCGCATGGCGCGGCAGGGGCTTTGCCCACTCCCCGCGCAGAAACGCCTGAATGGCCGCGTCGTCGGCGGCGGGACAGTTCTTCACCGCTTGAGAGATCGCGCGGTTGGTCTGCCGCGTGCCGATATCGAGCGATGGAACCCCTAGGAACGGCGCCTCGCGCACGACTGTGCTGGAATTGCCGATCAGGGCCGCCGCGTTCTTCATCAACTCCGAAAAATGCCGGAACCGCATCGAGGGCAGAACCCGGAACGTCTCACGCGGGAGCGTGTCGATCACGCGGAAGATATCGTCCGAGCCGGGATCGTTGTTCGGCGCAATGATCACAAAATTCCGGCCCGAGGCGTTCAGGCTGCCGAAAAGCTGCCGGGCTTGCGCGCCGATTGTATCCGTCTCGGAGGTGACGGGATGGAAAATGGCGATGCCATACTCCTCAAACCCGATCTGGTAGCGTTCGCGCACTTGGTCCAGCGTCACGCCCGAGGGTTTGATGTGGATATCCAACTCCGGCGAGCCGATGACATGGATCCGCTCCTCCTCCTCACCCAGGGCCTTGACGCGCCGCTTCGCGCTTTCAGAACTGACAAGATGGGCCGAAGCGAGCTTGGTGTTACAATGGCGGAAAATCTCATCGATGGTGCCCGAAACCTCGCCCCCCTCGATATGCACGCAGCGGACATATTTGGTGGCGCAGACAATGGCGGTGGCCAGCGCCTCCACCCGATCGCCATGGACCAAGACGAGATCCGGCTCCGCCTCCTCCAAATAATCCGAAAAGCCGAGCACGGTTTTTGCCAAGACAATATCGGTCGGGTCGCCGTGGCGCTGATTGATGAATTCCGATACCCGGTCGAAATGGGCATGAACCTCAAGCTTGGTCAGCCCATAGCGTTCCTGCATATGCATTCCGGTGACAAAGATCGTCACGCCGTAACCGGCCGCTTCCGCCGCTTTGGCCAAGGGTTCGATCTTGCCGAAATCGGCCCGCGTGCCGCTGAGGAACACAAGGTTTTTCACACCCGACCTATGGCTGCGTCAGGGGGCGGTTTCAAGCCCATCCTCGTCCAGGTCGTCCCAGCGCAGCTGCGCATTGCGTTTGACAGCGCGTTTCAGACGCCGCCCCACAACCTCATCAAAGCGGTAGCCCGGGATCTCTCCGCTGCCGGGCCGCCGTGCCCAAATATCCGTCTCGGCGATGACATGCCCCGCGCCAAGATCGGCATCCGCGACGACAGAGGCGCGCGCGAACCTGTAAACGGCCTCCTCTGGCGCGCTGCGCTTTTTGTCGTTGCGGGCGGCGATGTGGATCTCGCGCGCGCGGTCGATCAGATGGCGCAGTTCGGCGGGATCCATCGAACAGGATATGTCCGGCCCCTCCCGATAGCGCGTGTCGGTAAAGTGCCGCTCAAGAATAGACGCGCCAAGCGCGACAGAGGCCAGCGCCATTTCTGGGCCGATGGAATGATCCGAAAAGCCGACAATTGCGTCGGGAAACGCTGCGCGCAGCTCCGTCACGCCCTTTAGCGAGACGATCTCCGCCGGCGATGGATAAAGATTTGTGCATTCCAGCAGCGCAAACGGGATCTCAGCCGCGCGCAACACCGCGACCGAGCGCGCGACAGAGTCCACCGTCTGCATCCCCGTCGACATGATCACCGGCTTGCCAAAGCGCGCGATGTGCCGGATCAAGGGCAGGTTGTCGGCCTCGCCGGACCCGATTTTAAAGCCCGGAACCCCGATATCGTTCAAGAAATCGGCGGCTTTGCGCGAAAACGGCGTCGAGATGTAAATCAGCCCCTGCGCTTCGGCATGGTCTTTCAGGACGATTTCATCCTCGGCCGACAGCGCGCAACTTTCCATCACATCCCAGATCGACCGATCTGCGTTGGGGGGGAAAATCGACTTCGCCTCGTCCGTCATTTCGTCTTCGACAAAATGGGTCTGGTGCTTGATACACTCCGCGCCCGCGCGTGCGGCCAGATCAACCATCCGTTGCGCCGTGCCAAGATCGCCGCCATGGTTGATGCCGATCTCGGCGATGACAAGCGGGGGATGCTCTGGCCCGATGGCGCGGTGGTTCAGTCTCATGCGGCGGTTCCGCTCCGGTCTGGTGGCAAAGCCACGGCGATTGCCGCGACGCTATCGCTTAGGTTTAGACCACCGGCCCCCGGATGTGTAGGACCGCGATCACCGCTGAAATCCCGCAGAATGCAGCGCATGGGGCTGCAAATGGGGGGAAAGTGCGGTAGGCCGGCGGGGCCGCGGCAAGACGGAAGAGGAGCCGGACCGACATGAACACCCCCAACAGCCTGCGCGGGCTCTCTTCCGATGCACATTGGGACTACGAGAACGGCTTTTACTGGTTCTCGCCGCGCTCCCGCATGAACAAGCTGCTGGCCCATTATGAGATCTACAAAAAAATCGTCGACCTTCCGGGCCATGTCTTTGAGTTCGGCGTCTACAAAGGCGCGTCCCTGATCCGCTTTGCGACGTTCCGCGATGCGCTGGAAAATGACTTCGCCCGCAAGATCGTGGGTTTCGACGCATTCGGCGCCTTTCCCAAGGATGATGTAAAGGACGCCGACGATCAGAAATTCATCGCGCGGTTTGAAGAAAGCGGCGGCGACGGGGTGGAGGATCGTGAACTCCAGGGCCTTCTGGCCGCCAAAAACTTTCAGAACGTCGACTTGGTCAAGGGCAATATCTTCGACACGTTGCCCACATATTTGGACCAGAACCCCGCCGCGCGGATCGCGCTGTTGCATCTCGACCTCGACACGAAGGAGCCGACAGACCGCGCGCTGGAGCTGCTCTACGACCGGGTGGTGTCGGGGGGCATCATCGTTTTCGACGACTACAACGCCGTGGCGGGGGCGACGCAATCGGCCGATGCCTTCGTGGCCAAGTTTGGCCTCAGGATGCAAAAACTGCCCTTCTACACCGTCCCAAGCTTTGTCGAGAAACCGTAGCGACAGCCTAGCGCAGCCGCAGATATCCGCCCTCGGTCTTCAGCCGATGCGTGATCGTGTTGGCCTGGGCCAGGGTCTGCTCAACAAAGCAGCCCTTTTTCGCCGCGTTAATCAGCGCCACCTGCTCTTCCAACGGGTTGGGGCTGTCGAGCAGGATATCGATGGCAAAGGATTTTGGCGCGGTCTCGTAGATCCGGTCCTTCGGGGTCCATTGCCAGACAATCTTGCACTCAACCGTCAGAGCGTCGATGGCCACGTCCATTCTTTTGGCAAAAGCCCGCACCTGCGTCATGATGCAGCCGGTCAGGCCCGCAATAAAATGCGCCAAGGGCGGCGGGGCGGTGGCGTCGCCGCCGTGAATCGTGCCCTCGTCGGTGGCCATGTCGAACGTCTCTCGCAGCGGATGGGTCATCGCAACGCAAAGCGCGTTGCGCATTTTGCCCTCTGCCCGGCCCGAACAGGTAAAGACGACGTCCAGCGGCGCTTTCGGTTGCGAAACTGTCATCGGGCGCGGCCCTCCATAAGATCAAAACCCGACATGCGCCGCCCCTTTTAGGCCCAGCAACCCCCGCGCCTCGGCGGGGGTCGCGATGGCGTTGCCCTGCGCCTCTAGGACGCTTTTCACCTTTGCGACCTGTTCCGCGTTTGAGGCGGCGAGCTTGCCCCGCTCGATATAAAGAGAGTCCTCAAGCCCCACGCGGACATGCCCGCCAAGCTGCGCAGACACCGCCGCCAGCTTCATCTGTTGGGCGCCCGCGCCGATCACCGACCAGTGGTAATCGGCCCCGAACAGCCGGTCCGCCGTGCGCTTCATAAAGACCAGATTATCGATCTCGGCCGCGATACCGCCAAGGATCCCCATCACGAATTGCAAAAAGATCGGCGCTTTGAACAGCCCCGCCTTTAGGCAAAAGGCCAGGTTGTAAAGATGCCCGACATCATAGCACTCATGCTCGAACTTCGCATGATGGGGCGCGCCGCCCATCGCGTCGGCGACGGCGCGGATATCGGCGAAGGTGTTGCGAAAGATCGCGCCCTCGGATCCGCGCAGATACCCCTCCTCCCAATCGAATTTGAACCGCTCATATCGATCCGCCAAAGGGTGCATCGCGAAGTTGAGCGAGCCCATGTTAAGCGAGCACATCTCGGGCGAGGCGGCCATCGCCGGGGCCAGCCGGTCTGCGATCCCCATCGTGATGCTGCCCCCGGTCGAGATGTTGACGATGGCATCCGTCTCTGCCCGGATCGCCGGCAGAAACGCGCGGAAATGCGCGGGATCGACCGAGGGTTTGCCGGTTTCGGGATCGCGGGCGTGCAGGTGCAGGATCGCCGCGCCGGCATGGGCCGCGTCGATGGCCTGGCGGGCGATGTCTTCGGGCCGATAGGGCAACGCGTCCGACATGGTGGGCGTGTGGATCGCCCCGGTGACAGCGCAGGTTATGATCGTTTTCGCCATCTTAGGTCTCCAGGATTGCGACGGCGCGCACGAACCCCGCCGATGCGGCCTTGATTTTGAACGGAAAGCAAGAGACCAGGAAACCCGCCGGCGGCAGTGCCTCTAGATTGGTCAGCTTCTCGATATGGCAGTAGCCGATCTCGATGCTGGCGCGGTGCCCCTCCCAAATCAGCGCGGGGTCGCGCGTTCGGGCGTATTGCGCGGCCGTCAGCGCAAAGGGCGCGTCCCAACTCCACGCATCCGTACCGGTCAGCCGCACGCCTTGGTTCAAAAGATGCAGCGTGGCATCGCGCCCCATCCCGCACCCCCGGCTGAGGTAATCCGGTCGGCCATAGCGCGCACCAGCAGCGGTGTTGACCAACACGATGTCAAGCGGCGAGAGCGTGTGGCCGATGCGCGCCAGCTCTGCGTCGATCTCGGCCGGGGTGACGATATGGCCGTCGGGCAAATGGCGGAAATCCAGTTTGACGCCCGCACCAAAACACCAGTCAAGCGGGACCTCGTCGATGGTGATCGCGCGCTTGCCGCCATCCATCGTCGAATGGTGATGGTAAGGCGCGTCGAGATGCGTGCCGTTGTGGGTGTAGACCGTCAGCTTCTCAAGCGCCCACCCCTCTCCCCCCGGCAGATCGGCGGGCGTGAGCCCGGGAAAAAACCCCGCCATCTGCGCTGCCGTTGCCCGATGGTCGAAATAGACGATCTCGGGCAGCATGATGTCGGGGTCAGAGGCGATATCAGCCTCCAACGCCACGGACAAATCGACGAATTTTCGTGCCATGGCAGGGCCCTCTACAACAATCCGGTGGCGATGGGGGGAAACAGGATGACCAGGATCAGACACAACAGCATCATCAGCGCGAACGGGGCTGCGCCCACGAAAATGTCGGTCAGGCTGACGCTGTCATCGTCGAGGGTCGATTTGATAACATAGACCGACACCCCGAAGGGCGGCGTCAGCAGGCCGATTTCGACCGCGATGACCGTCACGATGCCAAACCAGACCAGATCGACCCCCATCGGCGCCACGATGGGCAGCATAAGCGGCACTAAGATCAGCATAATCGACGCGCTGTCCAGGATCATCCCAAGTGCGATCACGACCAGGACATAGACGGCGATCAGGCCAAGAATGCCAAGCTCCGCCGACGCGGCCATCTGCCCAAAGCTGAGCGGCACACCAGAGAAGGCCAACATGCGAGAGTACATTTGGGCGGCGATGATCAAAAAGCAGACCGATGCGGTCACATGGCCGGTGTCGATCAACTCGCGCCAAAGCGCCGCGACTGGCAGCCGGCGCTTGAAGAGGCCAAGCATCAACGCCCCGATCGCACCGATGGCGCCCGCCTCCACCGGCGTGAAGAAACCCGCATAGATCCCGCCGAGCACAAGGACGATCAAGCCTGTGATCGGCAGCCCCTTGGCCAAAAGCGCGGCGGAGCCAAGCGCTTGGGTCGCTGCACGCTCTGGCGCGCCGACAAATCCCGGGGCAAAGACCGCCATCAAAACGGTCCCCACCCCAAACAACAGCGCCAGCACGATCCCCGGACCGATGCCGGCGACGAAAAGATCGCCAATCGATTGCTCTGCCAGCAGACCGAACAGGATCAGCAACAGGCTTGGCGGGATCAACATGCCAAGCACCGAACTTCCCGCGACAACGCCCACGGCAAACCGCTCGGTATAGCCGTGGCGGCGCATCTCGGGCACCGCGATCTTGGTAAAGACGGCGGCGGAGGCGATGGAGATACCGGTGACGGCGGCAAAGCTTGCATTTGCTGCGACGGTACCAACGCCAAAACCGCCCTTGATCTTGCGAAACGCTGCGTTTGCCACATCGACGGCGTCGCGCCCGATGCCCGATTCAGACACCAGAAACCCCATCAAGACGAATAGCGGCACGACCCCGAAGAAATAGCTTGCGATTGCGTCATTGGCCGCAAGACCCAGCATTTTCGCCGCCAAGACAGGGGAGCCCTTGATGGCCCAGACCCCCAGAAAGGAGCACAAGATCAATGCGATGGGCACGAACATGCCCCCGATCACCAAGAGCCCCATGCCGCCGAGCGCCAGAAGACCGATCTCGAACCCCGACATCAGACGGCAACGCCGTTTTGGAACCGGCGGGCGATGCGCGCGAGAAATTGCAGCACCAAGAGGCCGCAGCCGACCAAAATCATCAGCTTCACCGGCCAAACCGGCGCGGTAAAGTCGCCCGCGGCCCCCACGAATTCAGACCGCGACCAGGCGCGCGTGAAAATCGGCCATGTGGCGGCCAGGATCGCACCCACGACCAGTGCCCCAAGCAGATCATAAAGTGTCTCAACCACGACGAGCACCCTTGGCGCACGGCGCGCGAGGACGCCGATCACCGCCTCGGACCGTGTCATCCGCCCGGCCTTCAAGGCCTGCGGGGCCTGCAAAAACACAATCGCGACGATGGACAGCGTCACCATCTCTGGCACGCCAGAGATCGGCACGTTAAAGGCGTTGCGGCTGAAGACATCGGCGCCGATCAAGAAGACCAGCCCCGATATCAGGAAGGAACCGCAGAGATTGGCCACCTGGGTCGCACCGTCGAGCGTGCGCAGGCCCATGGCCGCGATGCGCCCCAGCACCGACCCCGTCGCGGGCCCTTTTGTGGGCATCGGCTACTCTCGATCCCAGTCGCGCAGCGGTGTGGCCCCGGCGGCGCGCATCGCATCCATATAGCTTGTCAGAACCTCGGTCCCCGGAAGGCCCTGCCCGTCAAGCCCCGCCGCCCAAGCCTGCGCCGCGTTCTCCATCCCTTCCGACCAGGCCCTGCGCATGTCGGCGGGCGCGTCGGCGACCGTGGCGCCGTTCTCGGCCATGACGGTGAAGGCGTTTTGAACCGCAGTTTCCAGGGCCGAGACATACCACTCCCCCGTCTCGGCCGCGGCCTCCGTCAGCGCTGTTTGCACGGTCTCCGGCAACCCCTCAAACCAGGCCCGGTTGGCGCAAATCGCTCCCGCATATTGCGCGCCGAGACCCGCCCGGGTGATGTAAGGCGCCACTTCAAAAAGCTTGCCCGGCAGCGCGGCGGAGGCAAAGACAATCACACCGTCGAAGACGCCGGTTTTCAACTCGTTGTAATACGTCGTCAAGTTGCCCGAAACGCCAACTGCGCCCGTTCCCGACAACCAGTTCAGCGCGGGCCCAGGCGCACCGATCTTTTTGCCGGCAAGATCCGACAGGGCCGTGACCGGGAAATTCGTCATCAAAAGATAGTCGTCGATAACCATCGGTGCGCCGATATAGACCACGCCGTTGTCGGCATAGCTTTGCTGCATTTTGGGATCTTCGACCTGCATGCGGTGCATCAGATCGCCGATCTTGCGCGCGTCAGCAGTGACGAAGGGCGTGTAATAGGTGACGTTTTGCACCGCCAGCTTGGCCGGATCGAACAGCGATTGACAGGTGCCAAGCTCTGCCAGGCCCGCCTCGACCGCCTCAAGCTCTTCGCCGACACCGGCGATCGACCCGCCATAAAGGCCCGTGAAGGTCATTGTGTGGCCCGTCCCCTCCAGCCGCGCGGTCACGCCCGGGACAAAGGCCGCGTCCAGCATCTTGACCCAGCGAAAAACCGGCGGGTGCCCCGCGGCGATGGTGGCGCTGAACGTCTCGGCAAGGGCCCCGGCCGGGACACCAAGGCTTACGGCCAGCAGCGCGGCCTGCGCTATGCGTTTCATGATTTCCTCCGCTTATGGTTCTGATTATTTTGGTTTTCGCGCGCCAAGGCCAAAACGCCGCCCTTGGCAAAGCAGGTCAACTGGCCAAGCACCGCGTCAAAGCTTTGCATCCCGCGCCGCCCCATCAGCCGCTCCACCCGCCCATCGCGGCCAATGACCGAGATCAGCGCGCCGAGCGCGAGGGTATAGCTCATGGCCGCCGTCGCCCGGTCGGCACCGGGCACCGCATCCTCCAGCGCCGCAACAAAGGCCAGCGCGGTTGGGTCATAGTGCTTGCGCACCAACGCGCGCTCCCGCTCTTGCCCGACGACGAGGCCACTGAAGATGCGGGTATACGTCCCCTGCCCGCCCGACGGGCCAAGCGGGGGACGAAACAACGCCTCAAGGATCCGCTCCAACGCGTGGTCGGCATTGCGGTCCACCGCGCCAAGCAGCGCCAAACGCTCTGCATTTATGGTTTGGGAGCGTTGCGCAATGACTGCCTCGTAAAGCCGGTCCTTGCTGCCAAAGTGATAGTGCAACAACGCCTGCGACACCGCCGCCCGCCGTGCAATCGCCTTCATCGCGGCGCCGTCAAAGCCACGCACGGAAAACTCCACCTCCGCGGCGAAGAGGATTTTTGCAACGGTGTCCGTGGCGACGGGCTTAAGGCTGTCCTCGGGCATAACAGGATCTTAGGCCTGACTGATCAATCAGTCAAACCCGCACCACAGCCCGAACGCCCTCAGCGGATCAAGCCTGTTTTCGCAGCGCCCGGGCTTCGCTACGCTCTCACAAACCTTGGATGGAGACGGCGATGCGACAGCGGAACATGCGCGACCTAAGCTTTGCGACCTTCAACCTTTTGAACCTGCAGGTGCCCGGCGGCCTGACCTATGGCACGCGCCCCCCCAATCCCGACGACGCCGACGGGCGCCGCGCCTATGCGCGCAAAATTGCCTGGACAGGCGCGAAGATCGCGATGCTTGAGGCCGAGATCATCGGTTTTCAGGAACTTTGGGCGCGGGAAGCGTTGGAGGCTGCCTTTGCCGCGGCGGGCCTTGCCGACGCATACACACTCATCGCCCGCGACGCACCGGGCATCGGTCGCCCGCAAGTCGCGCTGGCGGTTCGGAAAAATCGACACGGCGCCGCGCAGGTGCAAGGCGAACCAACCTGGATTGCAGAGTTTCCGACCGATTTCCGCTTTGACACCCTGCGAGAGACCAACGGCGCCGAAGAAGAGATCACCGTCACCATCAACCAGTTCTCGCGCCCGGTTTTGCGGGTTGTCATCCAATCTGAGGGGACGCGGCCAAAGCCGCCGCCGATCACGGTCTATGTGGCGCATCTCAAGTCGAAGGGGCCCGCGCGGCTAAGCTTTGCGCGGCCTCAACCGGCCGTGTTGCAAACCTATCCTGAGATCACAAAATCCGCCGTCGCCCATATCCGCCGGGTGATGGAGGCCGGCGCCCTGCGGGCGCTGCTGGACCGGGAGATGACGGGGATACAAGACGATGCGCTCTCCCCCGTCGTCGTTCTCGGCGACCTCAACGACGATACGCAATCGGTGACGAACGAGTTGATCTCGGCGCAGCCGACCTACCGGGTTTTTGAGAAAAGCACCGCCGGCGGGCGTTCTGACCGCGGGCTTTATTCGGTGGAGCGGCTGCAGCAATACCGCTCCTCCCGCCACGTCTATTACACGCATATATTTCGGCACAAACGCGAAAGCCTCGACCATATTCTTGTGTCCGAAGAGTTCTACGACCACGCCGCCAAACGCCAATGGTCGTTCCGCGAGATGGAGGTCTACAACGATCACCTCAACCGCGCGGCGTTTGAGGAGGACGGCGCCACCGATCACGGACTTGTCCGCGCCGCATTCGATTGGAACCCGATGCCAGCGGCACTGCTTGATGCGTGACTTCGCGCTTGAACCCGGGCCCGAGGCAGGGCATAAATAACTAACTGGTTACTTATGCTCCGCATGCCCGGGGCCGGAGGCGCAATGAGCAAAGTGATAGACGCAGAGGCCGCGGCCAAGCTGGTGCCGAACGGTGCCGTGCTGGCTGTTAACAGCTCAAGCGGCCTTTGCTGTCCCGACAAGGTTCTTGAAGCCCTTGGCGCCCGCTTCGCGGCGGAAGGCGCCCCCCGCGACCTGACCTCCATCCATCCAATTGCCGCTGGCGATTTTTTCGGCGTCAAAGGTGTCGACCACATTGCGCGGCCGGGGCTTTTGACCCGGATCATAGGCGGCTCCTACCCCTCGGGCCCAACCCGGGCGGAACCGCCTGAAATCTGGAAAATGATCGGGCGCGAGGAGGTCGCGGCCTACAACGTCCCGTCTGGCATCGTCTTCGACATGCTGCGAGAGGCGGCGGCAAAACGTCCGGGCGTGCTGACCAAAGTGGGGCTAGAGACCTTTGTCGACCCCGATCTTGAAGGTTGCGCCATGAACGCTGCCGCTGCCGCCCACCCCATTGTGCGGCGCATGGCTTTCGAAGGGGAGGATTGGCTCTATTTCCCGGCCATCGCCCCCAATGTCGCGATCATCCGGGCCAGTGTCGGCGACGAGGCCGGCAACCTCAGTTTCGCGCAGGAGGGGGCAACGCTCGGCGCGATGGAGATGGCGCTGGCGGCGCATAACACAGGCGGCACAGTCATCGCGCAAGTGCGCGCGCTTGCCGCGAAAGGATCGCTGCGCCCCCATGATGTGGGCGTGCCCGGCATCCTGGTCGATGCCATCGTGGTGGCCCCCGATCAGATGCAAACCACAGCGACGCCCTACGATCCCGCAATCTCGGGGGAGCTTTTCCGCCCGCTCGACGCCTTCGACACACCCGAATTCGGCGTTGGCAAGGTCATTGCCCGCCGTGTTGCGCAGAGTTTGCGCGCGGGGTGGGCCGTGAACATCGGCTTTGGCGTCTCAGCCAACGTGCCGCGGATCTTTCTGGAAGAGGGCCAGCACGGGGCCGTCACTTGGGTGATCGAACAAGGTGCGATAGGCGGCATCCCGCTGCTCGATTTCAAATTTGGCTGTGCCGCGAATGCCGAGGCGTTTGTCAGCTCTCCCCACCAGTTTTGCTATTTCCAGGCCGCGGGGTTCGACGCAGCACTCCTGTCGTTTCTCGAAGTCGACAGCGCGGGCTCCGTCAACGTCTCGCGCCTTTCGGCCGTGCCGCACCGCACGGCGGGTGCCGGCGGCTTTGTCGACATTACCGCCCGCGCGCGGCGGATCGTCTTTTCTGGCACGTTTATGGCCGGCGGCAAGACCGAGATTGTCGATGGCAAACTGGTTATTCGAGAGCCTGGGCGGGTGGCGAAATTCGTCGATGCCGTCGAGCTAGTGGCGTTTTCGGGCCGTCGCGCGCGCGCGCAGGGCCAGGCGGTGCACTATGTCACCGAACGCTGCGTGAATGAATTGACACAAGCGGGGTAGCTGGTGACGGAAATCGCACCGGGCCTTAACCTCGACCAGGACGTGCTGGCCGCAGCCGCCACCCCGATTGCCGTCTCACCAAACCTCCGAGAAATGGATGCGGCGCTTTTTCGTCCTGAACCGATGGGGCTTTCGATACCATGACGCTGACGTGGGACGCCCGGGACGGCGTGGCGACGATCACCATCGCCCGGCCCGAAAAACGCAACGCTCTGCATGCCGCGGCAATCACCACGCTGGCCGAGATCTGCGCGACGCTCGACGCGCGCGAGGACATTCGCGCGGTGATCCTGACGGGAAGCGGCGGGACGTTTTCCGCCGGCGGCGATATAGGGGCGTGGAGTGCGCTTTCTCCCGCGGCCTTCGCGCGCCATTGGGTGCGCGATGGGCATGCTGCGTTCGACAGGCTCGCCCGGCTGACCCAGCCTGTGATTGCCGTGCTGAACGGGTCCGTGCTTGGCGGCGGGTTGGAACTGGCCGCCGCGGCCGACTACCGGATCGCCGAGACGCAGGCGACGCTCGCCATGCCCGAAACCGCGCTTGGGATCATTCCGGGCTGGTCGGGCACGCAACGCGCCGTGCGGCGGTTCGGGGCACAAACGGTGCGGCGGATGGCACTTTTTGGCGAGGTTTTCGACGCGGAGACGGCGGCGGCGTTGGGCTTGGTCGACCAAGTGGTGGCGACGGGCAAGGGCATGACCGCCGCCGAAACGCTGGCAAGCGCGGTGACAAACCGGGCACCGGGCGCCACGGCGCTGGTCAAGATGCTGGTGAATGCGGCGGAGGGGGAGGAGCGCGAGCGGGTTTTGGAAGCGATGGCGGGACAGATCGCGGCCGGGTCGGAAGAGCTTGCATCCGGGCTGCAGCGTTTTCGATCCAAGAAAAAGGGCAGCGACACATGAACGTTTGGGCTCAGCGCTGCGGCCGGGGGCGGGTGTCCACTGCGCGGAACGCGCAGTCCGCGCGCATGCGCACGGGTGCGGGCTTGCCCGCACGGACACCCTTTGCGCCCCGCTCCGGGCTTTGCACGGCCCCTACGGTTGCTTCGGCCAGGGACGCAAAAGAAAGACCGCACCCCCACGAAAAGCCAAGCGCGAAGACGCGCAGCGCCAACCAACGCGCGGCGCCGTTCGGGCCAACAGCCGCCAAAAAGACCTCATCGGGCAGTCTGGATCGGGCGCCAAAGCTCCGCACCGTCGCCGACGCAACACATCAGGACTATTGCCGCGCCCGCGTGCCCGCACACAGCACGGGCGGCCGCCCATGACCGGCGTTGCCTTGGTCACAGGCGCCACGCGCGGCATTGGCCTCGCTACGGCGAAAGCCCTTGCGCGCGCCGGCTTTGCGGTCGCGGTGAATGGGCCAGAGGACGATAGCGCGCTGGCCGACGCGGCGGCCGCCGTCGCCGCGGGCGGCGTGCGCGCCCAGGCCATGCCCTTCGATGTCAGCGATCTTGACACCCATGCGCCCGCGCTTGCTGAGATCGCGGCGGTTCTCGGCCCGATCAGCACCCTGGTCAACAATGCGGGCGTTGGCGTTCTCTCCCGCGGCGACCCTCTCGACGTCACGCCGGAGAGCTTTGACCGCTGTTTTGCAGTCAACGCCCGCGCGCCGTTCTTTCTCTCCCAAGCCTTTGCGCGCCAGGCCTTGGCCGGACCCAAGCCCGCAGCCTTTCAGACCATCGTCAACATCACGTCCTCGAACGCCACGGCCGTGGCGGTCGAGCGTGCCGAATACTGCGCCTCCAAAGCCGCCGCGGCGATGGCCGCGCAGGCCTTCGCGGTCAGATTGGGCGCGGCTGGGATCGCCGTCTACGACCTCCGCCCTGGTTTGATCGAGACCGAAATGACGGCCCCGGTGATCGAAAGCTACAAACGCCGCGCGGCAGAGGGCCTGACGCTGATGCCGCGCGTCGGCACGGCTGAGGAGGTGGCGCAAAGCGTGGTCACGCTCGCCACTGGCGCACTTCCCTACACCACTGGACAGGTCATCGCCGTCGATGGCGGCCTTTTGGTGCCCCGGTTTTGAGCGCCGCGCCGAACACCGGCGCGCGGGCGCGGCGGGGATGCGGGCCGGCCCCCCTTACCCGGGGCGGCCCGCGTCCCCGCAGCGCGGGCCCACCCCTTGACCGGCCGGCGCCAGCGAAGCCGCATCGCCAATCGACGGCTCGACACAACGGCCCAGCTACACCAGCACGCCCCCCCGTAGCCGTCCAAGCCGCAAAACCCCACGCCCCGGCGCCGTCACGGCCCCGCGCGGCGTTTCGTTAGGAGGCCCGGATGCGGATCGACCTGCCCACCGAAGACGGCGCCCGCGTCGGATACGAGATGCGCGGCGTCCCCCTGCCCCACACGCCGATGCCGCCAAAGCCTGCCCGCGTCGTCTACGCCGCGGCCCATGTCGTGGCCGACCCTTTCGCGGATAGCGACCCTGCCTCGGGCGCCATCGATTGGGCGGCGACGCTGGCCTTCCGGCGCCACCTCGCAGGGCTCGGCTTGGGGATTGCGGAGGCGATGGACACCGCGCAGCGGGGTATGGGGCTTGGCTGGCCAGACGCTTTGGAGCTGATTTCCCAGACGCTGCGCGAGGTGCCAGAGGCGCAGGTCTTCAGCGGCATCGGCACCGATCACGTGTCCAAACCCGATGGGTTGGACGCTGTCGCACGCGCCTATCTTGAGCAATTGGACGCGGTGCAAACGCTTGGCGGCCGGGTCATCGTCATGGCCAGCCGCGCGCTTGCGGCGGTGGCGACCGGGCCTGAGGCCTATCTGGCTGTTTATCGTCGGGTCCTTGCGGCCGCCGACCGGCCAGTGATCCTGCATTGGCTGGGCGAGATGTTCGACCCCCAGCTTGCGGGCTATTGGGGGCACGCCGACCTCGATGCTGCGACGGATACGGTCATTGCGCTGATCGAGG
>ERZ1740062.796-NODE-796-length-14479-cov-4.571894_pt1 | contig 14479 bp, 13 predicted proteins | sample MGYA00581741_ERZ1740062 | MGnify/ENA primary metagenome ERZ1740062 (study PRJEB43018, sample SAMN04849747) | marine metagenome | isolation source: floating plastic debris | place: Pacific Ocean | collected 2008-09-01 | study: EMG produced TPA metagenomics assembly...
TCTTCGTGTAAATATTCATTTTCTTTAGCTAAGGCAATTGAGCTATCGTAAAGATGCATTGCTTCTACAAAGTTCCCTAAAACCCGATATCGTTCAGCTTCCACTAAATAGAACTTATGCAAAAAGTTCATGGGAACAGAATCTGCCCAATTTTTAAGCTGTTTTTGATTTTTTTCTACCTCATTAAGAGAAGATTGCAACTCATTTTGTTCTACTTTTGTTGCTAAATCTATGAGATCCATAGAGTAATATATATTAAGTTCGGTTGCATTTAGTGTGCCATTTCCATAACTGATATAATCTGTTGATTTCCGATAATATTCAACTGCTTGAGGATAATCTTGAAATAGATAACAAAGAAATGCTTTACTTAAATAAGCTGCTAATAGAGAAGTCAATGGTTGGGTTTCTTTGAGCCATTGCAACATTTCTTCTTCATTTAATCCCGGTAAACTGATAGTCGGTTGTTCGAGGTAATCTTGAAGAAGATTTTGAGGAATTTGACTGCGAATTTCAACATAAGGTGCCATGTACTCCGGCTTCAGTTTTTTGCAGAGTTCTAGATACTGAGTATAGACACAAGTGAGTGAATCTAGTGGTTCACCAGTTAATAGTTTGTAGTTACAATAGTCAGCAATACTATAAGTAGTAAATTCTTGATCCCCCATTTCCATGCCACTTTTAACGGATTCAAGCAAAGGTTCAATTGCCGATTTAGTATGTTCTTTCCAAGGTCGTACCATGGCATTATAAAGATGGTACACTTTACATTTGAGTGTTGTAGCTTCAAATTTTTCTAATACTTTTAACGAAAGTTGACCGAATTGATATCCTAATTCAATATCTCCCAAAAAGCCACACAGTAAAACTCCATAAAATACATAAGCATAGGCAGCGATGGGAGAATTTCCAAAATCAATTGAAAGTTGAACCATCGTAACTGTCATAGGCAGCAAAAGTTCGGGTTTAGCCACATAAGCTGCGGGAAGAACTGCCATTAAAATTCGCATTGCAGCTAGTTTATCCGGAGCAGTCATTATCGGCTGGTTAATTAAATCTTCAACAGTAAATGGATTATCAAGTTCTGATTTTAGGTCGATTTCTAACTCTCTAAGAACATAGAAACTTGTATCAATGGCATCTTGCATCTTATCTTGAGCAATTTCCATTTGGATTTTGAGTTCGTATGCTAAAGATTTATCGATTAGATTTTTTCCATGTTTAAAAATTGCTTCAATTTTATCGCGAGCAGAATCAAAGTTATAGGTTAAATATTCAGCTTCAGCTAATTCAAGATGAAGATGGAAAATCAAATTGTATTGAGTTTGCCAGCTATCAGAATCTAATAGTTTCAACCCGATTGATAGATATTCAACTGCTGCTTTATAAGCGGTTGAGGCTTTTGCTTTTCGTCCGGCTTGAAGATTTAAATCAGCGAGTTGATTTCGTTCTTCTTGAGTCTCGATTAAATTGATGCCAATATTGAGTTGATTGACAATATCAAATAGTTTATCCGAAAGCTGTGATTCTGGTGTTTTTTCTAATAAAAGTCTGCCTATTTTTAAATGAGTTTCTGGTTTTTTATCGTCTGGAATTAAAGAGTAAGTAGCTTGTTGAATTCTATCGTGCAGAAACTTATAATTAACAGAAGGGTTAATTGTTTGAAGTGGATTAACAGAAGTATTTATTTCTGTAATATAAAACTTATAGACTTCTGTGAGTGGTAGAATAAACTCTTCTTGTAAAGCAACCCATAAATCTGCTGCTGTTTCTGTGAGAGATTTCTGGTGAACAATTGCTAATGTTTCTAAATCAAATGGGTTACCAATACAGGCAGCTAACTTTAAAACATCTTGTGTTGATTTTGGCAATTTTTGTAACTGTAATGCCATAAATTCAACCACATCTGAAGTAAGCGCTCGCTGAGTCACCGCTGCAATATCACATTGCCAACAGCCTAAATCAAAGTCAAAGTTAATTAGTCCATCTTGATGCAATGCTTTGAGAAATTGTGTCGTAAAAAAAGGATTACCTTGAGTTTTCTGATATATCAATTGAGTCAGAGGTAATGCCAAATTTTCTTTACATTTAAGTGTCTCAGAAACTAATTCATTTAGTTTACTTTGATTCAGTGGAGCTAAAGTAATAGTATTAATATTTGCTGTTATTTTTTCAATTTCACTCAAAGTCAACATTAACGGATGGGTTGAATTGACTTCGTTATCGCGGTATGCTCCAATTAAGAAAAGATGACCCGTATCAGCCATTAATAACTGCATTAATTTCAATGATGCTGAATCAGCCCATTGTAAATCATCTAAAAACATCACTAATGGATGTTCTTTACTACTAAAGACTTGGATGAATTGCTGAAATAATAAATTAAATCTATTTTCTGCCGCAGTTCCTGATAATTCTGGTGCTGGTGCTTGAGTACCTATAATTTTTTCTAACTCGGGAATAACTTCAACAATTACCTGTCCAATTTCACCTACAGCCTCTAAAATTTTGGTTTTCCATTGTTGAATTTTAGCATTACTTTCTGTTAATAATTGACTCATTAAATTCCGGAATGCTTGCACAAATGCCGAAAAGGGAATATTCCGATTAAATTGGTCAAATTTACCTTTAATAAAATAACCGCGTTGACGAACAATAGGTTTATGAACTTCATTGACAACTGCAGTTTTACCAATCCCAGAAAATCCCGCTACCAGCATCATTTCAATCGCACCCTGATTAACCCGCTCAAATGCTTGGAGTAGGGTTTCTATTTCTGTTTCTCGTCCATAGAGTTTGTCAGGAATAATAAATCCGTCACAAATATCTCGTTGAGCTATGGGAAAGTCTTCTATTTTTCCTGTTTCTTTAAGTTGATACAAACAATTTTCTAAATCATATTTCAGCCCTGATGCACTTTGATATCTGTCTTCAGCATTTTTTGCCATCAACTTGATGACGATATCGGAAATCACTTGGGGAATTTCTTCATTATTAGCTAAAATCGATACTTTTTGAGCAATATGAAAATGTACCAATTCCATCGCATCAGTTGACTCAAAGGGTAACTTTCCTGTTAGTAATTCATAGAAAGTCACACCCAAAGAATAAAAATCAGTCCGGTAATCAATTCCCCGATTCATCCGTCCAGTTTGTTCCGGAGATAAATAAGCGAGAGTTCCTTCTAAAACGTTGGGACTAATGAGTGTTTGAGTTTCTCTTTGTAGTAAAGAAGCAATACTAAAGTCAATTAATTTAACTTGTTTTGTTTCTGGATTAATTAAAATATTGCTGGGTTTTATATCTTTATGAATAGTTCGATGACGGTAGAGAATATCTAAGGTATCACACAAAGATATGGCAATTGACAAAAATTCTTGTAGAGATGAGACACGATCATTTTTGGCGAAATATTCCTTGAGAGAAATTCCTTTCATATCTTCCATCACCAGCAAATAGCCATTTTGATATAGTTCTAAACTATAGGTTTGGATAATTCCAGGATAATTGAGATTCTTGGCGATTGTGTATTGATTGCGAAATTGTACGAGTTCGTTAAAGTTGGGATAAGGAGTTTTCAGCAGTTTGATGACTACAGGCAATGAGTCAGTTTCTCGGAAAGCTCGATAAACTATGGTTCGAGAACCATTGTAGAGTTCTTCGGTGACTTGATATCCGGGAATACTGACTTGAGTGCTAATCATACCCTATTATCCTTTATTATCTTTGGGGTTTTTGTTTGCACTTAGTATTCCCCGTCTGCCGTGAATAAATTTCAGTCAACCACAAATTTTTGGAAACGAAGATAAGAATAAGGCTTTCAGGCTTCACCAACAATGATATAAACGGCATTGGCTTAAAAGCAATTGTATTTTTCTTAACTATTCCTATCCCGCTCTAAGATTTTCTATCAAAATTTCTCCCTTACTCCCTCAATCACTTGGGTAGTCATAAAGCCGAAAAGGGAGTAGTATCGCCTAAAATACTTAACAAAGCCGGTGTTTTTTGGAATCTTGCTATTTATGTAAAATATCCCTACGGCAAGATTTATTTTCTGAGGTTTATTTATAGTGCTGGCTGCGTTACTTTACGGTAAAGAAGATTTACGTCTGGAGATGGTTGCCGATCCCACTCCTGTTGATGGCGAAGTAGTCATTCGTGTGAGTGCGGCAACTACTTGCGGTACGGATTTAAAGGTATGGCGACGCGGTGGTCATGCGAAAATGCTGAAACCACCTACACTTTTCGGTCATGAAGCGGCTGGGGAAATTGTCGCATTAGGCAAAGGTGTGACGAATTGGAAAATTGGCGATCGCGTTATTCCCAATAATTCTGCACCCTGCATGAATTGTTTTTTTTGTCAGCGTCAAGAATATTCTTTGTGTCCCAATTTAACCTGGAATAACGGCACTTTCGCTGAATATTTGAAAATTCCAGCGCCGATAGTACAGCATAATCTCTGGCGAATTCCCGATGATTTACCCGATGAATTAGCAGCAATGACAGAACCTTTAGCTTGCGTACTCCATGGGGTAGCACGTTCCCATGTTAAGCAAGGAGATAGAGTTGTAGTTCTTGGAGATGGAGCAATTGGGTTGATGTTTGTTGCCAAATTAGCTTGCGATTACTCGGCTCAAGTCTTGTTATTTGGCGGTAGCGAACAAAGGTTAATTATTGGACAAAAGTTAGGTGCAGCAAAGACTTTTAACTATCATCAAGTATCTGATATCTCAGCAAAAGTTAAACAACTAACAGAAAATTTTGGTGCAGATGTAGTCATAGAAGCAACAGGCATTCCCAGCGCGTGGGAAATGGCGATCGCCTGCGCTCGTCCCGGTGCTACAGTAAACTTATTTGGTGGATGTCCCTCTAGCACAACGATTACCGTCAATACAGAGCAATTACACTACAGCGAACTTACCTTAAAAGGAGTTTTTCATAACACTCCCCAATATGTGAAGGAAGCACTATCATTAATCGCCAGTCGTAAAATACCCTTCGAGTTACTCCTCAGTCAAAATCGGCAATTACAAGAATTAGAACAAGTATTTCGAGATATGCGCGAACGAAAGGCGATCAAAGTCGCCATAAGGAGTTAGGAGTAATGAGTTTTGAATATTCAATGCCCCATGCCCAATTTCTAATTTCCACTTCAGCGTTAATTAAATCAAAAAAAGGGGAATTCTATATGTAACAACTTTCAAAACAGAAAAATGAGAAAAAAATCTCTATTGCAATTTTTAATTTTACCCTTAGCATTATTGATATCCAATAGCAGTGGGGCTATGGCTTTACCTGGGCAATCTACAGAAGAAGTAGAAACTTGGATTAAAGCACATCCGACATTAAGCCCCCGGAGTGGCGAACGCTTTTTAGTCACTAAAACCGATACCGCAGCTCAAAGATTCAGTTTCCAAGCAATGGTATCGGCACCGGGTAAAATAACTTTTTCCAAAAATCGCAGCAAAATTCGTACCGAACGCATTTCTATGTACGATGCAATTAACGGTATGAGTAAAGATAGACTAAAGGAATCTTTACGGGTTATCTACGGCTTAGATATTTATCAAGATTTTAAAGGCGCTCAAGTTATTTACGAATATCCCAACCAAAGCGCAATTAATCAGGCTCGTTTTGCAAGAACTCCCGTTAGAGAAGCTTTGAAAGGACAATTGCGCGTAGGTTCGCGCTATGCTTATTGGGTAGAAATTGCACAAGCTAAAAACGGTAAAGCTTTTACCGGTCAAATGACGGTTTTTCTTAAATCCGATCTCGATAAATTAGAAGAAGAATTACGAAATCGTTGATTGTTAGTTGTTGGTTGTTAGTAGTTAATTTTTGATTATTACTATCTACTAACAACTATCTATTCTTTATTGATGTACGTTATGCCATTCACCAGAAAAAATACTTTCGGTGGCGTTGGCAATTCTCAATAAATCTTCTTTAAGCAGTGGAGGCCAATCTACACCAGCTTTTAAGCCTGCTGCAAATAGTTGCTGAGATTTTATAGTCAGCAAATATAAAGCATAAGTAAGCTCTCTTTCAAGGGTAGTTGCATTTTTTAGAGTTTCAAATACTACTTTCAATGCCAGTAAAATAGAGGTAATTTGACCGGGTATTGGTGGTTTTCCTTGTCTCATTCGCGTTAATAGGGCATCTGAGTTATTTTCGCTTACTATAGTTTGATTTAAAATAAATTGATGGGCGGTTTCGTAGTTCATTACTAACTGTATATGGTAGATATTGAGACAATTAAACCAACACTATAACAAAGTTGATACTTAGAAGCGCTTCTGAAAGACAAGCCAAAATCAAAATATTAAATTCTCTCGCTATAAATTCATCAAAACATATAACAATATTAATTTTTCTTTTTAGAATAGATTTATCTCGGCTTCGATACAATCTGTTACATTAATTCTAAAATATTTTAATATCCATATATAAATTTTAAAAAAAGCTCTTAGTTGATTTAAATACAAGCCTAAGTCAAGTTTTTCAGACTTTTTATTTAAGTTAATATCTGTCCGAACTAATAGAAACCATTTAATTTTTAAGTAAGTAGAAATATCACAGCCAAACTCTTACTAAAGACTGAGGACGAATAAAAATATATTTGCGTAAAATAAGTTTAGAACAGGTTTAAAGTATAAAATACAACGTATCATTCACGCTGTGAAGAAATAGTTAATTTTATCCTTTAATTCTCTTTTGTCTTTAATATACTATTTTGCTCGGTTTAATGGTATCAGCCGTAATAATTATTTGTTAAGCAATAGTTAAAGTGTAAGTTAAACAATATACATGTGTAGGAACATAATAGTCAGGTCACTAAATCAGGTACATAATTATATTCCCAAACTCTTGTGGAATTAGCATTAGGGGAAATACAACTCTACCTCATCAAGAACAAATATGCTGTATTTCTGCAATTCATAGTTTTTTAGAAATCGTTAAGAAAAATATAATAAATTATTATCTAGTAACTTGAGTAACTGAAATAGAAAAAACAATGGATGATAAGCTAAAAATCCTAATTATTGAAGATGATGAAGTAGATAGAATGGCAATATGTCATGTCTTGACTAACGCCAATCTAAATAACAGAATATTTCAATTTATTGAAAGTAATCGAGCAATAAGTGCTTTAAAGGATACTTTATATGACTGTGTTTTCTTCGCGAGTTCTTTTTCAGAAGCTAAAGGCTTAAATTTTTTACAAAAATTGGGTAATTTTGGTATTTCAGTTCCAGCGATAATTTTAATTGAAAACAGCAATGAACTAATAGCCAAAGAATTAATTCAAGCAGGGGCTACTGATTGTATTTGTAAATCTACTTTATCGCCAGAAGTATTAAATTTAGTCATACGTAATGCTATCAGAATCCACAAAACTGAAGCAAAATTAGCTTTAGCCAACGAAAAACTTCAAAAAAATCAACAGTTACTCCTGAGTCAAAATCAAACAATTGAGCAGCAGAAGCAAAAGATAAACTTACAAAATATCAAGTTGAGTGAAGCACTACGGTTAAAGTCGCAATTTTTAGCCACAATATCTCATGAATTGCGGACTCCCATGAATGCTATTATTGGGTTTTCTCAGTTGTTATTGCGTCCAAAGTACAATTCACTTTCAATTAAACAAAAGGATATGGTAGAGCGTATCCTGAATAATGGTAAAAGTTTATTGATGCTGGTAAATGAAGTTTTAGATTTTTCTAAGTTACAGGTGGGGAAGTTAGATTTAAAACCAGAAATATTAAATTTATCAACTGTAGTAAATATGACTGTAGCGGACATGCTTTCTTTCGCAGATACAAAAAAGCTTTACCTTCAAACTGATATCAGTTTAAAAAATCCTATCTTATATAATGATTTGCTACGATTACGACAGATTTTAATCAACTTGATTTCAAATGCAATTAAATTTACCGAAAATGGAAATATTAGCATAAAAGTTCAAGAATCTAACCATAATTATATCGAAATAGAAATTGAGGATACAGGAATTGGTATTGCTGCGGAACACATACAATATATTTTTGAACCTTTTAGGCAATTAGATCAAGGTATTAATCGCAAATTTGCCGGTACGGGTTTAGGTTTACCTGTAGTTAACGCCCTAGTAAATATGATGGGTGGTGAGATTACTGTGGAAAGTCAATTAGGTAAAGGTTCTTTATTTCGTATCGGATTACCCCGGAAAGTGCCATCTATTTTAGATAACCAAATTGCTGAAACAAGTTGTGATTTTCCTGATAAGAAACTTGTTAATAATCATAAAAAAGAAGGTTATAAGCAGGAAGTGCAATCTAAAAATCAGGAGTAATGAAAAGTCAAAAATCAAAAGTCAAAATTAATATCAAATTTGTTTGTATCGAAATTATATATTTTTAAATGCATTTGCTTAGATGCTTCAATAATTAATTATCTAAACGACGCAATAATCTTAATAATATCCCTCCAGTAATTAAACTAGATAAAATAGTAGCACTTCCAACTCCAAGAGCAAAACTTACAGTCAAAGTTGCATTTTGATTCCAAGCTTGATTTAACAAAAAATAAACAGTAACACCTATAATAGAACCGAATAAAATACTGATAAAAAGACCTATTAAAGAAACTAAAAACCATATTAAAGTCTTTTTTATTTGTCTCCTGATTGTTAACCATTTAGCTATTGATGTTCCCGCGATTACTCCTACCAAAGCACCTACTAATTGCCCGCCAGAGCCGAGTAAAAAACGTCCGCTAAAAGTTCCGATAAATAAACCTGCGAGAAAAGCAAATAAGGTTTCTATAAATGACCATAAATTAAACTTGATTCGCTGTTTTAGTACCAACCACTGCATGATATCTACCGGAACCCAAGTTATTATGGCTGCTAACATGGCGTAGCGAGAACCCAGATTAGCACCAAAAATAGAGTATACTGCTCCATTAAAAATAGTACGTAGAAATACACCAATACCGATACCAACAATATTTGACAAAACCCATTGATAGAAAAAACCAGCGTTGATTGTTGATGGAGTTTCAATTTGGTTTGGTTGCGGTGGACTAATAACAGTAGAATTACTAACTTTATTTATGCTGACAGGTATTGTTTTTTGTGAAGTAGGTAAAGAAGATATTTGCTTTATCTGCGATAATCCTTGTAAAATCTCCTCAGTATTCCCCGGTCTTTGAGAAGGCGATCGCATCATGCCACCTGCGGCGATATGTGTGGTACTGCATCGCGCCAGAGTAATTCATCATTTTGAGGATTATAAAATTTACTGGGTTCCTTGGCAGTAAGTAAAAAAACGAACGTGCGTCCTAAAGCGAAAAAATCCGATTGCTGCACCGCTTGACCGTTCATTTGTTCCGGTGGTGTATATCCAGCAGAAATTATCCCCGTGACTTGTCCTTGGGCTTGTGCTTGCCAGTAAGTATCTGTAACTACTCGTGCCGTGCCAAAATCAATCAGTGCTAAACCCCCATCAGCGCGAAGCATAATGTTAGGTGGTTTAATATCGCGATGAAAAAAATTGCAATGGTGAACCTGTTGCAAAATAATAGTCAGTTCTTGCAACCATTGCAAAGCCATTTTTTCATCAATGGGTTGATATTGGCGTTGTTTGATATATTCATACAAATCCATCCCCTCAATTTTCTCCATTACCAAACAGTGCAAAGCCTCTTCACTGTTGCGGGGATGATAAACAAAATAACCATCGGCTTCAACTTGAGGAATGCCGGCATAATTTAACTGAGATAAAACTTCCGCTTCCCGTTGAAATAATTCAACCGCCTTGGGATGATTATTATGGAGAATTTTCAAAACTTTTAGCTCAATGTTGCGATTGTTGATTTCATAAGTCTTACCAAAACCACCACCTCCCAAATACTTTGTCACCTTATAACGCCCTAGCAGCAGTAATTCAGAACCACAACTTTGGCAAAAAAGGATATTGTCAAGATTATCTGGTTTTGAACAATGGGGATTTATACAAAGACTCATGATTTATGAAAATTGGGAATTGGGGAGTAAGAATTTAGAATTTAGAAGTTGGATGATTCATTTTTAACTTTTAACTTTTGATATTATTATTCAAGCATTAAGGAATAACTTCTACTAATGTACCTACTTTAACCACGCTGTATAATTCATCTACATCTTGATTTTTTAACGACGGGCAACCCCAAGTCCAATTTTGTTTTTTATCTATCATGTCATCACTTCCTTGGGGTACGCCATGAATCCCTACTTCTCCCCCAATGGAATTAAACCAAGAAATTTTACCTTGGCTTTTAGCTTGAAAATGTTTCCTCCAAGATGCAGCATTGGGATAATCTAACCATATAAATTTAGACCATGAAGGATGGGGATATAAATCTTTAATCCGATGAATGCCTTCTGGAGTGCGTCTGTCTCCTTCCTTAAATTTGTCTCCTGTTGGGCTGCTACCAAAAACTACTGGGTAGGATTTAACTGGTTTTTTGTCATAATAAAGCGTGATTCGATGCTTGGATTTTTCAATCAAAATCGATGTTTTATCTTTATCTACATTTTCGCCAATCAATTCCTCAACCTTTTGGTTGTAATTTAGTAACTCATTTCCAGGGATAGGAGAATGAATTGCTGCTAACGACGGACAACCTTTAATACATAAAACTTCCGGAATATCAGTAACGGGGAAAATAAATCCCAAGCGAATTAGTAGAAAATAGAGCGTAGATGTGGTAAAAACTAAAAGCAAAATAATTTTAATTTGGTTTTTATATTTAAAGTCCATTTAATTGAAAGTAATAATAGTTACATCTAATTATTTCCTGTACGTTTACCTTAACATCCTGCCCTTGTTACCAGTCTCTGGCTAGTAATACATTCTCTGAGGCTCTGCCTCTTAACTATAGTGGAGGCAGAGCCTCCAATACAGTATTCCTTGCCGGAGACAAGGAACAAGTTATAATGCCCAATGCTCAATTCCCAAATTCTATGACTAACGAAATGCGCCGCGAGTTTGACAACCGCGAAGAATTGATAGCTTATCTCAAGGAACAATTTCCCGAAGCTGCGAAACGAGACGACAATATCAGCGAAACTGTAGGTGGATATAAAGCCGCTAAAGGCGGATTACAAAAAGTAGACCCGAAACTTTACGCAAAAACACGTAATTTTTTGAATGGTAAAGTAACTCGATTATCTCCTTATTTACGTTATGGCGTACTTAGTTTGCGAGAAGTGCGAGATTACGCTTTAAATAAAGTTCGCAATGACGATGATGCAGCAAAACTAATTAACGAATTTGGTTGGCGCGACTATTGGCAAAGGTTGTATGTAAAATTTGGTGATGGGATTTGGGAAGATAGAGAAGAATATAAAACTGGTTATGGCATTGCCGAATATGCGCCGCAATTACCGGAAGATATTGAACAAGGTACTACCGGATTAGTTTGTATTGATAGTTTTGTGAAAGAATTGCGCGAAACTGGCTATTTGCACAATCATATGCGGATGTGGATGGCTGCTTATGTTGTACATTGGCGGCGGATTCGTTGGCAAGCTGGCGCAAAATGGTTTTTAGAGCATTTGTTAGATGGCGACCCAGCAAGTAATAATATGTCATGGCAGTGGGTAGCGAGTACCTTTAGTCATAAACCTTATTTTTTTAATCGGGAGAATTTAGAACGTTATACAGATAAGGTTTATTGTAAAAAATGTCCTTTGTATGGGAATTGCGATTTTGAAGGAAGTTACGAACAATTAGAAGAAAAATTGTTTCCAAAGAAAGAATTTAGTAATAAGCCCAATAGTCAGAGTTTTCAGAAAGGGAAGAGGAGGAAAAGTAATAAGTAATGAGTAATAAATGTAGGTTGGGTTAGGCGCACGAAGATGTTATTTTTCAAAAGATAATTGATATTACACCGTAACCCAACATTACGTTATCGGTATTTTCCAAAATTTTGATTGATATTTATCCTAGTGGAAATTGGAGGTTCATTAATGAAATCTGACTTTCAAACCATGACAATGGGAGAACTGAAAAAATATGTTCTAGAGCATCGAAATGATAAAGCAGCATTTCAGGCATTAATGGAGCGTATTGAAGCTCAACCTCAAGAACAAGTTTATGGTGAAGTTGATGCCGAACAATTTTCTGCACTACTTGAACAACATCGCCACTCACTACAAGATTTAGATTATCAAACTAAGTCTGTAAGCTTCTGCTACCCTAAATAGTTATACAATGCGAAAACGCGATCGCGCTCATGTCTGTTGCTCCTGACTTACCTATACCAGATGAAAATGTAATATTTCCCCCAGGGGATTTAGAAAGCAACGAACCACCATTAGAAAGCGAACTGCATCTACGTCAAATTATTTTGCTGCTTCAATGTTTGGAATTATTGTGGCAAAATCGCAATGATTTCTATGCTGCGGGGAATCTAACGATTTATTATAGTTCTCGCAAGCGTAAATACGAAGATTTTAGAGGTCCCGATTTTTTCGTAGTATTGGGAACGGAGCGTAAAACCCGTAAAAGTTGGGTTGTTTGGGAAGAAGATGGTAAATACCCAAATTTGATTATCGAACTGCTTTCAAATTCTACCTCAGCTACAGATAAAGGTTTGAAAAAACAGATTTATCAAGATATTTTTCGCACTCCCGAATACTTTTGGTTCGATCCACATAATTTAGAGTTTGCTGGTTTTGTTTTGCTCAATGGTAAATATCAACGGATTGAAGCAAACGAACAGGGATGGATGTTTTCCGAACAAGTAGGTTTGTTTTTGGGAGTTTATGAAGAGAAATTACGCTTTTTTACTAGAGAAGGTGAATTAGTTCCCACACCGGAAGAAGTCGCAGAAAAACAGAAGCAACGAGCTGATATTTTGGCTGCTAAATTACGGGAGTTGAATATCGATCCGGATTTGTTGTGATTGAATCGTCCACGAAAAAAACTGGAAATATCAAGCAAAATTAAGAAGCGAATTAGAACTACTCAGGCGCGATTTAGAAGAATATGCTATAGCTTTAGCAGTAATTGCTGGTGTAGATTATTGCTATTAAAATGAGTAAATATATAGAAGCATTATCGGAATTTGACGGTAAAGGTAAGGCAATATTTTGCGCTGGTGGAATCTCTAATTGTCCGAATTGGCAGTCTGAGATGGTGGAATTATTAAAACCTTTACCTTGGACAATTATCAATCCTCGTCGTGAAAACTTTCCAATTGATAACCCCGATGCTTCTAGGCAGCAAATTGAATGGGAATACAGACATCTGCGATTAGCTTCAGCAATTCTATTCTGGTTTCCTCAAGAGACACTTTGTCCGATAACGCTTTACGAACTCGGTACTTGGTCAATGACGGATAAACCTTTGTTTATCGGTATTCATCCCAATTATCCCAGAAGACAAGATGTAGAAATTCAAACTAGTCTAGTACGTCCCGATATTAGTATTGTTTATTCATTGGAAGATTTAGCCGAACAGATTTTACAACAGTTAGCCGGTAAATATTCCGGTAAATTTAAAGAGACGTAGCAATGCTACGTCTCTACACAAATAAAATAACCTATGCCAATTTTTCCCGTATAACTTCTTCTTTTTCCCGAAATCCTACTAAAATGGCGTTACCATATTTGACAAATAACGGACGTTTGAGCAACATGGCATCTTGTGCAAAAGCTTCTATCCATTGCTCATCAGTCCAAGTTTTCTTTTCCTCACTTAAAGCTCGATAAGACAGTCCGGAAGTGTTTCGCATTGGTTTAGAACCCAAAATTTTTACCCAATTGGCGATCGCCTCTTTACTGGGTGGATTTTCTTTAGTATTAATAAACTCATAGTCAATATTGTTATTTTGCAGCCAGGTGAAAGCTTTCTTGCAAGTACCGCAGTTAGGAATACCGTAAACTTGGATTGACATCATACTTTATGGGGATTGAGAAAAAAACAACTATAAAGGTAAGCTGAGTTTATATACTTAATTTTCCCTTAAAGCTGTACCATGAGCCAAGAAGATAAAAATTGATTCAATATTGATACCGGAACTGTAGTATTTTTTTTGTTTGCCTTGTGAGTTTTTCCTTTGCTAATTACGGGTGTTTTTGGTTTGTAGAAATTCTTCATTTCTCAACCAATCAAAAATCGGCGTTGCTCAATTGAATCGCAAATAGTATTTTGTAGGGTGCTTGTACACTGACTCCCAACTGAACGTAATAATAAGACAATGGGTGTACGGCACCACCCTTCATTGCAACACTCACGTAAGTCCGGTTTAAATATGAATTTATTTTTTTCAACAGAGTGATGCTCCCTAAATCCCCCAAAAATGGGGGACTTTTAATTTTTTTCCCTATCATTAGATATTGCTTGATTATATTAGTATTTTCACTATTGCACGAGTATTATTTTTAAGTTAATTCCTCTTTTTGACTAGCTAACCAGTCGCAGAATTGAGCAGTTATAATTATAAAAGAATC
>ERZ1740062.797-NODE-797-length-14471-cov-7.141093_pt1 | contig 14471 bp, 11 predicted proteins | sample MGYA00581741_ERZ1740062 | MGnify/ENA primary metagenome ERZ1740062 (study PRJEB43018, sample SAMN04849747) | marine metagenome | isolation source: floating plastic debris | place: Pacific Ocean | collected 2008-09-01 | study: EMG produced TPA metagenomics assembly...
CGGAGGGCTTCAAACTGTAAGCCTATAGCTGTCCACAGAAACCGGGGGAACTCCAACGCCAGTTCAAGGCCTTTCGCTTAATGACCACGCAGCGGACGAAAGCGCATCTTCGTGATCAAGTTGGCGGGTAAAAGGGCAGCGGCGACCAAGCGTGCTAAGTACGGGCAGGAAGGTTTATCCGCAATCGCAAGGAAGGCATACGAGACCCGGAAGGCACGGCAGGACGAACGCCTGTCCGGTCTGGAACGTCATGTGGTCCGCAGCGCCACCAGCGCCAAGCGTCGCGCCTCGTCACGCGGTCTCGATTGCGAGGATGACCTGAAGACCTGGGCGCTGGCGGCGCTGGATGCGCAGAAGGCTCGATGCGCATTGTCTGGCGTGCCGTTCGATCTGGAAATCCACGGTCACGGCGCTGCACCGCGTCCCTACGCGCCCAGCATCGACCGCAAGGATGCCACTAAAGGTTACACCGCCGACAACATCCGCCTGATCTGCTGGGCTGCGAACCTTTTTCTTGGCACATGGGGCGATGGCGCTGCCTTCAGGATTGCTCAAGGGATGGTCAAGTATCGGGGGTAAACGAGAGAAACTGCATCCCTCTTTGAGCGGGTCCTTCTGCGCGATCTGAGCATCGGGTAGTTCGCGACCGCGCGCTTCCTCTAGCCACCAATGCTCTATAGGGGACACCACAAATCAAGAGAACGCGCTCTATGCGAGACCAGCATACACCGCAAGGATACGGGCCGACAGCTTTGAGCCCATACTCACATGGGCGCGCAGCGACGATATCGACGTCTCGGGGTATTCCGGACATTCGCCCCTGTCGTGCTACAGGGAACTATGCGCGAAGCATGACATCGCAGCCACACTTCAATCTCCGCCAAGACAGCCGTAGCCTGCGAGGGCAGATCGTCGCCCCGCCCTCAGAGATTTATTGCTCCACCGCCGCACTGGCTAGCGCTTCTTGTTTTCGACAATTTCCCTGGAGCGCATCTAGTTCGCAAATTGCTGAAACGAGATAAGGTTCGGTGTGCATTCCGATGGCCGGAACGACCGCGTGCAACCTGTCAGAGTTAAGACCATGAATCATAGAGCAGCATCCAGCGAGAGCTTTTTCATGAGTTTGGCCTGAGTTTCAGGATCAACTGCATGCTTTGGGATCGTCTTCTCCTTTCCGTTGGTGATGTAGATTCCAGTGCGGTTGCCATATGTGTCTGCTTTGGCCGCATAGATCATCTTACCTGCCTGCTTTTCTGGCTTGTTGAAGAGAAATGGAACAAGAAGCTTTAGTAACCCAGGCATCGCGTCGCTGGTCTTTGTCATTGGGGTGGCCACGGTGCCCGGACACACGGATCGAACCATAATCCCATCGCCTGCCAAGCCATCGGCCATGGCTGTTCCGATGGTCGTCAGAGCCAGCTTTGTGGCAGCATAGGCTCCGGTCAGACCACCAATTACCTCTGGGTTGGACAACGCGTCGATGTTCAGTGACTTGACGGCGTTCTGCGCGGAAGACGTCGTGTTGATTATCATCGTTCTTGATGCGCCGTCTTCGCGTTTGAGCGTGGACCGCAGACACTCGATCATTACATATGGCGCCAATGTATTGATGGCGTAATTTGACTCGTGTCCCTGAACACTATTGATGCGTTGTGATGTCAGAACACCGGAATTGTTGTAAAGCACATCGATTTTTGGATGAATCGAATGCACCTCCAGCGCGGCCTGTTTGATCTGGTTGGTGTCCATCAGGTTCGCCCGGATCATATCGATCCTAGCTCGAGGATACGCGCTCGTAAGTTGTTCTTTTTGCAGAGCAGATTTTTCCGCATTGCGATTTACCAGAACGAGGGTCCAACCTTCGTCGGCAAGTTGGTGTGCAATTGCACTTCCGATGCCGCCGGTCGAGCCGGTGATTACAGCAACTTTTGCATTGGGCATGCTGCGTTCCTTCTATCCATGCGGGTCATTGGATGCGCGGTGACCATTTGGTCCGTGAAGCCGAAGTCTTCATCTGGCGGTGAAGTTGGGCGGGCGATCGTGCCAAGAGCCACCCCTTTGTCCGATGTCTTGGCCTAACTCATAAAGCGCGCGCATGTAGTCACGGTCAAAAGGCTCGTGGGCCACGACATCGAAGTCTGGCGGTACCCAGAGAACTTGGAACTTGGTTCGGTCACGTTCGGTGATTGCATAGATTTTGTAGAGATCGCCCGTGCCTGACCCACCGATGAGGCTCGAGACTGCCTTCCCGGCGATCGACAGTACACCCAGATTGACCGGTTCATACGGTTTCTCGAGTGAGTTGTTGACGATAACATAAAGCGTTCTGTCGACCTCGACCCCAAGGACCCTGTCGACATCGGTGACCGGCACCTCTGCACTGAAAAGCATCACTTGCTGCGTCGCACCTCCGTCAACGTGAAGTTCATCGCGCGTCCTACCGTCCTCCGTCTCGACTGGGATCACGACGGGAGGGAACACGGCAGGTATTGCCGATGATGCGCGGACAAGATCGCGAATTAGGGTTAAGGCCTCTGGGTGTCGTGTCTCTGCGATCGCAGTCACGTTCCAAATCACCGGACGTGCGGCATCAAGATTGGTTGTACCGATCAGCAAGACCCGCCCGCGTTCGGCCTCGAGAGCAATCGCTTCGACAATCTCTGCACTGACATATTGATCGATCAAATCATTGTAGGCCGCAGGGTTGGACATTGCTGAACCGCCAAGAAGAGCTGCGAACGGAGACGGCTCCAACAGGTCTGCTGTGGAGTATGCGGTGTAGAGTTCGCGAAGGCTGGCGTCATAGTCTGGGCCCAGGAATGCAAAGAGTCCAATGATCGCGCCTGTACTGACGCCGCTCACCACGTCAAACTCTGGGCGGTCACCGCGGTTGCTCCAACCGTTGAGCAAACCCGCACCGAATGCCCCATCTGCACCGCCGCCCGAGAGCGCAAGGCCTGTCTCGACAAGGCGTTCTCCGGCACTCATCGCTTGAGCGTGCAGTCGTTTGCCCCGAGTGATCATCTCAGTGCGGATGGCGTCTCTTTGCCCATCGTTGATTGCGTCGCCCCAAACTCGCAGCACTCCCGGAATGCCGTAGGGCGTTGAGCGCCCAATTTCAGCCTCTAGAACAGGAGCTCGGGTTTCTGGGACGCAGGCAACGAGTGAGAAAATCAGGGGAACCGCTGCAACACACATCCGGCTTCTTATTCGGTTGTGGGCTTGGGGTGATCGAGCGTTGCTCCCAAAGATAGCCGATTTGGATATCCGGTCCGGGCTTCCGGTCTGTACCTTCATAGCGGCGACGTCCTCAGATCGTTGCCCCTTATCATCAACGCTCGTCGCCTTGCTGGCAGAGGCGCCTCAAGGTGCAGCGGAGAACTCTGCTCTTGCAGTGTAGCCGCTCGCTTCAGTCTTCTGATTGGAAGCATTTCCACACCGACTGAACTCCCTCCGGACGGCCTCCGGCCACTGATCCAAAACATGAGCGCCATACTAAAGCCGGTGCGCAAGTCGAAGGTAGGCGATCGAACGCGCATGCTGTGCGCGTTCAGCGCTCTTGCTAGTCGTCGCGGCCAACACCTAGGCTCCCCGAAGTACACACTGCAACTATCTTAAATCTTTGAACTCAACTCACGTGGAAGTACGAGAAGTCTTGAAAAAATATCGTATCAACGCTAACAAAAATGAAGCGTGGTTCTTCAATATATTTAAGCCTTTATTTCTGATAGGTATGTTATTTTTTATTGGAGCAGGAGACGCTTTCAGCGAAGAAACAAGAACCTTTTATCCTCGAATTGGCGGTGGGATCATATTCAGACTCGCCCACGACAACGACTACCGCGTTGAAGGTTCTGGAGTTGAAGCGACAGATTTGTCGTTGAGGATGGAGGCGCGTCCCAACCTCCAACTTTCCGAGCGTTTGCGAATTGACTCCGAAATCCGTCTGGAGGGCGCCAGACCCGCCACGGACAACCGTTTCTTCGACGAGCAAGCGCTTTTCGTTCGAAAGCTGTTTGCGGAGTTCGACGTGACGGATGATCTGTCCCTCCACGCTGGTAAGACGACCCCATCATTTGCATTCTTTTCACTTCGCGTGCCGGGCATGTACGGGAATGAATACAGTAGAGAGATTGAGCTCATCGAGCGGATCAGTCTCGGCGCAGACTACACTTTCGATCTTGCCGACGCAGGCAAACATAAACTGAGTGCGACGTCGTTCTATCAAGACACGACGATATTGTCAGACTCGCTCTTCGCGAGCCGTGGACAAACGAACGTGACGGATGGCGGCGCGAGCAACACCGAGTCATTTGAGTCCGTTGCGATCGCATTGGAAGGAACGAAGATCGCTGCGCTCCCAGATTTTACGTACAAGTTGGCATACCTTCGCGAGGCTCGAGGCGCCGGCGATGCGGCCGATGAGAACGGGTTCCTGTTCGGCGCATTCCAATCCGTTGACCTGAAGGAGTCCGGTAAGCTCGATCTGGTTGGAGAGTTTGCTTATCTATCCAACTTCGAGGGATCCGCCGATGATATCATGTATATCAGTGGGGCTTCGACATACTCGGTCGGGCCATGGAGAGGCGTGTTCTCAGGGACGTACAGACCTCGAAACACTGCTGACGGAGAAGACTTTAATGACTATCAAGTTCAGACTGCGATTTCATACAGCTTCACCAAGGATCTCTCGCTTGAAGTTGCGCACGAATTTACACGAGATCAGAATGAGAGTGCGAACCGAATTGGCTTGAGGTTGAACTTGAATGTCGATCTCGAAAGTCTCAATGAAATTTTCTAAACAATAATATTAATAGTATTCAGTCAGCCAGTCTCCATTATAATAAGAATTGTCATTATTGGCGACAGATCAAAAAAAGATACACTCTGTGTTATTAATTTTGATTTCAATAATAATTAGAACCTGTCACGAATGCGGTTCGCGACGACAATGCGTTATGAAGGCCTGCACTTTGGGGGAGCGGTGCAGATCGACGTGCGTAACGATCCAGCTAGGCACCTGCCAAGCTGGCTTCGACGGAACAATCTCGATCAGCGAAGGGTCTTCGGCGGCGTTTTGCACTGGCACAAATCCAACACCAACGCCTGCGCGGACTGCACTGTCAACCACACTGGCTGTGTTGGCAGTCAGAACCAGGTCAGGATTTTCGATCAATTCCTCCAACCAGCGATCCGGAGGATCTTCACCTGGAGAAAGCCTGGGTAGAACAAAACGATGTGAGGACAGGTCTTCTGCGTCAGGCTTGCCGCACCGGTGGATGTACGCTTCGCTGGCATAAAGCCCCAAACGAAGCGGTTCATGCGGCAGCACTACATAGTCCAGCTCCTCGGGCCGCGATCCGATCCGGAACGCGACATGGGCTTCACCAAGCTCGAGACGCAGAGGTGAGTTCGCCGCGCGAAATGAAATGTTGATGCCGGGAAAGCGCGCGGTGAACTCGGAGATTTTGCCGAGTATTATCGGTGCAAGACCGTCGATCGAGGTGACGATCAGATCTCCGCGCAGCGCCCTGTCTTGGCTGGCAGCACGTCGCCGCAGTCTCTCCAGACGATCACCCGCGTCCTTTGCGAGGAGCAGAAGATCGGCGCCCAGTTCAGTCGGGGTATAGCCGCGCTTGTGCCGCTGGAACAGTTTCCCTCCTAGATAGGCTTCCAACGTGTCGATCCGACGATTGATTGTCGCGCGGTGCACGCCCAGGTTTTCAGCCGCCGCGCTCACAGTCCCGCGTCGCACCACTTCCGCTGCCGCCTGTAATTCGTCCCACATTTCCGTCTCGCTTGCTCTATCGCTGCACATGTCCTGCGCACTTGCGTGGCTTCCCCAAGATTGCCCTGCATGTAACCTCGTCGGGAGATTAATCAGGGAACGCTGACGTCAATGTTACTGGTGGTCGCCTTACGCAAATATCTCAGACGAGCAGAGCTGGTCCAGTTGGCCATGTTCGCATCGATGATGATGCATCGCGCTGCACCTCCAGGCTCTCGGGCAAGCAATCGATCTCAGCCTCGCCAACAGTCATGACTGTCCCGTTCGAGCAGCTCCTGATGAAGCAACTGGCGCGAAAATCTATAGCGAGCGCGCGTGCAACTTGGAGCCTCAGATGATCCGAGCGATTTTGATAACAGTGCTTCTTCTGTCTGCTGGTACGGCCCAACCCGATCGAGTTCGCGTACCCACAGATTACGAGCCTTATCCGCTCGCAAAGATCACGGACGAAGATCGATACCCGGCGGCAGCTCAACCTGCAGGCACCACTAGTCGCCACGGTGAGGTCGAATATCTTGCTCACAACGTTTTTGGATTGCACTGGTACGTCGAGGCGGACGGCGCTGTCTGGCATCTCGTAACCGCAGGCGACCCCGACAAAGAGCCGATCCTGTTCGTCCACGGTCACCCGGACACTTGGTGGTCCTGGCACCAGGTGATGGCCTTGCTGGCGGACGATTTCTACGTCATCGCTGTGGACACGCTGGGCTATGGCCAGTCGGACAAACGGCTGGACCTGGATCTGACCTATGCTGGCGTTGCCAGAGGCGTGGGCGCACTCATGACGGCGTTGGAGATCGAGAGCTTCAACTTGGTGGGTCATGACCGCGGTTCCGTTGTCGGCGATCACATGGTTGCGCGAGGCGATATCAACCCCCGCATCCGGGCTTACCTGCGGATGCAGCAATCCGCCGACCAACCGCACGGTTTTCCGCGTCCGGACCATGAGGGTATGACGGACGTTGCGTTCCACACTGCTCCTGATTTCATGCGGAGCCTCTTCGAAAGCAACTATTTCTCGGTCGAAATGAGCGAGGATCACCTTGCACGCGCCGAGTGGGAGTACAACTTCGCCGGAACGGCCGAGGCGGCGGCACAGCGTTATTCTGATGCGAGCTTTGACAAAGAGCTTGCGTTCCGTCTTGCCGAGGTCTTCCCGCGCATGACCATGCCCGTCGTCTTCATGCAGGGTGCGCATGACCCGGGTCAACGCCCGGAAGAGTACTGGCGCACCGCCGACGTCGTGCCCGACGGTACCGTCCTGATCGTGGACACCAACCACTTTATTCAGGCTGAAGATCCGGCGCTGGTGGCTGCAACTGCGCGTGATCTCTTCGACTGATCCGCTTCGGCAGAACGGCGCTTACTCCGCAACCGTCAGCTTCCCGCCGCCCGAGTTGGCTGCGCCCACGAGGCGACACAAGCATCTCTGCAACCAGTGAGGATGTTATGACCATGAAGCCCACGAGATTACTCGCGACCGCGTCCGCGACGCTTCTGGCGTTCACGCTCGGCGCAGGAGCAGAGGATGATCCCTTCGCCCCGCCGACGCGATCTCAAGAACAGGGGTTCATTCACCGCAACACGATCCCGACCGAATTTGAAACCCACATCATCGCGAACAACGACGCGGACCGGGCGCGGGCGCAGCGCATTATCGACCTCTATGATGTCTTGTCGGGCCAACCGACAATCGAGACTGTCAGTGCGTTTGTTTCCGACCGCTACATTCAGCATAGCACCATGCTTCCCAACGGTCGGGAGCCGCTTGCCATGCTGTTCGGAGCTTCCGCCGAGGAGTATCCGGTAGAGATTGACATTCACAAGATCATCGTCGTGGGCAATTGGGCTATGGCGCACGTCAACTTCCGGAACTTGGATAATGACAGTCCAGATGACCTCGGGATGGCGGCAGTGGATATGTACCTGTTCAACGACGATGGCAAGATAGCCGAGCACTGGGATGTTTTGCAGTTTGTGCCCAGCCATGCCCCAAACCCGAACGGCATGTTCGTCACGCTTTTTGGGGAGGAGTGATCTGATGAGGCTAACAACAAGTTTGGCAAGAACCGCCCTGATCGGCATGGTTCTTATCTCCTCCCCCGCATTCGCCGAAGCCCCCGCCGCGCCCGCGGCTGATCGGGCGCTTCCGTACTATGACCGCCATAAGATCGACATCAGCAACCTTCGCGATTTCTACAATGGCCTTTTGGTGGCGGATGCCATGATCCACGCGCCTGCGATGTTCGACGCTGAAATCAAATGGCGGATGACCTTGCGGCAGATGGTCCTCGCGGGCAGCGGCCATCATCAGGCGCGTAGTGCCTACCAGCTGTCGCGCATGGGCGTGCCGATCGAAGACATCCAGGCGATCTACTCGCCCGATTACGTGATGTCTTTGACGGACCACCGCGTGAAGGCCGCATTCACCTACATCGATGTTATGGGCAGCTATCCCATCACGTCCTCCGCTGACATCCACGCACTGCTGCGCACCCATTACACTGACCGCCAGATTGCCGAGCTGATGCAGCTTGGGGCGATCAACAACGCCAAGGCCACCCACGACGCCGTGCTACCGATCGCGACTGATCAGGAAACGCTGGACTGGGCAACTGTGAACCTAGCAAGCGTGGGCTGGCAGGCAGGCCCGAACGCAAGCACGTCCTCCCAAGAGCAGCGCGCGAACCCTTTTACAGGTGACGCCTTGATCCAAGCCGTGGGGGAGCTCGACGCAAGCTGGGTACGCGATGACCTCGGCGCAGTGGATCCGGTCTTCGAGACCGACTGGATCAATCACATCACAGGCTACGATGTTCCCACGCTCACCTTCGATGGGGACAGGGACGGAATTGAGGAACCGTTCGACGCCTTCCCCACCACCTTTCTGGAATGGGAAGACCCAAGCCTGCGCACAGCCAACCTGCCGCAAGAGGGAACTCCGGCATTCGACGTCGCCGCCTATGACTACGACTTTTATGACGGCCCCCATAGGATGAAGGCGAGCGTTCCATATAGCGATCGCAATCGGTTCGACACGCTTTGGGCGCGGCAAGCGGCCATTGGCACGCTCGATATGGACGAGTACATCCTGCAAACGGAACGCACGATGAATTTCACCGAGATCTGGTCGATTTTCTTCGTCTATCAGCTCGCCAGTGGTTGCGTTCATTGCCAGGCGCATGGCGCTTTCGGCATCTACGATTACACCGAAGACGACTACTTCCGGGACGAGATCCCGTCGGAGGATCGGCCGGAGCTGATCGCGTATATCCACTCGTTGATGGATTTTGAACGCTCTGAACATATCGGACCAGCGCAGAAGGCAGCGTTAAGGCTCGCTCGGGACGCTGGACGTCTGCCATCACGCGCAACGGCTGCCCATATCGAGGAACTGCGCCGACACTTCACGGACCGCGAGATACAAGAAATCCTCGCAGTGCTGGTCGTCAATGCGTGGCTATCGGGTAGCATGCAGTCGATGGCAACAGTGACCGATCAACTCAGCATGTCTTGGGCGATGCGCCATCTTGGGACGAAAGGATGGAAGCCAGGTGTCCACATCGGGTTGCCCAGCGAACAACGGCCCAACCACATGAGCCAGCTCATGGACTTGCTGATCGCGGAGATGAATACTGGAAAGGTGTCGAACGCTGCAACCGAATGGACCGGTTTGCCGGTTCCTTTGGCTGTGGATGCTGACGGTGACGGAATCGAGGACGCCTTCGACGGGTTTCCTAATGATCCGAGCCGCTGGGCCGATACCGATTTTGACGGGATCGAGGACGCGATGGACCCTGACATCGACGGCGATGGCCTCGAGAACGTGGTCGAAGTTGGGTTAGGTATCTTCCCATACAAGGCGGACTCTGACGGCGACGGGATCGACGACTCGTCTGAACTGAAGGCAGGAACCAATCCCATAGATCCCCGTGACCTTTGAGCAGCGGTTCAGCGCTTCTTCCGCTTGGCTCAGTTCTTGTCTGCCTCGGCTCGAAGCGCGGTGCAAGAGGAGCACGATCGAAGTCACACGAACGCATCGCGTTCTGCATCTTTAAACCGAAGTTAAGGGTTGACCGGAACTCTGCGCGAATACAAACTATCCGATCGTATTGCGCCGCTCTCAGAACTCTAAATTATCCCGCAATGGGAATCATCGTTTGAATTACGCTACCTCCACTAGGTCAGAATATTTAAAAATAAAACTGCTGAGAACGCGAGTTATTATTCTGAGATTGCCGACATATTTTTCTAATTGCGAGTTATGAAAATCTGTTCTTGGATATAAACATAAATCGTCTCGGTGAGTACCGACGATCCCCGCCAAGGTTTGGAAAAAGTGCTACCACGCTGATACCGCTCGGATTGACTTTTTGCCGTGCGGCCTTATTTCTTTATTGCGTAGAAAAGGGGCTTTCCGAAATTTTCATCCGCCGATGCGCTAAGATTGCTGGCAGTTTTCTTGTTCTTCGGCGCCGATGCGAATTCCAGGAACAGCGAACGTTCCGCCATGAACGAGAAGACGCAGAACGAAACGAGGCTGATTGAACCCGACGAACTGCCGGTCTGGGTCCCCGGCAAGGTGTTGTGCGAAAGTGATGGTTTGGGCTGGTGCGACGTGGCTCAACGGACCTACCGGTATCACGGACAGGACGTACACATCCCGCCCATGAACACGTTCATGATCGTGCAATACCGCAAGGGTGATACCCCGATGGACCGGCGGTTCGACGGCCGATGGACGCGCACCCAATGTGGGCCCGGGCACTTCTCCCTTTTGTCGCATTCGATGCAATCGCATTGGAACTGGACTGAGGGCTTGGTCGTTTCTCACGTCTATCTAACCGACGGTCTGATGACCCGGGTCGCCCGGGATATCGAGGACAAGGATGTTGGGCGGGTCAGCCTGCACGACGTGCTGCAGGGAAGCGACCCGGTGGTCAGCCATATCGCCGATCAATTGACCATGGAGGCCGCCGAAAACGGACCGGCGGGCGAGCTGTACGCCGAAGCGCTGTCGGTGCAACTGGCCGTCCACCTGCTACGCAATTATGCGTCGATCGAAGGGCGCAACGCGGGCGGCCCTGCGGGTCTATCCCAGCGGCAACTGAAGCTTCTGGAAGATTATGTCGAGGCCCACCTGCACGAACCTCTGTCGCTGAAGGAACTGGCAAGTGTGCTGCATCTGGGTGTCTGGACCTTCAATCGCCATCTCCGCGCGAGCGTCGGCCTGCCGGGCTATGCCTTTGTCCAGCGAAAGCGGATGGAGCGTGCCTGTACCATGCTGCGCGAACCGGGCCGCGCACTGAAAGAGGTCGCCGCAGCCTGCGGTTTCAGCGATCAGTCGCACATGACCCGCAGTTTCCGCAAAGCATTGGACATGACCCCGGGGCAGTACCGCCGCGCGCTCTGATCTGCGCCTCTCTGAATCGTTCAAAACTCCACACCCGATCTTACAAGACCACAGTTTGGGTAGCTGGCATCCTCCATCGGCACCTCCGGGTCGGCCCTTCAACCCAGGCGCCCGGACACAAACCAGCGGTTGGCATCGAACCGACCGCAGTTACAGCGGAGGATTACATGCTAGATACACAGAGGACTGCCGATCCGGCGGTACGCAACCCTGTCCCCAAGACACTCGATGCGCTGGTCATCGGCGCCGGTGTGGCAGGGCTCTACCAGCTTCACCAGCTGCGCGAGATGGGCCTGAAGGCGCATGTCTGCGACACCGCCACGGATGTGGGCGGCACCTGGTACTGGAACCGATATCCCGGCGCCAAATTCGATAGCGAAGCATACATCTATCAGTATCTTTTCGACGAAGAGCTCTACAAAGGTTGGACCTGGAGCGAACGCTTTCCCGGCCAGCCGGAGATCGAGCGCTGGCTGCACTATATCGCCGACAAGCTGGACTTGCGCGGGGACATGTCGTTCTCGACGACCATTACCAAGGCGATGTATGACGAGGACGCCGGGCGCTGGACGGTGCATACCGACAAAAGCGACGTGATCGACACGCAGTTCCTGATCGGTTGCACTGGTATGCTTTCGGCACCCCTGGAAGACCGATTCCCCGGTCAGGCTACTTTCAAGGGACAGATCGTGCACACGGGCCGCTACCCCAAGGGCGGGCTGGACATCGAAGGCAAGCGCGTTGGCGTGATCGGCATCGGCGCTACGGGCATTCAGGTGATCCAAACCATCGCCTCGGAGGTCGGCCATCTGACGGTGTTCGCCCGAACGCCGCAATACGTTCTGCCGATGAAGAACCCGAAATACGGGCCTGACGAAGCCGTCTGGTACAAGGGCCGGTTCGAGGAGTTCCAAAACAACTTACCCCACACCTTCACCGGGTTCGAGTACGACTTCGAGAACACCTGGGCCGACCTGACCCCGGAACGCCGCCTCGAGGTTTTGGAGGAGATTCACGCCGATGGCTCGTTGAAGCTCTGGCTGGCCTCGTTCGCCGAGATGTTCTTCGAGCAGGATGTCAGCGACGAGATTTCGGAATTCGTGCGCCAGAAGATGATCGCGCGGTTGAAGGACCCCAAGCTGATCGACACGCTTGTGCCGAAGCCAGGATCATACGGATTCGGTACTCACCGGGTTCCGCTGGAATCAAACTATCTCGAAGTCTTCCACCGAGACAATGTCGAAGCGGTCAACGTCCGCGAGAACGCGATTGCCGAGATCTTGCCCGAAGGTGTCCGGCTGGAGGACGGCACAATCTACGAACTGGACGTCATTATCATGGCTGTCGGTTTCGACGCCGGCTCGGGTGCGTTGGCGCGGATCGACATAAACGGGCGGGGTGGCCTGAACCTAGCCGAGGAATGGCGCAAGGACATCCGTACCACGCTGGGCATACAAAAGTACGGCTTCCCCAACCTGTTCATGACCGGCGCGCCGCTGGCACCGTCGGCTGCGCTTTGCAACATGACCACCTGTCTGCAGCAACAGACCGAGTGGATCTCGCGCTGCATTGGCGATCTACGCTCAAGTGGCCACGACGTCATCGAGCCGACTGAAGCCGGCGAAGACGCCTGGGTCACCCATCATGACGAAACCGCCAACGCGACCCTGATCGCCAACGTTACATCGTGGTACACAGGTGCGAACGTCGAGGGCAAACCCCGCCGGGTTCTGTCCTATACCGGAGGCGTCGGCGCCTACCGCGACCGCTGCGACCAAGAGGCAAAGGACGGCTATCCGCTCTTTGCCCTCAGCAAGGCAGCCGCACCTCAGCCCGTCTAATCCGGGATCCAAGATCAAGGGCCCGGCCCGGATCCAGGGGTGGGCCCAATCACAACAAAAACGGGAGGATACCATGAGCCACCAATTCAACGCAGATGCCATTCTGAACAGCGTCGTCACCTCCAGCCCGCGCGTGCCCGGCGTCGTCGCGATGGTCACGGACCGGGAGCGGAACATCTACGAAGGGGCGGCGGGCGTGCGCCGCATGGACGGCGATGCGCCCATGACAAAGGGCGATGCGTTCGCGATCTTCTCCACGACCAAGGCGATCACCGGGACAGCGATCCTGCAATTGATGGAGGAGGGCAAGCTGGATCTGGACGCGCCTGCAAAGACCTACGCGCCGGATATCGGCAAGCTTCAGGTTATCGAGGGTTTCGATACGAACGGCGAACCGCGACTCCGCGCGCCCAAGCGCGACATCACGACCCGTATGCTGCTCCTGCATACGGCGGGGCTAGGTTATGACTTCTTCAGCGAGACCTATAACAGGCTGGCCGAGGAAAAGGGTCAGCCCAGCGTCATTACCGCATCCAAGGAATGCCTGATGACCCCGTTGCTGTTCGATCCGAACGATGGTTGGGAGTACGGCACCAATATCGACTGGTGTGGCCAGGTCGTCGAAGGCATCACCGGCAAGCGCCTCGGCGAGGTCTTCCAATCGCAGATATTCGAACCCCTGGGCATGACCGATACGACCTTCGAATTGAACGATGCCCTGCGCACCAAGCTGGCCGGTATGCATGCACGCGGCGAGGATGGAAGTCTGACACCGATGGATTTCGAACTGCCCGACAAGCCAGAGGTGCACATGGGCGGGCACGGGCTTTACGGCACCGTTGACGACTACATGCGCTTCATCCGCATGTGGCTGAACGACGGCGCCGGAGAGAACGGTCGGGTGCTGAAACCCGAAACGGTGCAGATGGCCGCTCAGAACCAACTTGGTGATCGTAAGATTACCCCGTTCAAGGGGGTCATCCCTTCGCTGTCAAACGATGCCGAGTTCTTCCCTGGTCTGCCAAAGTCTTGGTCCTTTACCTTCATGGTGAATGACGAGCAGGCCCCAACCGGCCGCCCGGCCGGCGCCATTGGCTGGGCAGGGCTGGCCAACCTGTTTTATTGGATTGACCGGCAGAGTGGTTTCGGCGGCTTCTGGGCGACCCAAATCCTGCCCTTTGGCGACGCGGTCTCTTTCACTGGGTACATGGAGATGGAAACGGCGTTCTATGCATCGCTGGAGCAAGCCAAAGCCGCCTGAGTTGGTTTCTCCCGCTGGCCGTCGGATCGCCGCCGGCCGACTTTTATTAGTTTGATTGAATCCGAAACCCTATGATTGCTTTTTTTTTCGATGTTTCGTATGCAATGTCGTCTTTTGGCGCTTCCTGCCAGTTGGCCGAACGGCTGCTAATGGGGGCAGATCGTGAAT
>ERZ1740062.798-NODE-798-length-14463-cov-4.147140_pt1 | contig 14463 bp, 9 predicted proteins | sample MGYA00581741_ERZ1740062 | MGnify/ENA primary metagenome ERZ1740062 (study PRJEB43018, sample SAMN04849747) | marine metagenome | isolation source: floating plastic debris | place: Pacific Ocean | collected 2008-09-01 | study: EMG produced TPA metagenomics assembly...
GCTGGAAGACGCCCGTCCGCTGCTGGACCTGATCGACTACGCCTCGAACCTGAGGAACGAAGTCGAGGCATTGGAGCGCCGCCACGGCCGCGCTTTGTCTGCTATGGTGTTCGTACCGGTCATTAACAAGAATCTGCAAGGGTTCAGCCTGATCGTCGACGCAGAAACTGTCGAGACGCTCGACGTCGTTGTCGTTGACCCTTGGGAAATGCGATGAGGCAAACCAACAGCGAATGAGTACTCCGACGAACAACCCGCGCCGCATCGGTGTTTTGCTGGGCCCTGGTCTGTTCGTTGTGATGCTGGCGTTCGGTGATATACAGACCGTCATGTCGCTCGCTGCCTGGCGCGCCGCGGCGGGGGCGGTATGGCTGGCTGTCTGGTGGTCGACGGAAGCCGCCCCGCTGCCGGTTACAGCGCTGTTGCCGCTGGTGTTGTTCGCCCCATTGGATCTTGCCACTAGCCGCCAGGCGGCCGCGGCGTATGCGCATCCGACCATCTTCTTGTTCCTTGGCGGTTTCATGATGGCATTGGCGATAGAGCGATGGTCGTTGCATCGTCGCATTGCATTGGCGGTGCTCAGTCGGACGGGCACCGATCCCGATCGCCTCATCGGGGGGTTCATGTTGGTATCGGCGCTACTTAGTATGTGGATGACCAACACGTCCACGACGATGATGTTGTTACCGATCGCGTTATCCGTTGCGACCGTGATGCGGGAAAACCTGCCAGATTCGAGCGAGTCCGAACAGCAGCGATTCGCGATCGGTTTGCTGCTCGGTGTCGCGTTTGCAGCCTCGATCGGAGGATTGTCAACGCTGATCGGCACCCCACCCAATGCATTACTGGTTGCCTATCTGGCCGAGCAACATAGTCTGGACATCAGTTTTGCACGCTGGATGTTGATCGGCATTCCCGTCACGGCTTTGCTGTTGCCATTGGCGTGGTGGTTACTGACCCGACGTCTCTTCCCGGTCACGTTTCGAACGACGCCAGCGGTTGCGGAGCATCTCGATGAGTTAAGGGCGGCGCAGGGCGCGATGAGCACGGCCGAGCGACGTATTGCCGTGTTATTTGGCCTGATGGTGGCGAGTTGGTTGTTACGCAGACCGTTGCAGGCATGGCTCGGACTGCCGGGTCTGAATGACACGATGATCGCGATCGCGGCGGCTATCGCGTTGTTTATTGTTCCAAGTGGCGATAACAGTCAGCCCCGATTGATGACCTGGCAGCTGACCGAGCGTCTCCCCTGGGGTGTTCTGGTGTTGTTCGGTGGTGGTTTATCGCTTGCAGCGGTCGTCGACCGTTCCGGCCTGGCCCAATGGCTCGGCGAGTCATTGGTGCCGCTCAACGCGTTGGGCATCGGTGTCTTGATTCTTGCGGCGGTCGCGATGACGATCTTCCTGACGGAATTCACGAGCAATCTGGCGACGACGGCAACGCTGCTGCCGGTCATGGGTGCGATTGCATTGCAAGCCGATCTGGCGCCGTTGTTGTTGACGGTACCGGTCACCATCGCCGCGAGTTGTGCGTTCATGTTGCCGGTGGCGACCGCTCCGAATGCGATCGTGTTTTCGACCGGTACGATCCGTATTGGCGATATGGTGCGTGCCGGTGTCTGGTTGAATCTGATCGCAGTGGTGTTGATCTGGTTGATCGGCCTGTATGCCGCTCCGGCACTACTGTGATGCGCTGATATCGTTCAGTCGCCAGTCGTATTCATAACCAATCCTGCCGGACCACGATCGCAAAAGTGCGGCTGTTCTCGCATCGGCAAGGACCGCAAGACTCGCAAGCAGCGCTCGCTCGGACGATGCGAAATCATCTCGGTACCAGTTGAACAAGCTGGATAGCCGTAATTCGTTACCGCGGATTGCAATCGCACGTGGTGTTGCTAGAAACGACCGCGCGGCCAACGTCAATTGTGCTTCGAGATTGTCGCCAGTGAATGCGAGGGGCTGAACGTCGGGGCAGCCGACACTCGCGCAGTTGACGGCGAAATGAATTCGAGGCTCATTCCAAAGCCCCCTGAGGATCCGGTGCTCGATATCGTTCAGCGTCAGGCGATCCGAGCTACTTTGAAACAACGGCGTATCCCACGGACCTTTGCCGCCATTGAGATCCAGAATACTGTCGAGCGGGTAGGCGTCCACGATGACATCAATGGTCAGCGCATTGTAGACATTGATCCAGTACGCCATTTGCTCGCGGCGATTGTATCGGCTGATATCCGTGCCGGTCATCGTATCGAGATAATGGCGTAGTGTGGCTCGCCCGTGGGCTTTGACCGCGGCGTAGTCAACACGGTTGAGGTCTGAAAAGGCTGCTACCAGATAGCGATTCAGAAAACGTTGCCACTCGGCGTGATCGATGCGTGCCTCGCTGGTCGGATTCGCAGGCCAACGCTGCGGCGCGAAGCGATGGTCGTGCGCGCAGCCCACTAGCTGACAGCACAGTACGACGCACAACAGCAGCAGGTAACGACTACTCACTGAAATGCTCCTCAAACGATTCATCGAGCGCGTCGCTTTGCGCGCCCGCCTGCTGAATACGCGTGTTGTTCAGGCAGAAGCTGAGCAGCAGAACCATCAAAATGACATCCAGCAGGAACGGATAGTGTGGATTGATCTGATATAGATTGAGATTGATGAACGGGACCAGCATGAATCCTGCCGCGGCCATGGCACCCGCGATACCAGCCACTGCGCCTTGTTCATGACTGCCCACCGACAACGAGGCGCCAGCGTTGTAACCCGGTATCGCCATCCCTGCGCCAAGCCCATTGAGCATCAGAGCAAAGACATAGGGTGCAAACGAATTGCTCAGAGCGAGAGCGACCTGCGCCACAGCCAGTATGACGCCGCCGCCGAGCATCATGGTGCGCGCGGAGAGTCGAAAACGCTGCACCAAGACCAATTGTGAAAATAGCGCTGCCAACGCGCTGGCGGTCAAGCCGACGCCGACAAACTGGGCGGACTCATTGATATCAAAACCCAGTACGTCAATGAAATAGAACGCACTGACCTGCATCGGCGTGGCGATCGCGAGGCCGGCGACAAGGCCGTAGATCAGAAACGGTCGCAGCCGAGGGTCTGTCACCGGCAATCGACTCTGATCGCGTTGCTGACCAGGCGCCGATTTTTCGGGTAGCCAGATCATGACAGCGACGGCAAGACACAGCATGAAACCGACGATGAACCACAACGGCGTCAATAGCCCAAGTCCACTGAACGCGGCGAGTCCAGGGCCGATCACGTTGCCAAGCCCGAATGCGGCCGACAGTCCGGCGATGGCAACAGTGCGGTCCTTAAGGCTGGTGCGGTCGACAATGTAGGCCTGGGCTGCTACGCGCAGACCGGGACCGACCGCACCGTAGATACTGCGCGTCGTGACCAGGAGTAAATAGATCAGCAGGAGTGAAACGCCGCCCGCCAAACCAAACGCGATCGCCGAGGTGAATGCTGCCGTCGATACGATGTAGCCGCTCATGCCGGCCAGGATCACAGGCTTACGACCCCAGCGGTCACTGAGTCGACCCCAGGCGGGACTCAAGAGCACCCACATCAGCGCCGAGACGGAAAACACACTGCCAACCTGAAATTCGCTGAGGCCGAGTTGCCGACCTAGTGGTGGCAGGACCGCGAACGTCACGGTCTGGCCCATACCGAGGCCCATCACACTGGCGAGCAATAACCCAAACGCGAGCCTGCGCTCGCGCAACAGCGAAGCCGGCTGAAGCGTATCGTTCATAGAGGAGATACGCGCGGCGTAGGTAACCGCGTCACAGTGCTGGTGCTGCACGGAACCGGTGTATCGGCAACGTTTGTGTGCGCGGCCGCGCGAGGTTTCAAATCGGTCTCCGCAGCGAATGTATCGTCGTTGGACAGATGACTAGCCTGTGTTTTGCAAACCTTGCGCAATGCCATTGACGCTGGCCAGCAACGCGTCGAGCAGCGGTCCATCCTGCCGTCCTCCCGCTCGCCAGTCGGCCAGCAGGTCGATCTGCAACAGGCTCATCGGGTCGATGTACGGGTTGCGCAACATGATGGTGCGCTGCAGGGTTTTGTCGCCGTCCAGCAGCTGTTGGTTACCTGATAGTTTCAGGATCATTTCTACGGCGAGGTCGAACTCGGCTTTGATGCGTGGGAAGAAAATATCGTGCTGTTCACCGGCCAGCGCCGAGTAGCGTGCGGCGATATCCAGATCGGATTTCGCGAGCACCATCTCGGCATCACGAAGCAACGCGCGCACGAAGTACCAGTTATTAAACATGTTGCCAAACTTCTCTTCACCGAAGGTCTCGACGGCGCGCGCGAGTCCGCTGCCGAAGCCATACCAACCGGGTAGGACAAACCGGCTTTGTGTCCACGCGAAGACCCAAGGGATCGCGCGTAAGTCATCGATGCCTTTCTGATCGCGCCGGGATGCCGGGCGGGATCCGATACGCATCTTCTCGATGACATCGATCGGCGTCGCCGTGCGAAAATACTGGAAGAAGCCATCGGAATAACGAGTCAGAGATTGGTACGTCTCGCGCGATGTGTCGGCGAGCACGCTCATCATGGTTTCCCATTCTTCGGTCAATGCTTCATTGTGTGGCGTCAGCACGTTTGCCGCCGTCACGGAGGCCGCAGCCTGTTCCAGCGTGCGTAGCGCGATGCCGCGCAGACCATATTTCTCGTTGATGATCTCGCCTTGCTCGGTCACGCGCATGCGGCCATTCACAGTGCCGGCTGGTGCGCCGAGCACCGCGTCATGCATCTTGCTACCGCCACGACTGACGGTGCCGCCGCGACCGTGGAACAGAATCAGTTCGATCTCGTGTGTAGCGAGTGTATCGCGCAGTTTGGCCTGCGCCTGGTGCAGTGCCCAGCGCGCCGAAGCGAGTCCACCATCCTTGTTGCTGTCCGAATAGCCAACCATGATGGTTTGCCGCTGATCGCGATGCGCGAGATGTTTGCGATACAGGTCGTTTTCCAACAGCGCACCCATGATCGCCGGACCGTTCTGCAGATCGGTTACCGTCTCGAGCAGCGGTGCGATATCGAGCGGAACTTCGCCCTTGCGGTTGCCGAGCTCGGCCCATTGCGCCAGCAGGATAATGGCCACGACGTCGTCAGCGCCTTGCGTCATGCTGATAATGTAGGGCCCGATCGCGCGACTGCCGTACTTGCGTCGACAGAAAGCGATGGTCTGGAATACCGCCAACGTCTTGCGAACTTGTGTGTCCGACGTATCAGCCGGTGGTTCGCGCGTTTCGATAGCTTCGCAGATCCTCTGCAGGCGATCCTCCGCGGATCGTTGCATCCAATCCGGGTCGTTCAGGCATATGCCTATGACTTCACGGTGTACCAGCGAGTCCTGCCGAATATCCAACGTGGCCATATGAAAGCCAAAACAGTCGATGCGGCGCAGCAGTCGCTCTATCGAGAACAGGCCGGCGTGCTGTCCATGGTGTTTTCTGAGACTGTCGGCAATCGCTTCGATGTCCGCGCGGAATTCGTCGGCGGACTCGTACGGGAAGGCGTCATCATCGTAGGTGGCCTGCAAACGCGCTTGAATGAGCTTGAGTAGCACGCGATAGGGCATGTCTCTGTGGCGACTCGGGATTTCGCCCCAGGCCTTGCTGAAGTGTTGGCGGTAACTCTGGATCGTCTCGTCTATCACGGGTTCAAAGCCGACGCGGCCGACGCATTGACTGAGTTTGCCGGCCACGCTGGCGCATTCGCGATAATACAAATCCAGAATCAGGTTACGCTGGCGAGCCAGTGTTGTGCGAATCGTTTTGGCGCCGACGTTCGGGTTGCCGTCCATATCGCCGCCGACCCAGGACGCAAATCGAATCAACGTCGGCAAAGCCGCGGTCGCAGCATCATCGCCGTACACTTCGCGCAAGGCGTCGGTGATGTTCTCGTAGAACGGCGGTATCACCCGATAGAGTACGTCCGTCAGGAAAAACAGTACGTGTTCCAGTTCGTCTGCGACGGTCATGCTCTCACTCGGGTGTTCGATCGTCTGCCAGCCCGATGTGACCTCTGCGCGGATAACCGCTAGTGCTGCATTGATCTCCTGCGGCGGCATGCCCGGATCGAGGAGGTCGACCAGACGGCGCACGATATTCTGCTCTTTGCGCAGGATAGTGCGTCGCGTTGGCTCTGTCGGGTGCGCGGTGAAGACCGGCGCGACCAGCGTGTTCTCCAGCGAATGGATGACGTCGGCCAGCGATACGCCAGCCTCCTTGAACTGCGCGACCATGTCATAAATGCCATTCGGTTGATGCGTGCCATGCTCGCGCATGTATTCGCGGCGCCGTCGGATGCGATGGACTTTCTCGGCGGTATTGACGAGCTGGAAGTAAGTCGAGAAGGCACGAATAAAGTTCTGTGCGGCCGGCGCATCGAGACTGTCCACCGTGGCCGCCAGCTCAGCCGATGACACCTCACCTTCGCGACGCGCGATAGCGGTTCGACGTGCGGTTTCTACGAGCTCGAAAAAACGCTCGCCGCCCTGTTCGCGCAACAGGTCACCGACCATCGCGCCCAAAGTGCGAACGTCCTTGCGTAACGCCTTGTCCTTATCGGCAAAAACGATGTCCTTACGGCGTAAGATTGGTCCAGCCATGATTGACCCTTAGTCTCTGAAATTATTGTATTGAAGCGGTAGATCAACATCGGCCTCGCGCAAGACGGCAATGACAGCCTGCAAGACGTCACGTATCTTGCCGCTGACGCGCAACTGATCGCCCTAGATGGCGGACTGCACTTTGAGTTTCTGTTGCTTGATCAGTTTGACCAGCTTGCGCGCTAGATCGGTATCGATGCCCTGGCGGATCGTGATCGCCTGCCGTGCGTCGCTGCCACTCCGCTGCACGTCGCCCACATCCAGGCATCCGATATCGACTTTTCGCTTGGCGAGTTTCAAATGCAGGATATCCCGCATTTGCTGTAGCTGAAAATCGACCTGCGCCTGCATCGTGATGACGTTGTCCGTCAGTGTGTAGGTGGCACCTGTACCTTTGAAGTCAAAACGTGTCGAGACTTCACGATTCGCCTGATCACAGGCATTGCGCACTTCGTGCAAATCGACTTCCGAGACCACATCAAACGACGGCATACGACTAGTCCCCGGCAGCTGGGTCAGGCGTATCGCCCGCCGATGCTTCGGCCACCAAAAGATCCAGCATATCGGTAATTTTGCCAATCTGGCGTTGGTAGTGCTCACCCGTGCCTGGACCCGAAAAGCCCGTGTGGATTTCTCGCACTTTACCGCTACGGTCGATGAAAATCGTGGTGGGAAACGCCAGTACCTGACTGAGCGCAGGCAGTGTTTCGGCCGCTTTCGTCTTGTCGGAGATACCGGCCAGCAGCGTCACATATTCGATATCGAATTTTTCTCGGAAGGCCTGTACCTGCGCGATCGCTGCCGCCTCATCTTCGAGATGCTCATACATTAATGCGATGATCTCGACCCCCTGATCGCGATAGCGCGGGTAAAGCTCGCTCATCAGCGCAGCTTCATCGTGACAGTTCGGACACCAGCTGCCTGCCAGTGTGACCAGTACCACCTTGTTCGCAAAGCGAGGATCGCTCAGGCTGACGGGGTCACCGTTCAGGTCCGGAAAGCGGAAGACTAACTGGTCATAGCCAGGCATTAAGAAGGTCAATGTGCTCGGGTCTGCCAGGCGTGCGTCTGGGTTTCGCTTTCCGATCCATGCTTCCAACGACTGATTACCGGACCAGAACTGACCCGCCAGCTCACCATTGTCGTCGAGCTTCGCTTCAAACAGGAATGCATGTGCACCATCGAATGTCGACAGTCGCATCGTGTCGCCATGCATGCTGCCGCCGAGATAGCGATAGTCGCCAGTTTGTGTCAGGAACGTGCCTAACAGTCGGTTTCCGCGCTGACGAAACTCGCCGATCGCAGGATACTCGGAGCCGTCGTCCTCGATGAAAGTGACGGACCAGCGCCCGGACAAGTCGGCAGCGGCTGAGGACTGTGCCGAGCTCTGGCGTGCGCCCGGTGCCGCGCGAAACAGGATCACCTGCGTTTTGCCATAGCGATTGCACAGCGTTAGCGAGCCTTTCAGTTCGCCGTCCACCAGGAGTGCGTCGATGCGATTATTGAAGGCCGGGAAGCGAAGCCTGAGACGGCCATCGTTGTACACCACCTCCGGTACACGGATGCGCTCGCTGCCGTTGATGATCGTGGCAGTCCAATCTTCGGTTTCGCGGCTCAGTTCGAGGCCAAACTGGGCCTTGCCGCCGGGCAACTCGATATCGGCATGCCACTGCCCAGTCTTCAGCGTCGATGTTTCCGTGTCGCTGGTTTGAGGTTGGCAGCCCGCTGCGAATAGCACTACCAGGGCTGGAATCAATCGAAAGGACAGGCTCGGCATCAGGCACCATGATCAGGAAAGCGGCCCCCTAGAGTAGCAAACTCTGTTGCGGATGTTGTGCCATCTCAGCGACCGATTCGTTGCACGTCGAAAAGCGTTTGCAACATCGATGACCAGCCGCAAATACAGCTTGCACCATCATTGAACACCTGGCCGTCTGTCTTGCTAGGTGTAACCTTTTGCTTGCTGTCGAAACAAACTCGCGTAGCGCCCATCGGCCGCCATCAGTTGTTCATGACTGCCCTGTTCGATGATGCGGCCCGCTGCCAACACAGCGATCTGATCCGCGCGACGTACGGTCGAAAAACGGTGTGATATGAGAATGGTCACCTTGCCGCTCGCATTGGCCTGAAAATGTTCGAACATTTCGGCTTCCGCCGCTGCGTCCATCGCGGCAGTCGGTTCATCGAGTATCAGGATGTCGGCTTGCTGACGCATGAAGGCGCGCGATAGCGCCATCTTTTGCCATTGGCCCACCGACAGCTCCTGGCCGTCCGCGAACCACCGTCCAAGCTGCGTGTCGTAGCCTGCCGGCAGGCGATCGATGAACGGCGCTGCCATGCCGAGATTGGCGGCGTTGGCCCAGCGTTGCTCGTCTTCAAAGTAGCGGACATCGCCGCTGCCGATGTTCTCGCCGACGCTGAGTTGATAGCGCGTAAAGTCCTGGAAGATGACGCCAAAGCGGCTGAGTAGCGCCGCTTCTTCCCAGTCGTCGAGCGGTGTACCGTCGAGAAGAATCTCGCCTTCCTGCGGCGCATACATACCGGTTAGTAATTTGATCAGCGTTGTTTTTCCTGCACCATTTTCGCCCACCAGCGCGAGTGACTCTCCAGGCTGAATGTCGAGCGAGATATTCTTGAGGGCCCAATCGTTGGCCCCGGGGTAACGAAAGCTGATCTCTCGCAGCGATAGCCCAGCGCCGGGCTTGCTGCCTGCCTTCAGTCGACCATGGCGTTGCGTTGATGGCTGGTCGAGGTACTCATAGAGGTTCGACAGGTACAGGTTGTCCTCATACATGCCACCAATCGCGGAGAGGCTGGCGCTGACCGCGGACTGTCCCTGTTTGAACACCAGCAGATACATCGTCATCTCACCGAGTGTGATCTGGCCGGTGATCGTACTGTAGGCAATCCAGCCATAGCTGGCATAAAAAGCGGCTGTGCTGATGATGCCGAGAATGAAACCCCAGCTTTCGCGTCGGATGGTTAGTGCACGATCTTCGCCGAAGAGACGAGTGAAGATGTCGCGATAGCGTCCGAGCAGCAGCTCCCCGAGCCGGAACAGCCGAACTTCTTTAACGTGGTCCTCCCGCGCAAGAACAGTCTCGAGGTACATCTGCATGCGCGAATCCGCAGACCGCCAGCGGAACAACCGGAACGCATCACCAGAGAAGCGTGTTTCGGCAATAAATGCCGGAAGCCCAGCCAGCAACAGCACGAGGACCGCCCACCCGGAGAACTGAAACAGCAGCACGGCATAGCTGACCAGTGAGATGCCATTCTGAATCAGTGCAAAGGTCCGATTGACGAGACTCAGCGGTCGGCTGGAGGCCTCGCGCCGTGCGCGCGTGAGCTTGTCGTAGAAGCTCGCATCCTCGAACTGCGCGACCGACAGCGTCAGCGCTTTTTCCAGAATCATTACGTTAACGCGGAAGCCCAGTTGGGCGCGCAACAGTGACTGGCACAGCGCGATGCCGCGTTGAGCGGCACTCACGAGCAAGACCAGCAATGCTTCGAGCGCAACCCACTGGAGTGTTTCCCGGGGACCGGAACCGTCCGCCAATGCGAGCACAACGGCGTCGACAATCAACTGTCCGACCCAGGCAATTGCGGCGGGTAACAGTCCGGCGATCAGTGTCAGCGCGGCGAATGCGATCGTCAGTGTGTGGCTGGTCTGCCAGACCAGCGCGAGGGCTTCTCGCGCGTAGGCGGTTAAGCCGGCGCCAAACCGGGCCGGCTGCGGCGATTCGGTCAACCGATCTGGTCGCGCTTGCTACGCAACAGCTCGACGTAGCGCGGCATCAAGCCCGCATCTTCAAACACCGGATCACCGAACTCATCCTGCTGAATCACTTTGTCGCCGGCCTCATAGGGAATCGCGGCCTCCAATGCATCGAGCGATTCATGTAGCAAGTCTGCGATGATGGTCTCAACATTCAGTGCCGGGAACAGGGCTGCCAGCGCTTCGACCCGTGCGGCATCGTCGACATCGAGCTTAAATGCATAGCGCGTTTCGCATTGCGTTACCGCCGGTTGCGCACGCCACTTATCGATTAGTGATTTGAAGGCCATCGCATTCGCATCTCCGTGTCACAGGTCAGGTTTGACCTTAGCAGAAGCGGCGCCATGAGCGTAGCACTGCATGCCCGAGTGGCGGCTGGTCAGGTGGCCTGAGGTTGTTTACCCGCTGATCGTGCTTGCGACCGGGCGTCGGCGTGATACCGTTTGCGCCATGACAGAACTGAGCTCACATGGCGTCTTCGCATTGATATTGACCGGGGTCGCGCTGTACTTGTTCACGCGCGACCGCTTACCGCTCGAAACCTCGAGCCTTGCGATTCTGGTAGTACTGATCGCTGGCTTCGAGTTGTTTCCCTACTTGGTAGATGACGCTGCGCTCGGCCCTGCTTTCTTTTTTGCCGGGTTTGGCAATGAAGCGCTGATTGCCGTTTGTGCCTTGATGATCGTTGGCAAAGGCATCGAAACGACCGGTGCGTTGCAGCCATTAGCTGGCATTATTGCGCGGGCGTGGACGATTCGTCCGGCCTTGGCGATGCTGGCCACATTGGTCGTCGGTGCGGTCTTGAGCGCGTTTTTGAACAACACGCCCATCGTTGTATTGCTGTTGCCGATTCTGGTCGGCGTCTCGCTGCGGGCCAAACTACCGGTGTCCGGGATTCTGATGCCGATGGGCTTGTCGACGATTATCGGTGGTATGGCGACGACGATAGGTACCTCGACCAACCTGCTGGTCGTCGGCCTGGCGGTGGATCTCGGCCTTGAGCAGTTTGGTCTATTCGACTTCACCTTGCCGGTCGCGATTGTCGGTAGCGTCGGCATCCTGTTTTTGTGGGCGATCGCACCACGACTGATCCCGGAGCGAGCACCGCCGCTGGCGGACACGTCACCGCGCGTGTTTACCGCTCAACTATATGTCGTGGAGGGCAGTTTCCCCGTTGGGCGAACGTTGTCCGACGTGCGCACGAAAACGGGCAGCCGATTGCGTATCGACAAGATCCAGCGTGGCGATTCACTGTTTCTCGCTAAGCTGCCTTCGCTGACCTTCCAGGTCGGTGATCGGCTTTTTGTCAAGGACACGGCGGAGCAGCTGAAAGAGTTCGAGCGCGAGCTCGGCACACAATTGTTCAAAGCGGATGGCAACCTGGCGGACGAAGACGACAGTACCTTCAGCGCAGAGGGTCAGCAACTTGCAGTACTCGTTGTGACCCGCGGTAGCATGTTGCACCGTAGGACTCTAGAGTCCGTGCGGATTTCGCAGGCTTTCAAATTGCTGCCGCTGGCCCTACACCGCGCCCGGTTTCCCAGCTCGCGTGTGACGCAAGACATCGGCAGCATTCGTTTGCGCGCCGGTGACGTGTTGCTGGTGCAAGGAAGCGCGAGCGCAATCGAGGCGTTGAAAACTACCGGCGCTATGCTGGTACTCGATGGTACGACCGAATTGCCGATTACCCATCGCGCCAACCGTGCGCTCGGCATCATGGCATTCGTGATCCTGACGGCCGCATTCGGTTTGTTACCGATTTCGGTCAGTGCGCTGATCGGTGTCGGACTGATGCTGTGGACGCATTGCCTGACCTGGGAGAACGTCGTCGAGGCACTCAGTGTACCGATCATCATGATTATCGTGACCAGCCTTGCCCTCGGTAATGCCCTGTTTGCGACGGGTACCGCGGAGTATCTCGCTTCGGGCTTTGTCGCACTGACCGCCTCGCTGCCGGTGCCGGTGATACTGAGTGGTTTCATGCTGATCATGTCCGCGTTGACCAACATCGTGTCCAATAACGCCGCCGCCGTCATTGGCACGCCCATCGCAATCAGCATCGCCGCGCAGCTCGGCGTGGACCCACGACCATTCGTGCTGGCGGTCTTGTTCGGTGCCAACATGAGTTATGCGACACCGATTGGCTATCAGACCAATCTGTTGATTCTGAGCGCCGGTGGCTATAGTTTCTCAGACTTTCTCCGAGTCGGAATCCCATTGACGATTGTGATGTGGCTCGGATTTTCATTGGTTTTGCCTGCACTCTACGGGCTCTAGCAGCGACGAACGAATTACGTCGTCGCGCAACACGGGATGACCACCATGAACAGACCTTTTTCCGCCAGGCGAGGCCTCGTGCTGCTAGCCGCGATGCTGTCAGCTTGCGGCAAGCCGTCCACGACCGAATCTGAACCGCCCGAGGCGCAGGCGTCGGATCGTGCCGCCCTGGTCGCGGCAGAGTCAGCGAAAGCCAACGCATTATTCGATCGAATTTTTGACGAAGCGGTGAGTCGCAGCCCGACCTACCAAAGTTACCTCGGCATCAAGAACGACTACGACAAGTGGGATGAGCAAACAGATGCACGGGCCCGCGAGGAACTTGAAATCACGCAGCGCGAGCTCGCAGAGATTCGTGAAACGATCGATGTCGCCTTGCTCGATCCGCAGACGCGTGTCAGCTACGACCTCGCGGTTGCCGACGCCGAGCGCGATATTGAAGGCTTCAAGTGGCGCCTGCATAACTACCCGGTCAATCAGATGGGGGGTGCTCACTCGCAGGTACCGGCGTTCCTGATCAATATTCATCGCGTCTCGTCGGTCAGCGATGCAGAAGCGTACATCTCACGCCTGCAGGGCGTGCCCAAGCTATTTGAGCAGACGCTGACGGGCGTCAAGATGCGTGCCGATCAGGGCATCCTGCCGCCAAAATTCACTTTCAGCCAGGTCGTCGACGCAAGTCGCAATGTGATTTCCGGCGCGCCGTTCGATGAGACCGGTACCGATTCGACACTGCTCACCGATTTTCGCGCCAAAGTGAATGCACTGGAGGTGGACGAGGCGGACAAACAAGCGCTGATCGCCTCGGCCGAGCAGGCTTTGACCGATGCGGTGCTGCCGGCTTACCAGAATTTTATTGCAGAAATTGAGACGCTGGCTGAGACGGCGAATACTGATGACGGTGCGTGGAAGTTTCCGGACGGTGCGGCGTTTTATGACTTCGCACTGGCGCGAACCACGACGACCGAACTGACCGCCAACGAGATTCATCAAATCGGGCTCAATGAGGTGGCACGCATCCACGATGAGATGCGCGCGATCATGGCTGACGTTGGATTCAAGGGCACGCTCGGCGAGTTCTTCGAAAAATTGCGTACCGATGAAGCGTTCTTCTACCAGGACACCGATAAAGGGCGTGAACGTTACATCCGTGAGGCGACGGCCTACATCGATGATATGCGCGATCAACTGGACACGTTGTTCTTGCGCAAGCCCAAGGCGGATCTGGTCGTCAAACGGGTCGAACCGTTCCGCGAGGCGTCGGCGGGCAAAGCGTTCTATCAGCGACCCGCTGCCGATGGCTCACGTCCGGGTACTTACTATGTCAATTTGTATCGGATGGCCGATATGCCGATCTATCAGATGCAGGCGCTGGCCTATCATGAAGGTATTCCCGGGCACCACATGCAACTCGCCATCGCGCAAGAGCTGGATGGTTTGCCGAAATTCAGGCGTTTTGGCAGCTACACGGCCTACACGGAAGGCTGGGGTCTCTACAGCGAGATCCTGCCTAAAGATATCGGCGCTTATACGGATCCGTACCAGGACTTCGGACGGCTGGCGATGGAAATCTGGCGTGCGGCGAGACTCGTCGTCGATACCGGTATCCACGCCAAGCGCTGGACACGCGAGGAGGCCATTCAATATCTGCTCGACAACACGCCGAACCCGGAAGGCGACGCGCGCAAAGCCATTGAGCGCTATATCGTGATGCCGGGACAGGCGACCGCTTACAAGATCGGCATGAACAAGATTGTCGAGCTGCGAGACCGGGCGCGTGACGAGTT
>ERZ1740062.799-NODE-799-length-14453-cov-17.162731_pt1 | contig 14453 bp, 8 predicted proteins | sample MGYA00581741_ERZ1740062 | MGnify/ENA primary metagenome ERZ1740062 (study PRJEB43018, sample SAMN04849747) | marine metagenome | isolation source: floating plastic debris | place: Pacific Ocean | collected 2008-09-01 | study: EMG produced TPA metagenomics assembly...
CTATCATCATTTTCACCTCGGATCATGGTGAAATGGCTGGTTCTCATGGACTTAGGGGGAAAGGTCCATTTGCTTATCAGGAAACAATTCATTTACCTTTTTATATAGTTCATCCCGATGTGAGAGGGGGACAAAACTGTAAGGCTTTAACTTCTCATATCGATTTTGTACCCACATTATTATCTATAGCTGGGGTTAGTGCTGAACGTCAAGTTGAGCTAGCAGGACAAAAGTTACCTGGAAAAGATTTGACGACACTACTGAATCAACCAGAACAAGCTGCCATCAATGAGATACGTGATAGCATTTTATTTACTTATAGCGGTCTAATGACCAATGACAGCGAGTTTTTTGGCTTCTTATCCACAGTTAAAAATCCAGATAGGGGAGTAAAAAAAGCAATTAAACAAGCAACTCTCCCGAATATGAAAAAAAGAGGTAGTCTTCGCACAGTTTTTGATGGTCGGTACAAGTTTACTCGCTACTTTTCTCCCACCGAACATAACCAGCCATCTAATTTAGAAGATTTATATGCAAGAAACGATTTAGAATTATTCGATTTAGTCGAAGATCCACAAGAAATGACAAATCTTGCTGGGAAAAAGTCTGAAAATGCAGATTTGGTTCTATCCATGAGTCAAAAGTTAGAGCAACGCATTCAAGCAGAAATCGGCAAAGATGATGGAAGCGAACTACCTAAAATACCCGGTATTAACTGGTCACTGACAAAAATAGATTTGTAGTGCCATCAAGTTTTTACATTACCGAAAACGGCAATCAGTAATGGTCAAAACTTACAACAATTATTGTCTGTAACTGTCAATGATTTATCCATTTATTTATTCGATACTAAAAATATAGAACAAAACAAATTAATTTGAGGAGAAAAACAATGGCAATTTTTCAAGAAAGTGAAGGTACTCGTGCAGGACACTCTAACTTAAGAAAAGGTGATACTGGAGTAGAAGTAAAAACATTACAAGAATCACTCAATCTTTTCTTTGGTACCCTACTTAAAGTTGACGGTTTTTTTGGAGATAGAACTGAGGAATTCGTTAAAAAATTTCAATCTGCTTGCAATATTACAGTTGATGGAATGGCTGGACAAGAAACTTGGCTTTGTCTAGACCAAATTAAGTCTCACATTGGAAAATCCCATCCCACCCAACGAGAAGGTGATAAAGGGGATTATGTTAAATATCTCCAAGTTTGGCTCAATGGTTACTACAATTCTCAACTCGCTGTTGATGGTAATTTTGGTTCTAAAACTGAAGATTTAGTTAAACAATTTCAGCAACAGCGTTCTCTTACAGTTGATGGTATTGTCGGTTCTCAAACTTGGAGTCAACTTGAACAATCAAACTGGGATGTTTAGTGTTTGGTTTTTGATTCTTTTACTTAAATTTTCGACTCAGGAGATAAACATCCCCAGTCGAACTACTAAACAAATTATTTGCTCCAAAGGACTAAATGAATATTAAACCTTTACCTATCATCATATTTATTTTTATGGTTTTGTTGTTGTTTATTCCCGGAAAGACATTTGCAGCAACTCAAACCAAACCAGTTACGCTCTCACCAATTAAGGGACAAGAAATCGGCTTTGTTTACGAAGCATTTTTAAATCCAAATCAGGAACCTGCTGAAGAGGAAGATACACCCCCCTTTGCTCCCAAAGAATTTTTATCTACAGAACCATCTGTACCAAGAAATCAACGTAAATCTCGGGGACATGGAATGCTAAGGATTACCAATGACCTGAGTAAAGCCTATGTCTATGTCCAGACAGAAAATGTCAATTTTGAAGACATTAATATGTTCCATATTCATTGCGGTAGACCAGATCAACTTGGTCCTATACTAATTGATTTTGCTAATTCTTCTAATATCCAGAAAAATTTCGCAGATGGTACTTTTGAAGTAGAACTTAGGAATGAAGATATTGAAAAAGTATCTAATTCTGGACATGGGATTGTAGGTGCTTTTACTGCCGGATGTCCAATTGTTCCGGGTATACCTGATAATGTCAAAACAATTGCAGGAATGAAATATATTGCCCAAAAAGGCGAACTTTATTTTAATTTACACACAAAAGCTCAAACTTTTTATGGAGATATTAGAGGAAAACTACGTCCAGTAATGTGAAGTATTAATAGTAATAATAAAGTTACTGCACGAGCGCAGTGGTGTACTGAATACTAGAACTGAAATTACAGCATATTTTATAGAGATGCCGGTACATTCTCACGGGATTAAAGTTTTATTATTCAAAAAGGTGTAGTCCCGGCTGGACTACACCTGTTTCTGTTCTTGCGTGAGGATAGTGGATAAAAGAAGATGGATACAATGGGGATGATTTTCCAAGGAATATTTGTGTTGGTAACAATGGGAATAATCCTGTATATTTTCTATTTTTACTTACGTCTGCGGCAACAAAAATGTCATTTATTACAACAACTCCAATTGAAGCAACAGTTAACAGAAAAGACATTTGCAGAAATTCATAACGGTCCGATGCAAAACTTGGCGTTTCTCATCAGAGAAGTTGAAATTCATGAAGTACCCCAACAAAAATTATTAGAGTCTTTACGTGATGTTTACCATTCGATTCTTGTAGATATTGAAAATTTAAATGATAGTAAAAATTAATGAAGATAGCTGCCCGTTTCAATCCCGCAATAATGAAGTAAAAAACTTGCTAATGACTAGCTTTAGTTTGGGAGCCAAAACTGTTACCTAACCCGTATTTATATGTGGGGGTTAATGGCATAATTTTGAATTTTGAATTTCCACAAACTAGATCATTCACTTCTTGATATCGATTTATTTTCTAGTACTACTCCTATCTGGAAATCTAATACAAAAAACAACCTGTTCATTTCTACTTTCTACATCAATAGTTGCTTGTAGCATCTGAGCGAGCTTCTTAACCAATGCTAACCCTAAACCCGTACCACCATGCTTCCAAGGATCGTTATTAGGAATGCGATAAAACTGATTAAAAATTAATTCCTGTTGTTCTACAGGGATTTCCACACCCGTATTAATAACGCAAAGGGAAATTTTTGATTGGTTGGTCTCAGTTTGAATTGTAATCTTTTCACCTGATGGAGTATATTTACAAGCATTGTGCAATAACTCCCTGACAATCCTTTCTAACATCATTGGGTCTGCTGCAATCTGTAATTCTTCTTCCGCTAAATCTAAAATTAACTGCTGCTGTTGTTCTTGAGCACGTGTTAAATATAACTGTATAAGGTCGGGAATCCACAGATGAAGGTCGATTAATTCCATCTGCGCACTTTTAGACTTTGCATCTATATAACAAAGAGTTAGTAAATCATCAATCAATTCTTTTTGTCGCTGATATGAATCGTGAAAAATTTTGATAACTCGCTTAAAAGTAGGAGATTCATAAGGATTTTTCTGAGTAGTGAACAAAGCTTCCATTGTCTGAGCTGCTAAATGAATACTACTCAAAGGAGCTTTTAATTCGTGAGTAATGGTTTTCAGGAAATCATCCTTGAGCTGATTGAGTCTAGCCAATTCTGTAACTTGCTGATTGGAAGCTTCATATAATCGAGCTTGACGAATAGCGATCGCGCATTGAGAAGCGACCTGCTGCATCAGTTCGATTTCTAAAATTGTAAATACTTCTGTTGGTGTTTTAAGTCCCCAGAGATTGCCAATAATACCGCTATCGTCGAAAATTGGGCAAGCTAAACGAGTAACTTGAATATCTTGAGGACTGAATTGAGGAATCTTTTCGACTAATTGAACGGGAGTTTTTTCTAATAGCTGTTGGTAAAGTTCAGGAAAGTCTTTTATATTTCTACTTGTCCCTTGAGATTGGGGTAGAGTAATGCTGTATTCGTAAACAATAGTTGCTGTTATCTGTTGTGAATCATAAATCTCAATTTGACAGCTACCAAGTTCGAGAATCTCAGCTAATTCCTCTGTCGCAGTTTGTAATATTTGACTTTCATTAAGACTGTCGCGCAACTTATCGGTAATACGACGCACTAAAGCTTCAAAATCTAATCTTTGTTTTAGCTCCTGATTTTGCTTGGCTAAGGTAGAGCGCATTCTTTGCAGATTAAGATGAGTTTGAATACGTACTAAAACTTCTTCTTGTTCGCTCGGTTTGGTAATATAATCTACTCCTCCCAATTTGAATCCTTGAACTTTATTCACAGTTTCTGAAAGTGCAGTCAAAAAAATTACAGGAATATCTTTTGTAGAAGATTTCGCTTTCAACCGACGACAGGTTTCAAAACCATCAATATCAGGCATCAATACATCTAACAAAATTAAGTCTGGAGCTTTAGATTGAGCAATCTGTAAAGCGCTTTCACCATCTTCAGCCAGCAGTACTTTGTAACCTTTTTCTTCTAAGTAAGAGAATAATACTAGTAGGTTATCGGGGGTGTCGTCTACGATTAAAATGACTTCTGAGTTTGCCTTCTGAATATCCGTTTGTGCTATTGCTCCACCGTCTTGATACTCAATTGTAAAACGATTGGTTGCCTGATAAAACTTTTCTTGTTCGCGACTTTGCTGGGTTTGCTCACCCGAATCCTCTCCTAATGAACTCCCGATTAATTTGGCTAAAGCTTTATTTGAGTGGGACAATAGCTGTTGTTGATAAGGCATAGTTTTAAGAGCAAAAGTCAGAATTTAAATTTTTCTTATTAAATGTTTTCATTTATTAATATTTCATCATAATATAATAATTTTTATTTAATTAGGATACTGCTATAAATCTCTAAAAACTTATTAAAATCTCAAATTATATTTCATTATAATATTTAATTATTTGCCAGTTGTTCTATTGCACTTATTAAATGTCAAATAACTCATTTGCTTTAGGAGCAGCTAAAAGTGATTCGCGTTCCCTTAACATTGCATAAGCTATCAAAATAATGATAGGAATGCTGGCTGTTTCTTTATTATTTTTTAATAAATAAGATAAGTCCACACCACTTATTTCTTCCCCTGCCAAGATGCTCTCGGTAGGTTAATATCCATGAATATGATGTCTACTTCTTTTGCAGTACATAATTCAAAGATAGTTTTAGGTTCATCAATTTAATAACGCTAGTTTTTAAAACTGAAGCCAATTAGATTTAGAAAGGCTTGGTAAAAAACTATATTGATAGCATTTTATTTCATATTCTTCAGCATAATTCATAGATAATAACCCTGCCATTCCATCAATTGCAGGAATTATTTGTGCTAATACCGTAGGTAAAATTTTGTCGTTTTCTGAGGGAGAATGAAGTAAATTAGAAATTTGATTTATTAAAGCTTCTCGCCGAGCTTTTTGTGGAACTGTATCAAATAAATTGGCTTGATGGAGAAATCGCCATTTCCAACTGTTCGCTGAGAGTTTGGATAATTTTTAGATGCTGATTAGAAATAGCTTTTTCGCTAAGTCTAATTGGGTATTCATATAGAATTACGAAGATATAAAAATCGAAAATTACATTTTTTAGTCTCTAAACTATCAGTAACTATCTAAGATCGCTTATTACTAAGTTGATTACGAACTACAAGTAAGAGCTAAAAGCCTTGCTATGAAAGGATTGTAAATTGTTGGACGGGTCTCATGCACATCTTGCACCTACCTATACCACCATTAAGTGAAAAATTGTCCTAATTCCATAAAACTGTCACATAAGTTCTATCTCTAGATAGAAGATACTTTATACCTCTAGCGAGATTCTGCCCCTCTCAGACGCATAAAAATTTAAATAATTGTATTCTCTTAAGACTTTCTTAAGAATTTGGTTTATGATGTTCCTATTACTCTAGGTTGCACCAATGGATTTAGACATAAAAATTATCCGTATGATATGGGCTTTCGTAGAGACATCAAATCCTGGCAGTCTTTTGAAGCTTTCAGATCGTGAATTAATCCAAAAATTAATTGATGAAGTAGAACAAGCATCTTTTCTGAGCCAAGAAGATAGTCAAACTCTCTCGAAATATATTGGTTCAAGAACACCGTTGATTAGAGACTTGGTTTATGCAAAATTTGAGTAAAAATATGAGTAAAATAACCTACTGATGTTCTAAATATTGTTTAAGTAATTCTTTGAGTTTTCTTAATTGACAAGTTTCGGCTAGATGTCTTATTTGTTGGATAAAAGGCATCAATTGGGGTTGATTTTGTTGCCATAGTTCAATATGAGACAGCAACTCTCGGATATCTCCTTCCATTGTCAGTTCTAGTATTTGGTTTAATTGCGCTGCTGTGGGAACAACTACAGATTCTGAATCGCTGCTAGTTTTTATTTGGGAAATTTCCGAACTCTCAAATAACTGGTTTAAAACATTCTGAGTTATCCATTCAAACTTGAGATGTTGTTGTAAAAGTTTTAATAATTGTTCAAAATTTAAAGGTTTTGCTAAGAAAGAATTTGCTCCTACTTGATAACATTCAGATTCATCCCTAGGAAGAGTGCTAGCAGAAACCATAATAATCGGTAAATCCTGCCAAATTGATTCTTGTCTCAAGGTTCGGGTAACCTCCAAACCATCCATTTGGGGCATCACTAAATCTAAAATTATTAAGTCTGGCTGATGTTCTTCGGTTTTGGCGATCGCTTCTGTTCCCGAACTCGCTTCGATAATTTCAAAACCCAGGGGTGTTAAAAAATCAACTAAAACCTCTCGGTTATTCTCTAAGTCATCTACGATTAAAATCTTACGCTTTTCTCCTTGATAGCCGGTAATCTTCAGGTTATTATTCCCAACTGGTAAGGACTCTATAGGAGATTCTATATTAAGAAAATCTAGATCGAACCAAAATTCACTTCCCTTTCCAAAAGTGCTGTGAACATAAATTTTGCTACCCATTTGCTCGACAATACTTTCGCTGATACTTAAACCGAGTCCGGTACCTTCTTGAGCAGATTGATAAGAATTTAATTGTTGAAAGGGTAAAAAGATTTCCGATAGCTTGTCTTGGGGAATACCTATGCCTGTATCTGCGACGTGAAAACGAATTTTATCTGCGCTATCTGATTCAATAATATCTTGTTCGTTACCATTAAAATCTCGAATATAGCCGACGCTAAAAGTGACTTTTCCTACAGGGGTAAATTTAACTGCGTTACTCAGCAGATTGAGTAAGAGTTGACGCAAACGAGTTTCATCTCCCCGTACTACTAAGGGTAAGTCGGAAAGAATTAGATGCTCAAATTCAATTCCCTTTTGCTGGCAACGAATTCTAATCATCGCTTCTAGGTTATCTAAAAACGAGGACAGAATAAAATCTGTTAACTCTAAATTGAGTTTTCCGGCTTCAATTTTGGCAATGTAGAGAATATCATTAATCAAGGTGAGCAAATGTTGACCGGAACGTTGAATCACCTCAATTTCTCGTTTTTGTTTGTTGCTCAAACCTGTTTCGTTTTGAAGAATTTGAGCAAATCCTAAAATAGCATTTAAAGGAGTTCGCAATTCGTGACTAGTATGAGCAATGAAAGCACTTTTAGCTTGATTTGCAGCTTCAGCAGTTTCTTTAGCTTCTTGTAATTGTAATGATTGCTTTTGAATTTGGGTAAATAAATCAACCTGAGCAATAGAAATACCCAACTGAATACCAGTTTGAGTTAGTAAACGAATTTCTCCTTCTTTCCACTGACGGGTATATTCATTTTGATAAGCAGCAAGTAACCCCCAAAGTTTATTGCTTTGAAAAACAGGAGCAATACAAAAGGCTTTTACTTGTAATTGTTGGTAAATTTCGTAGTGACAATCAGTCAAATTAGCTTTATCAATATCGCTAACAGTGAAAGTTTGATGTTCTTGATATCTACCCCCTGCGGTTTCTTGCAAGTAGGTGTCATTCCAAGCATTTTGTAATGGAGTACCTATCAGGGGAGTCAAATCTTCTACTAGGGATTCAGCAACAAACTCTCCAGACCAATCCGAGTTAAATTGATAAACAACAACGCGATCGCATTTTAAATTTTCTCGGATTTTTTCAGTTGTAGCTTGGAATATTTCTTCTAAATCTAGAGCTTCGCGGATTTTTTCTACTACATTAAGTAAAGTTCGTTCTCGAGCTGCTCCTTCTCTTAATTCGACTTCTGTATGTTTTTGTTCACTGATATCGGTAGAAATGCCGCAAATGGCGTAAATTTCCCCATTATCATCAATTAGAGGTGCTTTAGTTGAAATATAGGTGCGCGACTTACCATCCGCTAAAGGAATTATTTCTTCAAATTGTAGGACTGACTTGGTGACTAAAACTTGTCCATCATTAGCATTAAGTGAATCAGCTATCTGTTCGGGGAAAATATCCCTAGTACTATTACCTAAAATTTGTTCTTCGGTGAGATTCAGTAATTCTAAATATTGTCTGTTAACCAGCAGATAACGTCCTTCTATATCTTTAAGATAAATTATTGAAGAGGTGGTAGATAAAATTGCTCTCAATCTTGCTTCCGACTTTTGTAGAGCTTGGGTGCGTTCTTCTACTCTTTGTTCTAATTCTTGATTGAGTTGACGCAACTCCAATTGAGAAATTTTAAGTTCTTGATTAATTAAATAAATTTGTTGCTGAATTGTTTTAACTTCATCAATATCAATAAAAGAAACTACTACCCCATCTAAGCTACCATCTTCGAGTAGATAAGGATTAATCCGCATTAATAAATGGAAGTCTTCTTCTACTAATTTGACTTCCTTATCTAAACCTCTTTGACTTTCCACTACTGCTTTGAGTAATTCAATGAGATTAGTACAGTTGAGATTATGAGTAATATGCTTTAAAGGACGATTAATATCTGCTTCAACTAAGTTAATTGCAACAGTAGCTGCGGGGGTAAATTTGCGAATCTTTAAATCTCGGTCTAAAAATACTACTCCGATATCCGTACTCCGCAGCAAATTATCGATATCATTATTTAATTCGGTTAACTCACCAATTTTTGATTGATATTCTGCATTAACCGTATACAGTTCTTCATTTACTGAATGTAGTTCTTCATTAGTACTTTGTAACTCCTCATTAGAAGCCGTCAATTCCTCATTTGTAGCCTGTTGTTCTTCGTTAGTAGTTTCTAACTCTTCAATTACTGCTTGCAGATTCTCTCGAGTTTGCTGTAGCTCGTATTCCAATTCCATAATTCGTTGAGAAGCTTCAGCATCAGCCTCAAATCTTTCTCCAGAAGGCTGAGAGGGGATTTCATTTTCCTGAATGACAATCGCAAAGAAATCCGAAGCTAATTTATTGCTTTCGTGATAGGTAACTTCTAGCTTGAGATTGCATTCCCGACTTTCTAATTCTACTTTTATACCCGTGTAAGATACCGGCGATCGCTCTCGTTTCGCGCGATGAAGAGCAGTAATCAAAGGTAGCTGTAGTTCGGGAACAATCATTTTAGTAATATCTGTTGTCGTTCTGCCGAAAGGTATTTTTAAGATATTAGTACCATTATTAAAGGTATGAAACAGTTTATGTTCGCGATCCACTAAAAATACTGTTGCCTTATATTTGAGTAAGAAAGCACTAAAGGCTTTATCCAGCATCGGTTCGAGATGATTTTCCGATTGGTTTTTTGATGGTATATAAGGAAGTAGGGGATGGGGGGTTTTTTCTATACTCTTTACGGGTATATTAAGTCTAATATCTCGCCTTTTTTGATAAATTTTATTTTTTTTATCGAGATGCTGGAATTCTGGTTCAATGTAGCCTAAAGTTTCCGCTTCTCCCAGAAATAAAATACCTTTAGATGTCAAAGAAAAGTGCAGATTACGTAATACTTGTTGCTGTAAATCCGATTGCAAATAAATCAGCACATTACGACAACTAATTAAATTCATGCGGGTAAACCCAGCATCTTTAGTTATGTCATGGGGTGCAAATAAAAGTCTTTCTCTGAGTTTACGAATTACCTGTAGAGAATTATCTTTTCGCACAAAATAACGTTCTAATCGTTCGGGACTAATATCTTTGGTAATAGTTTGGGGATAAATACCCTGAGTTGCTTTTTCTAATGCTTCTCTATCAATATCAGTCGCAAAGATTTTAAACTGGACTTGTTTGTGGGATCTATAAGCCGCTTCATCAAGTAATATTGCTAGAGAATAAGCTTCTTCCCCTGTAGCACAAGCCGTTACCCAACAGCGTAACTCCTCTTGGGGATTTGCTTTCTCAATTAATTGGGGAATGACCTGATTTTCCAAAAAATCCCAAGCTAAAGGATCGCGAAAAAACTGAGTGACACTAATCAGTAAATCGTGACGTAAAATTGCTCGTTCATGGGAAGAGGTTTCCAACAGACGAATAAACTCATCTAAATTATGGCAACCACTAATTAAATAGCGACGGTGGATGCGTCGGGAAAGAGTACTGGTTTTGTAATGAGAAAAATCAGTTTGCTCATGCTGTGCCAAAATACTGGCAATACGCTGTAAATTGTTGAGTTTAGATAGTTCTAATTGATCGCTGTTATTACCTCCAGAAGGAAAATTCGGCGATTGTACCAACTGATTAATGACCTCAGCTAACTCCTGGGGTGATAAAATTCTATCTACTACCCCCGTAGCGATCGCAGTTCGAGGCATGCCATCAAATTCAGCCGTGGTAGGTTCTTGTACCATTGCAAACCCCCCAGCTTCATTAATAGCTCTTAGACCGTTAGTTCCATCGCTACCAGTCCCCGATAAAATTACACCAATAGCCCTTTCTACATAGGTTTTAGCCAAAGATTCCAGAAAAATATCGATGGGAAAATTTAATCCATGACGGCTGCGCTCTTCTTGCTCTAATAAATGTAGCTTTCGGTTTTCTAAGACTAAATTTTTACCAGGAGGAATTAAATACACCGAATTCGGGTGCAGTTCCATACCTTCTGTTACCCGATATATTGCCATTCGGGTACGTCGCTCTAGCAACTCTTTCATCAAACTTTTGAAATCTGGTGAAAGGTGTTGAATTACCACAAAAGCAGCACCGCTATCCGTCGGCATATGCTCGAAGAACTCCTCTAGGGCACGGAGTCCCCCTGCGGATGCACCAATACCAACCACAAAGAAGTTTTGTTTCCCTTTGGGAATAGATGAATTTATACCAGATTTGTTTTCTGACACAAATAATAATGAAGGGGAATAGAGACTACTTTTATATACTATAATTCCCTTGCAATTATCTGATTAACTCTTGATTTATCTTAAGTATTGCAATTTGCGCAAGAATAAAAAAATTACTATCTTCGTAACTTCTTAATTTTGGGTTTTTTGGATACTAGTACCTAAGTACCCCTAGGAATTGAAAATATTGAAGATAAATATATAAATACTAGATGTCTGCGGGAAAGAAAAAAATCATTCATAGACATCTGTCTACAATGAAGTTTTAGCCCAGTAATCATAGTACTTTGAGGCTAATTATCCACAGATGTCTAATATTTTATAAGAAAAATGCTGAAAACCCTGTGACTCTTAGTCCAGGGATGTTGGCGTAGCCTTCCCGTAGGGTAAGCTGATTGCAGGATTTATCCTGCCATGAAATGATATAATTGCTTTAACAGGAACGGTAATCAACCTGTATAAAAACCCAAATGCCCAAGGGCAATCTGTACCTTGACAACTGAAGATATGGGGTTCTATTCCGTAGTTCTAGTTCCTGCCCAGGAATAGGTAAAATCTTCATGGGATCTAGACGACACAGAATTTAAACGAAAACAAATTTTTGGAGTAATCTAACTACCGAGGGGCACTCGGAAAGTTAACGCGGTACGGAGAGAACCACCTCTGGCTTAGGTACCGCAAGGGGTCTAATCTAAGTGGACTCGTTGAACCGAGAATCTCCGTGGCTTTAGCCCGGAGAGTGTCAACAAGCAATATTACCCAGTCTTCATAATTTATCTTTCCTATGGCAGAATAAAGTAAAACATACGCAACGCTGGGTAAATGTATGCATATCGGTCAAGTACTCAGAAGCCGATACAAAATAATTAGGGTTCTGGGGAGTGGTGGTTTTGGTGATACATATTTAGCAGAAGATATTGATTTGCCCAATAATCCTAAATGTGTAGTTAAGCATCTCAAATACAATCCTAATCCGGGAGTATTAGAAATTGCTAAAAGGTTGTTTGAAAGTGAAGCGCAAGTACTATATAAACTAGGAAATGAATCAGACCAGATACCTAAATTATTTGCTCACTTTGAAGATAATGGCGAGTTTTATCTAGTACAAGACTTTATAGAGGGAAAAGATTTAAGTAAAGAAATATTTCCTGGGAAAAAATGGAGTGAAATAGAAGTAATCGATTTATTAGAAGCAATATTAGAAGTTTTTACATTTATCCATAATAGAAATATCATTCATCGCGATATAAAACCAGCTAACTTAATACGTCGTAAACAAGACGGGAAAATAGTTGTCATTGACTTCGGTGCAGTCAAAGAAATAGGCACCTTGATGATGACCGCCGAAGGGGAAACCGTGCCCTCCGTAGCCATTGGCACACCAGGATATATGCCCAGCGAACAAGCCATAGGACAACCGAAACTTTCCAGCGATATTCATGCAATCGGGATGTTAGGGGTATACGCCTTAACTGGGATCAAACCCCGCGAACTACAAAAAGACCACAGTAATGGGGAAACAATTTGGCGAGAACTAACAAATATTAGCGATCGCACGGCTGATATTTTAACAAAAATGGTGAAATATCACTTTAATGACAGGTATCACAGTGCATTTGATACGATTGACGATATCAGAGCAATCAAAGCACAGTCTGGAGTTCACTCAGAATTGAACTCTGAATTGAATCATGAATCAGGACTACCGACCCTAGAACAAGTTCGACCCCAATATAAAGTACAAATGAACCTAAAGCGACGACGGGAAGTACTAAAAACTTTAGGTCTAGTGGGTACAGGATTTGGATTAGCTATGTTGGGAGGGTATTTTTATCAACTTTCAGCCTCTTCACTAAAAACTTTTAATTTCCAGACCATCACCGTTAATGCTACGGGAGAAAAGACCAATGACAAAACATTAAACGCGAAATATTTGGCTGAAGAGTTGGGGAATGATATCACCTTGGAAATGGTACAGATTGCAGGGGGAAAATTTATTATGGGTTCTCCAAATGATGAAAAGGAAAGAGATGATGATGAAGATCCCCAACATGAAGTTACAGTACCTGAGTTTTTTATGGGTAGATATCCAGTCACCCAGGCACAGTATGAAGCAGTTATGGGTAAAAATCCTTCTCACTTCAAAGACAAAGATCGACCTGTTGAAAAAGTCTCTTGGAATGATGCGGTGGAATTTTGTAACAAATTAAATAATAAAACAGGGCGTAATTACAGATTACCTAGTGAAGCAGAATGGGAATATGCTTGTCGTGCTGGTACCACTACACCATTTTACTTTGGAGAGACCATTACTCCTACCTTAGTTAATTACAACGGAGAATTCACCTATGCTTCTGCACCCAAGGGAGAGAATAGAAAGGAAACAACAAAAGTAGGGGAGTTCCCTGCTAATGCTTTCGGTTTATATGATATGCACGGGAATATGTGGGAATGGTGTCAAGATACTTGGCATAATAATTACCAGGGTGCACCAACTGATGGTAGTCCATGGATTGGTAACAATGATTTGAGGGTGCAACGTGGTGGTGATTGGAAAAGTAATCCAGGGTTTTGTCGTAGTGCTAATCGCGGTGGTGGAAAGTCCAAAGATTCGAGCGAACGTATTGGTTTTCGTGTGGTTGTAATTCTTACATGAAAAAATTTACCATTGTTAACCAAGATATCGAGAGTTGAGCGAAGTCGAAACTGGTCAATCTGGGTATGATATTGGTCATAAATCACCTAATTAACACCTTAATTCTTCGTTTCATGGAGGAATTTCCCTGTGTTTACAGGTCAATTTCCTGAACTCTCACCTATTAAAAGTTATAACCAATTCCTAGCTGTAGACCAAAATCAGTTTCATCGAAAAAGCCAACATTTACTCCAGCATTAGCAGTAAATTTAGGTGAGAAGTGCACATCTACACCACCTGTGAGGAGAAGTTCAACGGAACTATCGTTACCAGTTGAGATAGCTGTTCCTCCTCCAATATAAGGAACTACAATTGTTTGAGATTCTCTAAAAACTGTAGATGATTTGATCGGAAAGTCAATTGTTAAAGGTACAAGAATTACAGCTTTGTCACTAATAGTAGCAGCAGGACGAAAAGACAGATTATTAGTTAGACCTATTTTACTGAAGACACTAAAAGCATTTTCACCCAAAGCTGTATCTCCATCTTCATTTAAGCCAAAATTACCACCGACCCCAATGTAGTTTCGTATTTGAGTTTCCTGTGGATTGCTTGGAATTTCCCTTTCTGTAGTTGGTGGAGTTGAAGGAGTTTCCTTTTCTATAGTTGGTGGAGTTGTAGGATTTTCCCTTTCTGTAGTTGGTGGAGTTGA
>ERZ1740062.800-NODE-800-length-14449-cov-6.107197_pt1 | contig 14449 bp, 9 predicted proteins | sample MGYA00581741_ERZ1740062 | MGnify/ENA primary metagenome ERZ1740062 (study PRJEB43018, sample SAMN04849747) | marine metagenome | isolation source: floating plastic debris | place: Pacific Ocean | collected 2008-09-01 | study: EMG produced TPA metagenomics assembly...
CAAGTGAGGAGATGATGTACAAGACACATTGGGTGATAATAAGAAGGAATACAGATTTGTCAGACATTTCATCTTCCGGCTGATATGATTATATGTTACATATTTACCCTAAACACTTTTCAATATTCGATTATAACTTTCATGCATATTTACAATCTAAATTTTATTAGCATAGGAACAAATATAAGTAGAGCTTGTCCGAGTTTTTATTTCACCTTTTAAGATGACTTCATGACATGTGGGTGTCTCGTAGCAAGAATGAGTCTAAAGCTGTGTCAAAATAACAAATTTTTGACAAGCGAAGTTGTCTCCCCCAGAGTTGTAACCTCAGCGCAATCTGACACTCGATTATAACATAACATTACACTATTAATTACTGCCTGTCCAAAATAGTAAACTGGTTATGTGGACGCTGCCACGAAACGCTGTCAATGGTTGTTCGCTGTTGGTTTATTTTTTATCTCGGTCAATGGCAGCGATATATGTTATGCTATCTGAAAATGGAACACTGTTTAGTTTGTAGTTTTTAACAATCATTTACCAGCGATGTCAAATATAGTATCTTAGACAGCAGCTGTTATCATTCTGCCATATTCACATTGTGCTTTACGTTGAATACTTTACCCTGCCAATGGGGTATAAAAAATATATCATGAATGAAATCAACAAAACACAAATAAACATGTATTTACACCACTATATTGTTGGCCACTGATATATAAGAGTTATCTCATCGTTCCATCGGTAGTCTTATCGATATCAAACTTAATAGGAGTTGTCTTCTGTATGTCCAATAGACCGCCAATAGAAAACATTCATATCTGATTTATTTTTCTGCCGTTTCTTTTCGGCTTCCAATCGTGAAGAGGAGACATCATCAACAATATTTAAAAACAGAGAAGCTTCAATTTTTTTAATGGTGAAAAAAAGTGATTGTGGATCTTCTCCTTCACTGTCATACCAGCTGTTTTTGCCGTTAACGCTGTTAATATTAAAAGTGGGTCAGATTGACAACCAACAGCCACAAATTCATAACCAGCTCACATGAGTGTAAGCTAACCTAAATCATGAATAACGAACAAGTAAACTGAAGACAGAACGCTTCATTTTTCTTGACAAAGACAATTTTTGTTGAATTTTGACAAAGATGGTGTAAAATATAGATTCCTGATCATTATTCACCCTGATTTTTATATACGTATTTGTCTTGTACATAATGTATCGTACACATAGAGTCCAAAAGTAAAATTATGAAAATTGTATATTGTGTATTGTATTAACTGTGAATGCTAGGTAAAAAGAGACATATGTACTAGAAAATTGTATTAAATAAATTAAATTTAGTTAGTCTGTACAGAGAACTTGATAGATGTTCTTCAGCGTACATTGGTTTGTTACTGACGGATTCACCATGTCAGTCCCACAAGATATTGTCAAAGTGCGTGCTTGTCAAGACCATAAAAAGTTCTGCTATTGTGTATTTACAAAACTACGGCTGTGGTTTGGAAGCTGTGTACAATATATACAAACAGTAGCACCATACTCCCTTCCAGTTACAAAAACTTGCAGGCAGCAGCTGGCAGGTCGATCGGCAGGCCACTCTGCAGCTTGGGGGAGGTGACCATGAGCTGGACATCTTAATTTGCTCACTTCCGGATTGATTCCTGCTGTCCCTGTTTCAGAGTCTGAAAAGAGCCAAATGTGACAATCTTGTCTGGCTGTACCTCGGACTTCCCAAGATAAAGTTCTGGAAGCAATGAATAGCAATGAGATGAAATCTTAATCAATTTATTTCACAGTGGAAAAATTGCAATAAGTCGGGATTTGTGCTCTCTTTATGTATGGTCACACAACTCGTAATAACAAGGTTAGAGCATACCAACGATTGAGTGTACCATGGTCACTGATATAGACTTATCATGTAACGTATAAATTAGTGACCATGGTTCAAAGGTTACACACCGCTGTACACAACGAGTACAGCTCAGTTAGATATTGGTATTTCAGGCCCCATTATCTTCCCAGGATTATTCTTTTATGTTTATATAGAGTGCCCCAACCCAAAAAACCTAGAACAAGCTTCCGGGTAAGTCGACCCACTCAGTAGGGGACACTGCTTGTTCTACAAAAAACCCAGAAGGCCCCACACCATAGGCCCCAAACCCCATCAACTGCAAACCCCAACCCCAAAAACCCAATCCAAACCAAACCAAATGAGCAAAAAAATAAGAAAAAAGTATTAAGAATAACCCTGGGAAAAAATATAGCGTATTTTAGTGGCAATTTTTAGGCAAAGCTTTCTGTTCGTAGAAGCAATTAATTAATTAGTTTTTCATGAGTGTTGAGAAATGATGTGTAGAAATCTGGCATTTATGTGTGCAGAGCACCATTTTTACTATACATTAATAGGTCAGGACCTAAATTCTGTTGGATCCAACGAGCTATCCGTATTCATTTTCGGGGGTTTTTTATGTGCCTATTTTGGCACAGGACAACCAACCATTTTCCGAATATGCCTTCTTGCCCAGATCAAGTTGCATCTTTTTACTCGGAGCCATCACAATTGGTTTGTAAAAAATTTGGGCATGAGTCTGAGCAGCTTAGGCTTAGCAAATGCCGATACCTTCAAGTAAAAATAGCATCCTTAGCAACTTCTGTTGGGCCAGAACCAAAAATACCCGAAGAACTGAAACTTTTGTACTTTGGTAATGTAAATTTTGAGCAGTTTAGGTTTCAGTCAATTTAGGTTCCAATCCCAAAGCTTTAGGTTCCATCTGATTTGGAACCGAAATGGAACTGAACTACTACCGAAATGAGAAAAATGCAAATATAGTCCCCTGAAAACTTGTACTGTGTACCCTGGTGTCGAGAAGTAGGAACTGGAACCGATACCATGGAGCTGTAGGTAGCAAGGCTACTGAACGGAAACCGGGACCGAACCAGAAATCAATTACTGGCCTATAACTATTAACTGTTATTAATAAAGCTCTGTTTGGCCAAATCAGTTCTCTTGCTGGTCACTCATTGTCAATAGCAGTCACTCTCCTATAATTCCCCTACTAGTGGTCTGGGCACTGGACTATGGCTTTTTAGCCCAATTTAGTGCTTAAAAATTCATGGCCAAGGTGACCTGATCGCATGAAGTCTCCAGCAGAACTGAACTGAGTATATTCTCAAGATACAGTGTACAAATTTTCACTTTTGTGAACTCATGTGGTGCTGCGCTGATGATGCGGACAGATTTATAACTCATTGTCCCATTGAAAGTTGAAACACTACACATACCCAAAATTCATTCATACGCGGGCGTTCCTGCACTACATGGGAATGTGTGGTTCAGCTGAAAATTTTTCAGATTTGAGTTGAAACTGTCAGGGCTTACGACAAAAAATAATTTATAACATATAAAATTAGCGTATCATACAGGGGAAATCCTCCATTCATGTCATATTGAGGGAGGTTCCCTAAAATTTTGTTTTTGCTATGTCCCATATATGATAGCCTGTTTTCATAAATGCCTTGCCCTAGAGTTTTGAAATTAGGTGACTTGGGAGAGGAAAGCATTTTGCTGTCAGAGCAACCCTTGACTATGAACCTTTAAGTATGCTTTGAGGGACAGCTAGCCCCCAACCCATGAGGATATCCTGGGGCCTGGCTGTGTCAGAGCTTGCGGTGAAAGCTTTCACTATATTTATGTGGTGAAGGGTTTATGAAGCTTGCAAACAGATCTGTTCTTAAACAGTCTCTCCTATTAGTGTAATAAATCGAAGACGATTCAAAATAATGTTATCATATTTCACTTCATACAATGCTCTGGATAAGTGATTGTCTTAGGCACTCTACACCACCAAGCTCCATGTCCACATTAACTTAGGCATTTTTAATCCATCCAGCCAACCCTCTAACCTTTTCAAAATCCAAAATGTTTGAGTATTGACCTGATGAAAACAACAATTTGATAGAGTTTAATGCCAAATAAGCGATAGTGTTGCTGATTCCTCCAAATGAAAATTGTACCAAGTTTTGTTGGAGACTCTACATTGTAATCTGACCTTCCAATTTGAACTCTCTAATGTTAGAGAGTTAGAGACACCTATACACATAATAGATCTTATCTTAATTTTGTTTGTGCGGGTCATACTGTGACAATGGACCGGGTCATACTGTGACTTTGCATTTGTCATATTTAAGCACCTTGTCTACAGCGGTCATGCGATACTTTTAGAAAGAAAGCGCCAAAAAAATGACATGAACTGTTATTTCATAAAATGTTATATTCGCATGAAAAAAGTATATGCTCGGCATAGCATATCAAAATTCTTTAAAACTTCTTTAAAACTTAAAAGTCTTTTTTTATAATGGAGACCCAATATTCATCAAATTTCTCTCAATAAGATCTAACAGGGAATTCGTAAACTCCCGGTGTTCGAAATGAAATGGGCAAAAAAAGTGACACATTTGCCTGGCTGTGCCTTGGCTGCCAAAGGAAAACTTCTAAACTACAGCCCTGGGAAGCAATGACAATGGTAATAACATTCATCTTATCTCGAAAACATCACATAGATCAGGATTCATGCCCTCTTGATGTATGGCTACAGGGAGGTGTTGGACAATACACACAGTAAAGATAGCGGTGCATTCTGCTGGGGGCTGTTGTACAGCCACTACCATCGCCCCTACTTCTATTAAAAAGAAGCAATTGCCTGTCAAACCCTGCTAAAGTAACTATCAGATGAACTACCACCTTGAATGACTCTATTATGGTACATCACTGCTACACTACACTGATTTGATGCTACCAGACACTCAATTACTGATACAAAGCACTAATTATCTATCGCGTTCTCATTTCAGTTGAATTGAGACAGAAGCAATCTAAAGCTGGCGAATACCGACGATGCCCAATAGCTGATGATTACCATTATTATGACCTGTAAATCTATTTTTGTGAAAGAGTTATCTTAAATAAGGGTATTACATACCGTTTGGTTTACAATCATTATTAGCTATTTCCCGTACCACAAAAGGCAACACCAAAATGAAAAACACAGGAAAAACATTGCTGATGCCACTGTTTATGAAATTTCGTTGCATTATTTACTTGAGGAGTTATGTGTTGCTACATCTTTAAATCTTAATTGAGAGTTGTCTTTCTTTTGGAAAGAACTTTGGCGATCGCCAAAAAACTTTGTATGTTGTTCATTTTAGCCTCAAATGATGATTTTATGCATTGGCCAATACAATAAGCTGTAACTTGTTTAAGGGTTGTGAAAACAAAGACTATTGGCCACAGTAAACCACATGATTCAATTATTGGGATTTCCCCAGACCAAATGATGAGTAATGCAAAGATTATAATTTTTCTTTGAGTAATGTGGAGTGGAAAACAAATCAGTTGCGTTTAGAGCAGGCAGCAACACTCTCAGGTTTGCTGATGGTGTTGTTGAGAGATCCTGCTTTTAAAGCTCAGGTTTGCTGATGGTGTTGTTCAGAGATCCTGTTTCTAGTAAAGATTCAAGGCAAGCACAGACTAACTCAAGGAGACATGTAAGCTGCTATTCCTGAGGGGCAACTGGCCTGAGTCAATGTCTGTTTACTATTCTTATACATTTATTTTTCTTCTTATAGTAGTATTTATTTGTTATAATGAGTTTGATAAGTACTTGGTTGTGCCTCATTACTTTTCTCATCAAATCTATTTAAATGTCACCAATTCTTTCTATTTTGAAAGTGAACATTGCAAAATAACAGTGCAGTCCTGATCAGGTTGTGTACTGAGTGGGTTTGCACATAATGCCCCTCCATTTGGTCTAAAGCTCTTAGTCTAAAGAGTGAAGAAAGTGATGATTCATCCAAAATGTACACTTCTTGTGAAAACTGGAAGAACGAAGAAGAGCACAGAGTATGAGTGAGTTTTAAGTTTGACTCCAAAGAAGTTAGTATTGTGTATTCTTGATTGTGAAGTCATCAGATCAACTTTCGATTGTGAGACGTCCACAACACTCATAGATCAAGTTTGATCCTTTTTACATGCATTTGCCTCGCTGCTCTTCATCTTTAGTCTTCTCACTGTCTTTGGCAAATGAATTTTGTTACAGAAGTGTAGAAAACCAGGTGGTGAAGACTGCTGACACACCACCTCATAAACGGTCAAAAATGAATGGAGGTAAGTCTTGTGATTTACTGTCTGCCTAAACTGGATAGATTGTCTCATGAGGTAGCGCTGCTGCCCCCTTACTGAATTGTAGGCCCAGTTAAAAAATAACATAAAATGTGATCATTCCCAACCAGCATGTCTAATTACTTTCTTAGGAAACCCTTGATTAAAATTGTATTTGGCGTTTTCTAACCAGTTTCATCCTGATTTAATATGCGCAGCCACTTCGTTATTTCCACATGGACAAGCGCATCAGGTGTGACCAGCTGTTCAGGTTATATCAGGATGTAATTTGATAGACAGAAACCGAAAAAGATTAGTTACTTGCAGTTTTTGCAAAGTATGTGCGAGTTCATGTGTCAATTGTACGCGCTCCAACCGATGAACTTCCCCTATGGGGAAGTTCATTGCTCCAACACCCACATCCACAGATGAAACACTGTCCGACTAGAATATGGATGTGTAGGCTCTACTAGTGAGACAACGGGGATAAACTTGCTACAACTTAATCTTTTTTGGTTCAACAGCATTTTGTAGCGTATACATCAATTTCATTGGTATTCTAGTTCTAGCTCCATTCATTATGCTTAAACGTACCTCCTGTACTGATGCAGTATATTTTTTGTTACTATTCAGCAGCAGAAGAGCTAAAGGATATTGTTACAGAATATGTTACAAAGTCTGAGTGTAGACTGGACAAAGAGAGGCTAGGAGAACTGCTCAGTAAAGTCACAGATGAGCAGAAACTGAACATATTGCAGCAGACTAAGAGTGAGGTGGCTGGTATGACAGCTTTACACAAAGCTGCTCAGAGAGGTCATGCTGGGGTACTAAAACCCATCCTCTCCACTCTCCAGTCTTCAGACAGACTCAAAGTTCTCATGGCCAAGGACTATATGAAACGCACATCTCTGCATGAAGCAGTGTTTTCTGACCAAACAGAGTCAGTGAAGGCCATACTTGACTCACTGACAGCAGATCAGCAGACTCAGCTTCTAACAGAACAGGAGTGGTATGGTAAGACTCCTGTTGAGATGGCGTCTGGAGAGATGTTAGATGTACTGGCTGAGTATGGAAACGGAGCTAATGAAGGTTAGTTACCCTACTAGACACATTAATACCAGCTAGTAAAAAGTTTCACAATTTTCAGTTTTCCAGGTAAATTAGCTACTTTTAATCTAGCTACTTGCGTTTCTCTCCATCATAACCTATATAAAATAGAGTGACATGAGCTGTTTTTTATATAAGATACTTGAAGTTGTAAAAATGACGAATGTTAATGCTGATTCATTATGAGGTTGTAGGGTATATCAGATGATGAATATTATTCATTTTTGGCAGTTTGTGTAGTGAGACAAATCTGAAGCTCAGCATCATTTTGGAAGCTTGCCAATCAATATATAGGTAACATACTTGATCTATTACAATCCGGTATCAAATAGAATGCATCAATCACAAATCTGTCACTTTGAGGTCTTCTCAATGTCAACCTTTTACATCTTAAGATAAACGTGACTGGCCATTTATTCCTTTCCTATGTTCCCATTTTAAACCACAAACTCTGCTATCTCAATCAGGGAAGATTTTAGTAGTAGTAGAAGTCAACCCTCAATTTCACATTTTGCATAGTATCATGGCTATTATTGGATCAAATACGGCAATGCTGGGAAACTCAATAAGTTCATCCCATCCAGAGCCTCTATATAAACCTGTCTAAACCTAAAAATAGACGCAGCCTATAAGCATAGGCTGGTCTCAAACACATTGATGGGAATCTCCACCACCTGTCTTTAGTAAATGGTCATCGTAAATTCCTATTAATTGGCCTGTAGCTGATAGGGTCTTGATGTGATTATCTGCTGGATTTGGATGTATGACACTGTATGACACTGTATGACACTGATGCATACACAATAGTAATTAACTCAGAACAAGTTTGCCTATTAAAAGAATATCTGAAGAATATGGTCAGAGAGTATGTGAGAAGATCTGAATATTCAAACATAGATCAACCAAGAGAGCTGATCAGTAAAGTAACAGATGAACAGAAGCTGGACATGCTCCCACAGACTATGAGTGAGTTGGAAGGAAAACTGATCAGAAACTGTGTTGCTGTTGAAAGTTTATGTTTGCTGAAAATTGTCATTCAGACAACCTGAATTTGCCTAAAATAGGGAGCATCTGCTCTGACATATTATTTCGATTTTGATGATGATGACAGAATTGGTAAAAGTATACAAATGGAGTTATATTGTTGGTTATGGGAAATCCCCGATTATTCTTTTATCCTATTCAGTCCTTCTGATTGAGTTGCAATTACTCAGTCGAAAGTTCTGTACAGTAAATTGAAGGGTTGATAGTAGATAAAAGTGAGACATACTTATTTTATAAAGAAGTTCCATCAAATGATAACATGTATTGTAATTATGGTCCGTGTTATAAGAATGCTACAGTGGACACATAGGCTTAAGCTTGCCGAAGTTTTGAATTGAGTCTTATTGTGTGTCCTGCTCTCAGTGGTTATTTCTCTGTTATTGTTACAGCTCTGCGTCCGAAGACTATGATGAGAGAGTATGCGAGTAACTCTAAGTATCAACCGGACATGGAGCAGCTGAGAGATCTGCTCAGTAAAGTCACAGATGAACAGAAGCTGAACATCCTGCAGCAGTCTAAGAGTGAGAGGTATAGTACAGCTCTACATGAAGCTGCAGACAGAGGTGATGCTGAGATGTTAACAACCATCCTCTCCTCTATCCAGTCTTCAGACAGGCTCAAACTTCTCATGATGAGGGATTTCCGGAAGCACACACCTCTACATACAGCAGCTCGAAGAGGACATACAGAGTCAGTGAAGGCCATACTCAACTCACTGACAGCAGATCAGCAGATGCAGCTTCTAACAGTAGAACGAGATTGGTATGGTAATAAGACAGCTGTTGAGATGGCATCTGGTGAGACTGCAGATGTACTGTCTGAATATAAAAACAGAGCTAGAGAAAAAGCTGATCCTGGTGAGTTTGATACTCTCAACTCTCATGTCCTGCAAGTTAGATTAGATATTCGTGTTGTTTGATTTGTATTTGTGTTTTTAGCGCATATATTTTAAACCGTTGAAATCAGATGCACAACCAATAATTTCTGATAAAGTAGGACCAAAATTCTGTCGCAAACCAGCCAGTAAAGCACGTCGCCACACAAACACATTATTTTTTATAGGAGTTCCATTAAATGATTAGATATAATAACAGGATGTAATTAAATTATTCTATGTACATGTACTTCAAAAAATTTTACACTGGACACAAAACAGGTTTGCCAAAGTTTTCTTACTTTTGCTTGGCCAAATTTAGCCCTTACTGTTATGAGGGCATAGAGGTGTGTAGGTCTTTTGTCGATGAAAACATCCTTTATGCCTACTATCAGTTTGTAAAGGATGGATGAATTGCTAATCTTATCAAATTATTAGGGGATCAAAATCCAATTGTGTGTCCTGCTCTCAATGGGTTTTTTTCTGGGTTTTATTACAGCTGTGTGTTTGAAGGATATGATGAGAGAGTATGTGAGAAGTTCTAAGTATCATCGAGACATAGAGAAGCTGAGAGAGCTGCTCAGTAAAGTCACAGATGAGCAGAAGCTGAACATCCTGCAGCAGACTAAGAGTGAGAAGGATAGGACAGCTCTACATGCAGCTGAACGAATAGCTGATGCTGAGGTGATAACAACCATCCTTTCCTCTCTCCAGTCTTCAGACAGACTCAAACTTCTCATGATGAAGGATTACTGGATGTTCACACCTCTACATGCAGCAGCATGGAGAGGACACACAGAGTCAGTGAAGGCCATACTCAACTCACTAACAGCAGATCAGCAGATGCAGCTTCTAACAGCAGAAGATTTGTATGGTAAGACAGCTGTTGAGTGGGCATCTGGTGAGACTGCAGATGTACTGTCTGAATATAAAAACAGAGCTAGAGAAAAAGTTGAGCCTGGTGAGTTTCTCATGTCATGTCATGTACCTAAATATTAGATTAGATAATTACTGTTGCTTGATTCACACATTTCAATCAGCGTGCATTTTGAACCTTTGAATTCAGATGCACAGTTAATAATTCAGAAGCAAACCAGCCAGTAAAACGTGTTGCCTTGCCCGATTCACATAGAGTTCATTACATGATAAGATATAACCAAGGGATGTAATTTAATTATTACTTGTATTAAACAAATGCTACTCTGGACACAAAAAAGCTTACCAAAGTTTTCTTACTTTATCCCATATTGTCTTAGAACTTTAGAAGTGTGTGTCTCTATTTTAGTCGAAAACATCATTTATGCCTACTTTCTGTGTATGAGGGATACACGAGTTACTTACCTTATCAATTTATTACGGGTACACAATCACATTGTGTGTCCTGCACCCAGTTTTTTTTCTGTTACAGCGCTGTGTCTGAAGGATATGATGAGAGAGTATGTGAGAAGGTCTGAGTATCATCCAGACATGGAGAAGCTGAGAGGGGTGCTCAGTAGAGTCACAGATGAACAGAAGCTGAACATCCTGCAGCAGACTAAGAGTGAGAGGCATAGGACAGCTCTACATGAAGCTGCAGACAGAGATGATGCTGAGATGATAACAACCATCCTCTCCTCTCTCAAGTCTTCAAACAGACTCAAACCTCAAATGATGTCGGATAGACGGATGCTCACACCTCTACATACAGCAGCTCAAAAAGGACATACAGAGTCAGTAAAGGCCATACTTGGCTCACTGACAGCAGATCAGCAGATGCAGCTTCTAACAGAAGAAGATGGGGATTATAAGACCCCTGTTGAGATGGCATCTGGTGAGACTGCAGATGTACTGTCTGAGTACAAAAACAAAGCTAAAGAAAAAGCTGATCCTGGTGAGTTTATTCCTCTTAACTCTCATGTCATGTCATGTCATGTTATGTATATATTAGATTAGATAATTAATTACTATTGTTCGATTCACCCATTTGTATTTTTATCAGCATGTATTTTGAACCTTTGAATTCAGATACACAATTAATAATTCTGATACAAATCAGCCAATAAAACATGTTACCACATTCAATTTATATAGGATTTCCTTTAAATGATTAGATATAATTATGTATTTAAAAATGCTACTCTGAACTCAAAAAAGCTTGCCAAAGTTTTCTTACTTTAGTCATTATTGTTGTGTGGTCTTAGAACTGTGTATCTCTTTTTAGATGAAAACATCATTATGCCTACTTTCAGTGTATAAGGGATACGCGACTTACTTATCTCATAAAATTATTAGGGGTTCATAATCCCATTGTGCTTCCTGCTCTCAGTGATTTTTTTCTACGTCTTTCCACAGCTCTGTGCCTGAAGGATATGATGAGGGAGTATGTGAGAAGATGGTGTTATCATCCAGACACAGAGAAGCTGAGAGAGCTGCTCAGTAAAGTCACAGATGAGCAGAAGCTGAACATCCTGCAGCAGACTAAGAGTAGGCGGTCTTGTATGACAGCTCTACATGTAGCTGCATACAGAGATGATGCTAAGATGATAAACACCATCCTCTCCTCTCTCCAGTGTTCAGACAGACTTAAGCTTCTCATGATGGAGAATTACGAGAAGCGCATACCTCTACATATAGCAGCGCAAAGAGGCCATACAGAGTCAGTGAAGGCCATACTCTCCTCTCTCCAGTCTTCAGACAGACTCAAACCTCTCATGATGAAGAATCGCATCAAGCGCACACCTCTACATACAGCAGCATCAGAAGATCACACAAAGTCAGTAAAGGCCATACTCGACTCACTGACAGCAGATCAGCAGATGCAGCTTCTAATAGAAGAAGATTTGGTTGGTGAGACAGCTGTTGAGATGGCATCTGGTGAGACTGCTGATGTACTGATCAGATACAGCATGAATGCGATACGAGAAACCAGGAAAGGTAAGATCTGTCATCCACTAACATGCGCCTATGTGCATCTGTGTTGGAAATGCGATATAGATATATCAAAGTATATGGGCTACTAGCAACTAGAATTCATCATTATCCCGATCCTGCTGTGGGTCGTAATAACGCCGCAGTCACAAACGTATGTTTCGTATTTTAAGTTATGTCACCCTCAATGTAATTCAATGACATAATCATAATCTTCCTACTTTTGATTTAAGCGTGAAACTAATGTTGCTTTGATATTCGTGTACATCAATATATTACCTTGGTCAGAGCAAACCATGAAACTTTAAATTTATCACCTTTTCACTTTGCCATTAAAGATATACTCACTCAGAAATCTGCCTTTGTTTTGCAAAAGAATCCTTGCAAACCTCAACTGGTGCATCAATCTTTGAGTTGAAATACTTCTGTTGATCATGTTATATAGGCCGTCATTCTGCCGCTGTTCGAAAACCCACATGCACAGAACAGAAACTCAAGGACGCTGTACAGAAAGCTCTGTGGAAGAGAAAGACAGGCAGGCGAGGTCAGCCGGAAACCAGGGAGTGCCCACCTTCTGCTAATACAGGTATGGTAGTTTTATGTACTCATGGGCTTATAGGGAAGTGAGGCCTTTGAGATTAAGCATTTCAAAATAATTAATTTTTATGAATCTGTTCTCATTTGCTGTATTTTGGAAATAGTTTAGCTTTCGATCCAATATTACACAATCATGTTATTAGGTAAGGACCAGCCCAGTATTATAAAGCTGGTAGCTAGGATTTTATAGATATCTTCAGTCATAAGACTCCGATGGACTCCTAGGCAGTGGGCAGACCTATAACCTTGTTTCCTTCTTCATCATTTCGAAGAGACTTTTAGAATGAATTATTTGTGCCTATGTACGCTCACAGAATCCACCTGGTGTGGTGGTTGTGCAGCCTTTACTCCACCAGGTAGCCTGCTTTAAACTTTTTTATTTCTGAAAAGGGGGGCCATTTGTATATAACGCCAGTGCCTTATAGGTGAGGTATTACAGTACAGCTCATTATTGAAATATCAAAAACATTAATAATCATTATTTATTTTATTTACTGAAAGTATTTCGTATTTCTGATTGCAGAATGGGATACGGAGAATCATGATTGTGTCAAGCAACCCTTCCTGCCAAGCACCTCAAACGGCCCAACTCTTAAAGGTAAGTGAGAATGCAATTGGTGTGAAAGATATGTGCGAGATATTGCAGAAACTCTGACTGACATTAATTCAAGTAAGATTAACATCTGTGATTGATCAGTAATTTTAAGGGATCAGGCAATCCCACCAAACATTCCATGCTAGTTATTGGAGGTCAATGATGTTTCATTAACGTATCCCAGGTTTATGTTTCCACCATGATTCGTATGTTTACCAATGCGCATTACTATTACAGACTTGCATACAAAGTATGGTGATCATGGAGAAGTCCTTGATGCTCAGCAACTGCCTCCAATCGCCATATCAGCAAACACTTTCGAAGGTTAGATCAACTCTGTTGTGTACAAATTTGGTTTTCCGTAAATCATATTATCCAAGAAGTTATTACATTATTATTGATCACTCGCCATTATGTGCTGTACTTTTTGAAACTTTAGATTTAGGGTGAATCCACGAAAAAGCAAAGAATTCTTGGCTTGGCATACATTTTTATATCCTACTATCAAAATGCTTATGCTGTTTGTTTCAATGAAAGAATAATTATCTAGGATCATATCTAATTGAGCGGCTTTGTACTATTACTCTAAACCTGTTAATCTACACACAACAGAAGTTTTTATCAAGAGTGCCGTATACATTGAGCCGCCTTGATTGTTTTCTAATGGTGTGTGTTTATACATGACTGCTTGTTATTTTGCGGTTTTTTTCCAGGCAATAGGGCCGCTTCTGATTGGTATTCAGTGAAACAGAGTCAGGAGTTGCTCGAGCGACCGAAGTTAAATGAGAAGTTTCTCTGGAGACGTCAGCTATGTGCAGACACAGGTCCGGTAAAACTACACTGCTACCAAATAATAATGTTTAAGAAAAACTTTCTAGATGAACTGTGAAAATGGTCTGGTGCTATTCTGGCTGTATAATATCATGGCAAAGGTATTTTTTCTCAACTATGAAAAAATATCCTCAGGCATCTACAACATTTCCATTTTCCATTTCCACCGCCATCCATCATGTTAAATTCAGCTTGATGGAATTTGTTTTCTTTAATAGAACCATTTCTGAGAGGAAGAGCTTACCGCAGAGCTCGGAGACATATTGATAGAAATCTAAAGATTCTATTACAATCTCGTCTATCATGTGGACTGTCTGGAGATCTGTTGATTCTG
>ERZ1740062.801-NODE-801-length-14440-cov-4.350504_pt1 | contig 14440 bp, 6 predicted proteins | sample MGYA00581741_ERZ1740062 | MGnify/ENA primary metagenome ERZ1740062 (study PRJEB43018, sample SAMN04849747) | marine metagenome | isolation source: floating plastic debris | place: Pacific Ocean | collected 2008-09-01 | study: EMG produced TPA metagenomics assembly...
TCAAGACAGGCAATCTTCAAAACAGACAGGGTAAGGTAATCGGATTAAATGGGGAGAATATTAATCCCATTTTGGTCAAGGTTGAAGGATTCAATCATTATTTTCACTGGAGCGAGTTGGAAGTCATTAAAGAAACAGCTAGGTCTAGATTTTATACAAGTGTTGAAGAACTACAGGAAGAATATTTAGAGGAACCAGAAGAATCCGATTCAGAGTTAGAAATGACACCGCTCGATAAGGGAATCGATGCTTTAATACAGGGAAATTGGGAAGAAATTAGAAACATATTTAACCAACACCCAGAAATTAAGGAACAGGCTTGGAATGCCCTCTCAAAAGAACAACAACGGAGAGTTAATAGTATTGTTCCGGAAACTATTAGGGTATTAAATAAAGCCAAGAGAGAGGGTGTTATATCTGAATACAAAGAGATTGCGAATGGGGTATATAAGATTAAGCTTCCAGGTACATTGATATGGGAGTCCCGAGCTTTCCATGAAATTGAAATCTATCACCAGCTTCGTAAGTGGCGAGAAAATGTATCTTGCGAGGCTAAATAAAAAGCTTCAATGGGCACCGTTTATTTTAATTAGCAATGGGTTATAAGTAGGTAGGTGCTCAAAATTCTTCAGTATCTTCGATGGTACAAAAATGGCTGAAATCGCAGTGAGAGCGCAGCTATCTATAAACCGACTTCTATTCTGCTTCACCAATCAATGTAAAAGCAGCCCAATCTATAGGTTTAGGATTGGTTTTCATCGTTATCAACATAGCATTACGCAATGCTTTAGCTTTATCTCCCGTGTTCTCCCACTGACGATAAAATTCCGTCATCAACTCCGATGTCGAATCATCGGGAATTTTCCACAACGAAACAATCACACTTGATGCACCAGCAGTTATCAGCGAACGAGATAAACCTATCACCCCGTCACCTGTAATTTGTCCTCTACCCGTGTCGCAAGCACTAAGAACAACTAAATCAGCATTTAGCGTCATGTCTATAATTTCGGTGGTTTTGAGTAAACCTTCGTTTAAATGACTCGATTTATCACTGTTATTGAAGTTATCAGGAGCAAGAGCTATAGCACCAGGAGTACGCTCCCCAAAATCCTTGCCATCAAGTAATCCATGAGTCGCGAAGTGAATTACTCTAGCGCTAGATATTTTTTGCAGTACTGTAGATTTACTGGCTTGATTTCCAGTAAGTGCGGTAGTGTTGAAGAGTTTAGCAATGGCTTTTGCTTCGGTTTCTGCTCCTTTGAGTGGGGGTAGTTGCACGGGTGGAAAACCAATTTTTGGCATGGTGGGATTACCCACAACTAATAAATCTTTCGGTTGTAGAGAGTTTAAATTTACCTTTTGTGCATTGTTTTTATTTGTCAGTTCCAATACCTGAATAGCTGGTGCAGTCATCATGGTATGTTTTTCAATTAGGTATTTACCATTACCATCCATCAAGGCAGGAAAAGGAACTAAGAATAAAGATTCGTGAGGAATAAAAATTACCCGCTCATCTGGGTTTTTGGGGAGATGGGAAGCGATAGGTTTGATTAGTACTTCATGCAGTTTTTGTAAGTTTTGTTTTTGCTTAGCTGGGTTTGCGACTGCAACTACATCTATAATTGCGCGTCCCCCTGCTCCAATGGATACACGACTGTTTTTTACAAGTTTTGCTAAAGGTGTATCAAGGGATTTGGTATCAACTTGTTTAAAGATGATTTTTCCCGTGGGTTTGATTACCCAAATGTAAAGTTGAGATTCACCCGTTATAGAATATTCAACAAATGTTGCTTTTTTTTGTTGAGCGATTTGTTTAATTTGTTCGAGGTTGGGTGGTTTGATATTTATTTGTTTTTTAGGATTGAGTTTGGAGGATAATAATTCTATTAATGCTCTAGCTCGACTCCGCTCGGATATTTCCAATGCTACGTTAGTTTTATTTTGGGCGATTAATACCTGTTGTAATTGATGATAAGTAGTTTTTTGTTGAGTATCAAAAAATGAAATTTTATGTTCATCATCTGTTCCTAAATTACTATTAAGAAGTTCATGTTTGTTTATCGCTTCAAATAAATATTTTTCAGATTCTACTAAGTTCCCATTGTCAAACAAGTCTACTCCTAAACCAGTTAAAGCACCAGCCTCAAATAGAGGTGAATTAAGTTTACGTGCAATATTTAATGCTTTTTTACGATATTTTATAGCTTGGTTATAGTCTTTTAAAGCATTATACATACCCCCTAAATCTTGATAAGCATCTAATATCCCATCTAAGTCTTTCGGTTGCGATTTAGATGCAACTGCCAATACTTTTTTTTGATATTCAATTGCTTGATAGTAATCTTTAAGGAAGAAATATGCTAACCCAAGTTTATCTAATGCTAACCACTCCATACGATTATCTTTTACTTCTCGTGCAATTATTAAACTTTTCTGAGCCTTATCAATAACTATTTGTGCTATTTCTTCATCTGATAAGGAAACATCTCCCAATGAAGTTTCTTGATATAAAAATGGATCTGCTAAATCTCCTAAATACCAACCTTCACTTGTGCGATTTTTTAGTTCTCGTGCAATAAATAAGGCTTTTTCAAATTCTTCTTTAGCCTGCGTTCTATTTCCCAATGTGCTATAAGTAATACCTAGAGCTTGTCTCGTTTTCATTTCTCCGTATCGATTCTTAATTTCCTGAAAAACTATTAACGATTGCTGTAAAGACTTCAGAGCATCTGCATATTCAAGAGTTTGAAATAGTTGTTTTGTCCCTAACCCCTGATAAGCTATACCAATATTCTTAAGAATAATTTGTTCAAACTTTTTATCACCGGATTGTTTGGCAATTTTTAAAGCTTGTTGATAGTAATCCAAAGCTTTCTTGTATTTCCTCAACCCCTGATAAGCTGTGCCAATATTACTCAGAGTACCTGGTTCAATCGTTTTATTACCAAGTTCTCTAGCAATTACCAGAGATTTTTCAAAATTATTTAATGCTTTGTTGAATTCACGTTTATTTAGCTGTTGCAATCCTAGTTTATTCAACCGTAAAAATTCTTTAATACGCTGTTCCTTTTCTTCCTCCTGCCCTATCTTCACTTTTTCACTAGTAACTGCTGAATCATTCGCGATCGCAGTTTCTCTAGTAAGTCTCGATGATGTATTATTTTTATCTTCGGATATTTGTGCTTTTGCTGTAGCTTTGGCTGTAAGAGGTGACACCAAATAATCTTTTGTCCAATTTGGTCGCGGTGGAAGATTGCCTTGCTCAATATCTTTTTGCCATTCAGAATCGGATTTCCTTTCAATTTTAGGAACCTGAAATTCGTAGTGACTTAATACTGGCCCAGCAAACACCATACGGTCTTCGCCGTTATCTACTCCAATCATTAGCAGGTCAACATCACCCACTCCTTGGTGTAAAATGATATCTTTTTTGTCCGCTATACTTGTATGTACATCTACTACTAAAGCATCCCATTTAGCAGCATCGCTACGTTTACCGTAAAAGAGGCTAGGATACCAGCCATTATATCTAGGGTTTCCTGACCCTCTTTTGATTTCAACTATATCTTTGAGGAATTGGGTTTCTTGTTTTGTTAGTGGTTTTTGGGCAAGTTCTTTAACTGCAATATCGTTAAGAATCGACAACTTCTGTGCAAATTGTTCTAAAAATTCAGTTTGTCTAATTTGGAGTTTTGAGAATTTAGTCGGCGTTTGTTTGAGTTTTTCTGCTGTTAGCCGCACCATTTGCTCAAAACGTTGCCATAATTCTGGTCTTGGTTCAACAAAACCAGCAGGATATTCGCATGCAATGGTACGATAACTTTGTTTTGCGTAAAGAATTGTATCATGACGTAACTGTGTCCATGAAGCTAACTGGGTGTTCAGCGTTTTCATTGCCCAGGAAGGAGTTCGCATTGCTTCAGGATATTTAGAATCTGATGTTGCTGTAGAAAGCTCGCGCAAGGTTGCTAGCCAGTTTGTGTAAATGTTATTTTCCCAGGTTGATGAATCTTGCAAATCAATGACATTCCTAGCTGCTGCAAGATTATGTCGATAGTTTTGAGCAAGCTTGGGTTGTGATTGGTTAATAGTTAAGATACGCTGAACTATATTTTGTACTATTTGATTATTTTTAAGTACTGCAAAAGCTACATCTAAACCCGTTGGAATATATCGATAACTTTTGTCTCTATCCCTTATTCTTGAAACATCCGACACCTCGGACATCACCCAACTGTCTAAAATAAATTTTTGACCAATAATTGTAAATGACCTTGGTAACTGCGGCGATTCTTCACCAAGTGATACGTGGTTATGACTCCGAATATTTTGAATCCCAAATTTGCTCGCGAGGATATCGGTTTGCAGTTTTTTAAGGCTTGATAAATTGTTAATATCTGCTGGGGATTTAATTTTAGCTTGCTCCAAGAAAGCACTTAATTGGGCAAAAGTCATCGAGTCAGTCTGACCTACAAAGGTATGGAGAATCTCGTCAAACTGTTGCCATAACTCAAATTTACCTGATTTTTTCAGTAGGTCATGAAAGATAATAGCTGCACCAAGTTCCCGTGGGGAAGCTTGTTGTGGTTTACCAGCAATACGGAAGTCTACCCTACCACACCACATCATGGCTCGAAAGTATTTTCTTAGCTCCGAGGAACTCTCATAGTGACCCCGTGGTTTGAATTGAGAAAAATCTACCCGACGCTCGCGTCCAAACAATTTGAATTTCTGTAGTTGTTCTGCTTTTACTAAAGCGAGGGTTTCAGCAACACGGTTATCTTGATTTAAGTAAGTTTTGACAGGATTGTCAGTAATATCAGATTGTTTTGATTTTTCATCATTGGGTTGTCGCAAACTCCTATTTTGAGTTTTATTAACCTGACTTGATTTAAGTAAAGAGCGGGCTACAGCTAGAAAGTAGTCCACATCTTTTAAACTTGACTCTAACTCTCCATTGCCGTACTCCCTTACAACTGTAGGGATTTTTTCTGCCATACTTTGAAGAATTTCCTCAAGAGATGGAGATAAAACCTTTTCTTCTAATTCTTTGAGCATGGCATCATAAGACATATGCCATGCATGAAGAATAGAATCAGTCGAAACAAAAACTGGTAAATCGTTACTATAGATGCTGTAGAACATTTCACCAAAACTCTTTTTCCCCATACGTTCGCTAACCACAAAGCCATTTTTCTTGAAAACAGCTAGTTCTTCGGGGTTAAGACGGAAGTCATCGGTACGATAATTTTGACGATTTGGATTCTTGTTATTTTCTTTTGGATCTATATTGAATAAATTCCAATATTTCGCTTTGGTTGGGTCCCAACTAATACCCTTAAGGTATTTAGCATTAGTATCATAGCGTTGAGCAAATTCCTCAGTTGAAATTTGCCCAATCTTTTCCAGTTCTTGTTTGAAGGCAGAATTGTAATCTGAGAAATTATATGGTTTCTGAGCTAAAGCTGAGTTAATAAAAAACTAGGAGCCACTCAAGCCATATACAAAGAAAGGCTGGTTGGAGATAATAATTAGCAATACAAGTGAAAAAGCAAGAACAAAATTACTAAATTTTTTATTTGAGTAATTCATAGTTTTACTGTTTGGTTTTTTTCGGTTTCCCAGCACTATTCGGTACTGATATTTCCTAATCCATATATCTTTGTTATTTGAGAACTTATGTAAAAAATATTTGTTAAATAATTTGAAATACTCTTATAAAATCTAAAGCTTAGATAATTATACTTCTATCGGTGGATGACAAGAAGTTGATAGTCTATGTACTGTAATGCTTCTAAATCAAAACTATCTAGCAGCAAACTTGAACACAATCAAGACTCACCTATTAAGCTAAAAGCTGCCCAAAATCTTGGTTCGGGATATTTTTTCATTGTTTCGAGCATTGCTTTACGTAATGCTTTGGCTTTATCACGTTTTTTGTCTGCTAAGAGTTGCTGATAAAATTCAGTCATTAATTCGGATGTGGATTTATCATTCACTTGCCACAGGGATACGATTACGCTGGGAACTCCAGCAGCTATAAAGGAGCGAGATAAACCAACTACTCCATCTCCTGTGATATCTCCTCTACCAGTATCGCAAGCACTGAGAACGGCTAGCTGTGCTTTTAATTTCATGTTGATGATTTCACCTGCGGTGAGAAATCCGTCATGTTCTGGGGAGGAAGCTAAGGCGATCGCACCAGGGGGACCGGGAGCAATTAATCTTGTTTCGTGCAGTAAACCGTGAGTTGCTGGATGAATTATAGATGCGTCGGGTATACGTTTAATAACTTCTTTTTCTGTTGCTTTAGAAGCAATTAAAGCTAATTTTTGACTTCCTAGCAATTTTTCCGCTATATCGTTTGCTTCTTTTTCTGCGTAGGGTAATGATGATAATTTGATATTTTGGTTTTTAATTGTGGGCATGATTGGATTACCAACCACTACAGCAGATTTAAAGTTATCTTTTACAGTCAATTGTTTTTGTTTGCTAGTAAATTCTAAAGATTGAATAGATGGGGCTGTAAGAATTGTATGTTTTTGGATTAAATATTTATCACCTGCATCTTGGAGGGCGGGAAAAGGGATGAGAAATAGTTCTGTCTGTGGAACGAATATGACTTTCTCTTTGGGATTTTTAGGTAAATGTTTTGCTATTGGTTGAATTAGTATATTATGTAATTTTTTTAAATGTTGATTTTGTTTACGTTTAGATTCAGCCGGTCTAGTTATACCAATCGTAGCTCTACTTTTATCGTAAATTCCTAAAGTTTGACGAGTGGATGTAATAATTTCTTTCAATGTGAATGATTTTGTATGCTCTTTCAAATCAATTCTTTTAAAAATAACCTCACCTGTTGGTTTGACAACCCAAATAAACATTTCTCCGGCAAAAGTACGCAATTTACCACGATGTTTGAAATCATCTTCTGGAACAATTGTGTATTCAACTATGGTAGCTTTTTGTGCTTTGGCAATAGCTTGAATTTTGTCAATTGAAATGTTGGTTTTCAGCTTAAAAGGTTGAGGATTAATTGATTTTACATCTGGTTTTTTCGCTGTTCTGGTTGCTAATAAATCAACGAAAGCCCGCGCTTTTCCCTGTTCCGCTGCTTCTAATGCAGCTTCTGGTTTGTTCGCAGCAACTAGAATTTGTTGCAATAAATTATAGGTATAGTACTTAGTATCAAATATAGAAATTTTGTCAGCATCACTTAAACCCGGTCGCATTTCATCAAGAAGTTTAACAGCTTCTCGGAGAGCCTTTTCAGCTTCCTCAAGTTTACCAGCAGCCAAGAAAACATGACCTAAATTATTTAACCCCATTCCTTGGGCTTCCGGGTCGCCGATTTCTTTCGCAATATTTAAACTTTTCTGGAGATAATCAATAGCTTGGGGATATTTTTGTAAATCTTCATGGACTAATCCCAAACTACCCAAGGCTTCTAATTCTCTTTGTTTGTTCCCACTACTTTGAGCAAGTTGGAGACTTTCTTGGTACTTTGCGGTTGCTTCCTGGAGATCACCTTGGGAATGATAAGTTGAACCCAAATTAATCAAGGTACTGGTTTGAATTGGAATATCTTTTATTGCGCGGCTTATGCTCAGACTCTCTTCTAAAGTGTTAATGGCTTTGTCGTACTTACCTTGATTGGAATCAATTTGTCCTAGATTATTGAGAGCAAGAGCAATGACACTTTGATTGTTAATCTGACTAGCTATGGTTAAACTTCTCTGATAAAATGCTATCGCATTATCATAGTCTCCTAGAGCTTCATAAACATTGCCTAAATTTTTTAAAACTTTGCTTTCATTTTCTAGATTTCCTTATTCTCGAATTATCTCTAATGATTTTTGATTGCTTTCAATTGCTTTTACGTAATTACCCAAAGTTTAGTAAGCAATGGCTAAATTACCCAGAATATTAGCTTCTTGTTTTTTATCACCTGCTTCACGCACCAAAATTAAAGCTTGCTCGTAACTCAAGGCAGCTTGAGTCAATTTATCAGACTTTGTGTAGACTTTTGCTAAATTTGTTAGTGCTGATATTTCTCCCGACTTATCTTTGATTTCTCGCGTCAGGGTAAGATATTGCTGTAAGTAAATAATAGTTTGTTCGTAATCTTTTATTTTTCTATTTACAGCAATTAAGTTTCTTAAAGTAGTTGCAGTTGCTTGCTTGTCATCTAACTGAAGATATATCTTTAAAGCTTGCTTCCATAATTTGATTGCTTGGGATAATTGTTCAGCTTCAGTGTGATTCGATTCAAACCCCCCTCTCCTTGATAAGGAGAGGGGTTGGGGGTGAGGTTGAGGTTCCGCAATAGAAATACTACTCGTGAAACTAAGCATCAACAAAGTAGTTAATCCAATCTTGCTCCAAATAATCATTTTTTCCCTTGCCTAAATAAAAATGTAGGTAAAGCAGAATTAGAATTAGTTCGATTATCTTCAATTACTTTGAGGATATTGTTATTATTATCAATTGTTCTACAAGGATTGTCTTTTGTAGACCGGGAATTATTTGTCGCATTTTCCCCGCTAGTATTTTCCGTTGTATTACCAGCAGTATTTGATTTTTGGGGAGAACATGCAGCAGATTGTTCTTCTTTACTAAGCTGACGTTGAACAACTTCTCCGTCTTCATTAGAAGTATCAGGTTCTAATGTTTCTGGTGTTTCTGGTGTTTCTGGTGGTTGAGACTTTGGAACCGAATCTATATTTATATCAGAACTTCCTTTTAAGAAAGTATCACCGGAAACACCGTACATTCCTTCATTATTACCTCCTTTTTTCACAATTAATCCATTAGTAAAACTCTGATCAGGAGAAGTTTCGTTAATGTTAAAATCGTCATCTTTATAAACGGTTACGGTTTTGTCAACAGTATTATTATTTTTGTCAACAAACAAAATTTCACTATTATCATCTGAATATTTAAAATCAACCTCTATCCTCTCAGATTCTGTATCAGATTGTACTTGATATGTAATATTTTCATTTTCATCTCTTTCTACGCCAATTCCATGAGTGAATTTCACTCCACCGTGTTGAATATTTATATATCCATTTCGTCCACCAGCTTGAATACTAACTGGAACATTTTTAGGTGGCTTCCCAAAATTAGTCCTACCATCATTACCCCCTACGAAGTCAGTTAGAACAGTTCCTTTAGCCTGAAAAGTATCAGCAGCATTAATAATAATATCCCCCCAGAAAACTCTAAGAGTATTAACTGTAATTTTGCCATTTTCTGAAGTCAGAAATGCAAATTCATTTATGTTGGAACCAGTTGATGGTCCAGATGAAATATCTCCTGCCTCTAATGTTGATATATCTTCTATGTTAATGTCTTGTTTACTATTCAAAATCGCGCTTCCAGCAAACTCGATATTACCCGTTATGAGAATATTACCTTCTAATGAGTTTACAATAAGCGGACTATTGGAACGGCCTTTTTCACCGAGAAGCATATTCCCCTTTACATTGATATTATTTTTTGCAGAAAGTATCGTAGGACCTAAAATTTCATTATCTTTCGATTGTTTTATAGTTATATTCCCATTAATCGTAATATTTCCTGGAGATGTAGAACTATCAGTATTTTTAAAACGGGTTTCGTCAACAGAGGTTGGAGAATTACTAACTGGATTTTTTAATTCGCTTAACCCTGCGCGTAAAATCAAAGATGAATTATTTTTTAATATTGGAATGTCTGGGTCTGTTCCTACTAAAGAAGTATTGGGTTGAGTAATCGTAATATTACCATCAACATTAATATCACCTTTTGCTTCAACTTTTAAGGAAGGGCCTTTATAACTACCAAAATTTACATCACCATTGGAACTTATAATTCTTTTTCTGTTAGCTCCGACATTGCTGAGAAAGTCAGAATTAAAATTACCTACTCCACCAGTTAAATTTTTGACAGAAAAATTTCCACCTGTAATAAAACGAGCATTTCCAGTAATGATTCCATCACTAATTAAATCGAGATTCCCTCCTGCTTGAATTAGAGATGTATTATTTTTATCTACTTGAATATTAATATTTTCATTCCCTTTAATTTGTAAATTGTCTCCAGTTTGCAAAATAAAATTTTTATCCGCACTGTCTAATAAATTGATAGTATCTTGAGCAAATAAATTAAGATTCCCGGATGTATTTAATTTTCTTGCCGTAGAAATTAAATTACGGCTGGATGACAATGTTGCATTTTTAGCAAAGACTGAATTTACGACCAAATCACCGTCTTCTATTTTTAAGCCAGAACCAGTTAACTCAACTTCATCTCCATTAATTCTTAAACCAGAACCAGTTAACTCAACTTCATCTCCATTAACTTCCGCGTCAGTTGCATTGATTACTTCTTCACTCGTTAGTAATTCCGGAAGGGATTTAACTGTATTCGGTAAGCTAGAAGATTCTGTAATTGGTTCAGTTTCTAAACTCAAAATATTTCCAGGTTGAGTAATTCTGACAATTTTTTTTCCTGATACAGTTACAATCGCTATGTTTCCCGCTGCAGCATTAAGTGGGTTACTACTAACAACAGTTCCACCCAACAGAGTTAAGTTCTGTCCTGATTTAACTGCTAAATTTCCCTCATTCAAAATTGCTCCTGCTTGGGTAAATGCAAAAGCATCAGGATTTGCTATTAATTCAGCATAATCATTCGTACCAAATGCATTAAACCACTTATCCCCAAATCCGATTCCGTTGGCGGTTGTTGCAGTGAAAGCACCCGGAACATTTAAGCTTGCATTTTGACCAAATATAATACCTGCCGGATTCATCAAATACAGATTAGAATTACCACCCGTAACTTGAATCAATCCATTAATTACCGAAGCCGAAGCATCATTACCACTACCCTTTACTCTACCCAAAATATTCTTAATTTCAGGCTTAGAAATAAAGTTAGCAGTTTGTTCTTTATTGACTCCAAATTTGTCAAAGCTGTGGAATATGTTATTTCCAGCTTCCGTACCACCTTCAATCTTTAATTCATTACCATTTTGATTAACCACCGTACCAGCATCATTGGGAGTTGCCGTAATTTGAGCAACTGCGGAATTTTGCTGAGCATTGATTAAAAATGATGTTGATAAGAATAAGCCGGTAATACCGAGTAAACTAATTTTGGGTTTCATAAGCTTTAAATCATAAATGCCGTTGCTACGGCTTGTTGTAGATTAACGTGGACAAGAGGTATACAAAAAGAATCCTTCATCTTTGTTTATTTAAGTTTTTTATCTTTTCAGACTAAAAACCATAACCAACACTAAAATTCAAACCTCTATCTTGGGCGTTTTCGCCGCGAGTATTAGATTCCACCAAAGGTACTGCGTAATCTACTCGCATTGACAAGTTGGGAATTGGTTCCAAAATTAAGCCCAAACCAACAGAAGCCAAAAAGTTTTCTCCCGTTATCTCGTTAGGGTTCTCTGAATTATTCCAAACTGCTCCCATATCAACAAACGGTGCAATTTGCAGATTTGAATTACCGAATTTATCTCTTTGTAAGGTAGTGCGATTTTCTAGGGTGAAACGAAAACCATTATCCCCAGCACGAGTATTTTGCTGATAACCCCGTAGAGACTGTCCACCACCAATCAAAAACTGTTGAGATGAGAGTAATCCATTAGTGGATAACTGTAATTCTGCTTGAGCAATCAATAAATTATTTTTACCAAGCTGCTGCGCTCTCTGAGCTTGTCCCAACCAACTAAAAAAACGTCCGTCGGGTTTAGAGTCACTATTCACGGTAGCATCAAAAACGTCAACACCGAAATTAAATTGCGATCGCAAAGCCCATGCACCTTTGGAATCGCGTTTGATATAATCCTGTCCAAATTTCAGTACCCTTGTTTTACTATTACCTTGATTATCGGGGCCATCCCCAAAAGGTGTAGGAATTCCATCGATAAAGCTTTGTCCATCTTGCAGGTTAAACGCTAAAGACAAAGCAAATTCTTCTCGAAGATTTCTTACTAATGGTTGACGATAGCTAATTTCATACAATTCTCGGTCTGAGGTAATATCAAATTCATCGGAAAATTCGGAGCGGATGATTTTACTATCACTAGGAGCATACCTCAACTGTATAGTTCCGTTCATGGGATTTATCGGAACTCGGTAATTGAAATCAAAGGAATTGGAACCACCTGCGGTAGAACGATAATAAGAAGCACTCAATTCATCTCCAACTCCAATGGGGTTACGGAAACTGATAACACTACCCAAACGCTCCGAACCGACAGCAGGAGGTGAGTAATTATCAACTCCGACAAAACCGCTAATAGTATCAGCCTCTTTAACTTTGATACGCAGAAGACTTTGACCAATTTTAGTCCCCGGCTTTAAAGTCGCATCAACAATATCGGCAATAGCTGGATCAAATCTGAGCAGTCTGAGTTGCTCTTCTATTTTTTGCGGTTGCAATGGACGCTTTACACCCAATCGAATCCGACTCCGGACGTAGCTCTTATTTAATCGTCGCGTACCTTGGACTTCAATTTTTTCTAAAGTACCTTCTATTACAAATATTTTGACTATACCGTCAGTAATTGTCTGGTCTGCCAGAACTGCTCTAGAAGTTATATATCCTTTACTTGTATATAATCCAGTAATTTTACTGGCAACATCCTGAAGTTTCTTTAAAGTTACAGAATTTCCTTCCACAGGTTTAACAACATCAGCAATTTCCTTCTCACTTAAAACAGTACTACCTACAACTTCCACCTTACGAACAAAAATATTCACAGGTGGTGATTCAGGTATAGGCTCACCAGTGGGAGGAGCGGGAGTTATCGGTGTTGTATCTTCAGGAGGTAAAGGTAATGGTGTAGGTAGAGGTTGTGGAAAGCGGTCAATGTTAGGATTGGGTTCGTTACCTCTGGGTATGGGAGGTGTTTGAGCATCTACTTGTAAGGAAGTAAGAAGCAAGTTACTGATAATCAGCTTTAAAGTTAAAAGAAGCAGCGAACTAGGTTTACATTTTAAATGCATTAGTTTATCCACAATTTTCTAATGTTTTATAGCAATTCTGTATGAGGCTGAGCTAAATCGCTCTGACTAAATTACTAATTTTTTTATTTGAGTAATTCATCGTTTTACTGTTTGGTTTTTTCGGTTTCGCAGCACTATTCGGTATTGATATTTCCTAATCCATATATCTTTGTTATTTGATAACTTATGTACAAAATATTTATAAAGTAATTAAAAATACTCTTGCAAAATCGAAAAGTTAGATAATTATACTTTTGTTGGTGGATGGCAAAAAGTTGATAGCCTATATCTAACTAAATAACGCTTTGGATTGAGGATTATTATCTATCTTGGGGGGATTTTCAACTGGAGGTCTAGTTGTAGGAATTCCACTCGGAGGTCTAGTTGAAGGAGTTCCAACCGGAGGTCGAGTTGAAGGTCTACTTGGTGTAACTCTACTTGGAGGTCTTGGGGAAATAGGATATTGTCTACTATTATTATCAGATGTAAAATCTTTGGTTTCTATTAATCTCGCACATTCATCATCAGGATATTTTCTCAAATTATCACCTGTTTCTACTGCATCAAAATCTGGAAGTAATAAGGATTTAAGCTCGCATATAATAATTCCTTTTTGCTGTGCATTTGCTTTTCTCGCGGCTTTTGTGGCTGTGCTAATTTCACTGATTATATTCGGTATCAATTTATTAGGATTTAGTTTTTCTAGTACGTCTGCGATACCTCCACCCCTGGTATTTGAAGGTGTAGATATAGTTTCGACATAAGTTTGAAATTTGGCTGAATCTGCAAAAGCTTCAATAATTTGCTTTTTGAAAGGCTCATTATCTGTAATTTGGGAGTTAGCTTGTATTGAAATAATTATCTGTGTAATTAATCCGTTAACTCTAGAAGCCGCACGATTGTAGCGGTGACGACCTTCTATATATTGTTGATAATCGATTCTATTATCTTGTTTTAGTTTGATTAATGTTTGAACTGCATTTCTAGAAGAATAACGTGAGTTGATTAATGGAGTTAATGGAGCAGTATTTAATATAGTTCCACTTCTTCTACAACCAATGTTTAATAGGCATAATAATATCGATAAACTTGATGTGATGATTACGGAAGAAATTTTTCTAGGTTTATTCCAAGAATTTATCATTAATTAATCTCCGACAAGCAGGTGAGTATAATTGGTAATATCACCCGACCGGTGACGCAAGCTACGTAATTCATAATTCGTAATACCATCCGACCCGTGATGTAAGCTATGTAATTCGTAATTAATGATCCATAAATAAAATTAATTCCCTCCCGTTAAGTAATCACAAAAACAGGAAGGAAATAATTGGTACAACCTATTCAGAAACTTCAATAGTTGCTGATAGTGCTGCTAATTGTGTATTATCAACTCCTTTGACATCACCACGACCTCTTACAGA